>Ga0209541_10002108_pt1 | contig 38302 bp, 46 predicted proteins | sample RifCSPlowO2_01_FD_184027 | JGI IMG/M metagenome (GOLD analysis project Ga0209541, IMG submission 184027) | Groundwater microbial communities from Rifle, Colorado - Rifle CSP2_plank lowO2_0.1 (SPAdes) (version 2) | ecosystem: Environmental > Aquatic > Deep subsurface > Groundwater | place...
CCAATGGGCGGCGCTACGCGCCGCCCACGATTTGGCTTCAAAAAAGTCATTCAGTTTTATTGTGGTGCGGGTAGGAGGATTTGAACCTCCACAGCCTTGCGGCTACTGGAACCTAAATCCAGCGCGTCTGCCGATTCCGCCATACCCGCTTAAGGCCAGACATTTTAGCTTCTAAAAAGATAAAATTGGCACAATGTCTAGCCTCATATTATACTATTCCAACGGATTTCTCTCAAGCGGAGCCGGAGCGCCATAAGTTGAATCAAACTTCTCTTCTTTTACAGAGCCGTCGGCAAAAGTTATCTTTCTAACAAAATATGCTTTCATTGAACCATTCGCCTTTTGTTCGTATTGGAACGGCCCATCAAGGGCAACCTTTCTTCCGTCGTCAGGGCCATAAATATCAAATATTAATTTTGTATTCTCAACCCTTGACTGTATAAGAATATGGTTCGAGGTGTCGTTTTTAAATCTCAAATCAACCACTCCCGGATATATTGTGGCGTCGAATCCTTGAGGGTCGTAGTATCTTACCGGGAACGAATGGGGTTTTCTTTCCAGTATTGAAAGGCCGGCCATTATAGCCGATCTAAACAAGGTTGTTGAAACTTGGCATAATCCGCCACCCGCTTCTCTCACCAGTTTGCCTGATTTAATGACCAGTTCAGATTCAAATCCCTTTTGCTCGCTTACTTCTCCGAGCGTAGAGTTAAAAGAAAACCCTTCTCCCGGCTTTATTATGATTCCGTTGTATTTGGCGGCGCCGACTTTAATATTGTGGATTCTTGCTTGGCTTGAACCGCTAAAATTAGACTCGCCTCTGCCGATAAGAGTGGTTATGCCTAATTCGTTAACTCTTGATAATGTTATCGCCGGTTCTATAAGTTCAACCGGTAAATTTACTTCTTTTTTGCCGTTGATTATAGCATCAATGACAAGTTTTTTTGAGATGTTTATATCCAAGTTGAGTCCGTATTCTGACGGAACAAATTCCTGGGCCTTGCCGTCAATTAGCACGAATTTGGCATTTATCGGTTGTGTATTTATCGATAATGCCAAATATGTTAAATATTCATCAATTTTTTCAGATGATAGCCTTAGATCCTCTTTGCCAGAATAATCTCTGACATAAGATTCTAACCAGTTTTTGATTGTTTCTGACGGCAGGACCTTGTTATCGTTTTGGATGTGCAGGACTATATTATTAAGTGGCAGGCTGCTTATTTTTTCAGCAAAATTCTCTATGCTAACTTTTTCAATTTCTTCGGGCGGGTCGGTTAAATAAAAAACAGAACCAAAATAAAATCCACCCAAGACAATAATACCGGCTATTAATAACCGGCTTACAAAAGTTAAAAAACTTTTTGAGAAAAGCATTATTAGAAAATAGGAGATAGAAATTAGGAAATAGGGTTGTGGCCTACAGACTATCTCCTACAAGCTAATTCTTAATCTATTCTAACCTTTTTTATTTTTGTCTTGGCCAGCTTAGGCAGACGAATGGTTAAAAGCCCGTTTTTCATAGATGCTCTTGCGCTGTCAGCGTCAACATCTTCAGGCAGGATTATGGATCTTGAGAACGGCCCCCAAAACAACTCTTGATAGTAATAATCAGATGACTTTATTTTTTCCGGCATTGTCCGCCTGCCTTTAATTGTAACCATGTCATTAGTTACGGCAATATCTATATCGTTTTGATCAACACCGGCTATGGTTGACTGAATGACGATATCATCGTCGGTCTGGTACACGTCAACCGTCAGCTGGCCGTCGTAGTCATCTCCGCCAGAGGCGGATCCGCCTTTGGCGGACTTTTTCGAGGCTGCCAGTACCGGAGTTATTTCGTTGTCGTCCGAAAAAAAATTGTTCACTGAAGCTAAAAGTTTAAAGACTAAAGACTAAGGCATTAGACCTTAAACTTTGGACATTAAGCTGTTTATCGAATGAATGTGCCACTCTTTTATTTTATCAAATAATATCGAAACAAGAAAGGCCAAAATTATTAACATAAACGTTGTGTAAACCAGTCCTATGACAGGATTGGCTGACTCTTGGGCAGAAGCAATGAGCATATTAAATGCTGCATGGAAAAGGGTCGCCATAATGAGTCCGAATATAATAAGTTTCTTTTTGTGTTCTTGAAAAAACCAAGACATGGCCAGAAAGTATCCCGTTAGGCCCGAAGCTAAAGCATGAAGAAGCGTTGCCCCCACAAATCTAAGGGCTAATGTGTTTAAAGCTGTGCCGGCGCCATCTGATATGAGGTTGAACATCACCAGCACATTCTCTATAGCCGCAAATCCAAGCGCAGCGCTTATCATATATATCATTCCATCAACAGGCTCGTCGAATTCCGGACTTCTAACAACTATCAGATAAACAGCGAAAAATTTCAAGAACTCCTCCACGAACGATGACCAAAGGAAAAAGGCCGGTGTGCCTTGTTGAAGAGGGTCAGATGCTCTATCAAAAAAGTATCCGACCCCTTCAGAGAATCCCAACTGAAGCAGGATGGCGAGGGGGGAGATGATTATCCCCATCAGAAACGCTTTGGTCAGGAGGTATTTAGGTTCCGGGTGGCAGTCTTTTTTCAAGTAAAAAGAAAGCCACACTAAACTAGGTAAAATGCCTAAGGTCACTAACGATGCCGCATAAGTAGGGGACATATCCTAATTATACAATTTTTAAGCAGGCCATTCTTCCACAATCAATAATTTTTTGCCTGCCCCGAGATCGCTTTGCGTTTTTTCGGGGTCTTTTATGGGCAACTTTGACCAAATTTCTTCTGTCACGAACGGCATAAAAGGGTGGAGAAGTTTCAGGGACGTTGCCAGAATTTCCAGAAGCATTCTTTGGGCCGATGTCTTGGTAGCTAAGTTATCGCTGGTCAGGTTAACTTTGCTTTCCTCGATAATTTTATCCGCAAATGTGTGCCAAACGTAGTGATAGATTTTCTCCGCTGCCAGATAGAACCGGAACCGGTCCATATCTTCAGTTACATCTTTAATTAACATCTGAAGTTCGTCCAAATTCTCTTGGTCTTTCCGGGTAAATTTTACCCCAGGATTGGGATTGTCGGGCACACTTATTAATACAAAGCGGGCAATATTCCAGAGCTTGTTTGCGAAATGCTTTTGACCCTTGATCTTGTCTTCGGCCAAAGCAAGGGAAGTGCCCGGCGTATTTCCGATTACCAAACCCATGCGCAAGGCATCCGTGCCGTATTTTTCGATCAGGTCCAGGGGATTGATAACATTTCCTTTGCTCTTGCTCATTTTTCTTCCTTTGGCATCCAAAACCAGCCCATGCAGATACACGGTTTTGAACGGGATTTTTCCGGTTATGTATAGACTTAACATAATCATACGGGCTACCCAGAAAAAAATGATCTCCCCCGCAGTTTCCATAACGTCAGTCGGGAAGAATTCTTTATAATCTTTGGAATCTGGATAACCTAAACTTGCGAATGGCCATTGTCCCGATGAGAACCAGGTGTCAAAAGTATCGGGGTCTCGTGTAAATTTTGCTTCGCAAAATTCACACTCCGGCTCTTCTAAAGCAATGATTGTTTTCAGACATTTTTTCGTTTCTTTTTCTTTTCCGGGACGGGGAATGCATTTGGGTTCATGGTGCCAGGCGGGTATAGGTATGCCCCAGACGATCTGCCGCGAGATCGGCCAGTCAAGGATGTTTTTTAGCCAGTGGAGGGATATTTTTTTGTAGTGTTTGGGAATGAATACAATTTCGTCATTTTCGATCGCTTTGACAGCCGGTTCGGCAAGTTGCTTCATTTTCAAGAACCACTGTTCCCTGACTTGGGGCTCAATGAGTGATTCGCATTTATAGCACTTTTTGACCACGTGCTTATAATTCTTATCTACTTTAACAAGAAGGCCTTTGGACTTTAACTTTTCAACAATAAGCGGCCGTGCTTTGGAGATTGGCATGCCGACAAACTCGCCGGCAACAGGAAGAAGCTTGCCTTGGAAGTCAATAATCTGTTCTCTCTCAAGCTTGTGGCGTTCGGCGATGTCAAAATCAACAGCGTCATGACATGGAGTTATTGTCATTACTCCAGTTCCGAATGTCATGTCAACCGCTTCATCTTTGACGATTGTTGCGGTAATGTGTCCGTTTATCCATTTTAGGTCTATTTTCTGGCCGTCTTTGTAGTCATTATATCTTTTGTCGTCCGGATGCATGACCACGTACTTGTCTCCGAATTTTGTCTCCGGACGAGCGGTAGCAATAACAAACGGGCCGTACTGGAGGTAATAGAAATTATCTTTTTGTTCAACGTCAGTTGTTTCCAGGTCCGAAAGGGTTGTCTGGTGTTTGGGGCACCAGTTCACTATCTTCTCGCCTCGATAGACAAGACCCTCATCCGCCATTTTTTTAAATGTTTGATAGACGATTTGGACAATGTCGTCATCAAGCGTAAATTTTTCACGGGACCAGTCACACGAAGCGCCCATCTTTTTTATCTGTTCTTCGATATTTTTTTTGTTAACCAGAGTAAAGTTAAGAATCTCGTCGTAAAGCTGCTTTGGTTCCATTTGAAATCGCGAGCGGCCTTCCTTTTCAAGCTTTTTTTCGTACACTACTTGAGTTTCGAACCCAGCGTGATCCAGGCCCGGCAACCACAACGCTTTATAACCGGCCATTCTTTTGTAGCGTATCATTATGTCTTCTATGGTCATTACGAGTCCGTGACCGGCGTGCAATGAACCATTTTCGTTGATCGGCGGCATTATGATAGTAAAAGGTTTTGGTTCCGGAATCTTGCCCTCCTTCGCCAAGGCTACGGAGTGCAGTCCTTCCGGACTGAAAAAATCGCTCTCTTCCCAGAGTTTGTAAATTTTATCTTCTACGCTTTTGGGATCGTATGCTTTAGGTAATTCCGTTGACATTGGATGTAATTATACTACTATACGATTAGGTTTTTATAAAGGATTGCTGAAAATGTATTTTGGGAATGATCCTGATATTTCAGCCGAGGAGCACTTTTTACGACGCCCAAAAACTCTCTGGCAGAAGTTTAGGGCAAAATTTTTAAGAAGTCCGGTCTGGTTGGGCAAATTTTATCCAGTTGGAGCAACCGACTGGCTTGATTTCTACTTCTTCTGGTGTCCCATCCATGAGAAATATCAGGTAAGCTGTCTTTATGGGCATGGTCACGATTTTGACAGATGTATAGGCGAGTTCGTTTGTCAAGACTGTATTAAAGAAAAAAGCATCTCGCAGATACCCATGGGTGAAGGAGAATATAAAGAATTCTTAAGAACCATAGAAGAGGAATTTAAAAACGGCACTCTTTTTTAAAAACTTAAATTAGCGTCCATTTTAACCGACTGCCAGTCGGTTTTTACTTTGACCTCCGAAGCTTTACTGTGTCCTTCCGAAGTCCCTAACAAAGGAGGATGCGAAGGAGGTTTTTTCATATTCATATAGTTGAAATATCCCGCAATCGCTATCATAGCAGCATTATCGCCCGTGTATTCTAGTTGCGGTTGAGAGTACCTTGTTTTTAATTTGTTTACTTCCGTTTCCATCCTTTTTCTCAACTCTGAGTTGGCTGATACCCCTCCGGAGAGAAAAATTGATTTGACGCTGTACTCTTGAGCGGCTTTGACGGTTTTATAAACCAGAACGTCCAACGCTGCATTTTGGAACGAAGCAGCGATATCGGCCGTCATTTTTGAGGATGGTTTTCTAACGTTCAAGTCACGAAGCAAATAAAGCACAGCTGTTTTCAGGCCAGAATAACTGAAATTATAATTTTTCGTACGTATCATTGGACTTGGTAGGGGATAGGCGTTAGGATTTCCTTTTTCTGCGGCTTTAGAAATCGCCGGACCGCCAGGATAACCTAGTTCTAGCAATCGCGCCACCTTGTCAAATGCTTCGCCAGCAGCGTCGTCCAACGTTTCTCCAATAACTTTGTATTTTCCGTGATCCTCCATCAGTACTAACTCTGTGTGTCCACCAGATACGATTAGATTTAGTATCGGAAAGTTGTAGGTTGTAGGTTGTAGGTTGTAGGTTGCTCCAACCGGTTTTAACCAGTTGGAGTAGATATGTCCTTCAAGGTGATTAACCCCCATAAGCGGCTTATCATATTTCCATGCCAGAGTTCTAGTAAAAGCGATACCAACAAGAAGCGAAGGGCCAAGACCGGGTCCGCGAGTCACGGCAACTAAGTCGACGCCTTTATTAAAGTCTTTTATTTCTGCTTCTTTTAGGGCAAGTTTAAAAACATGCTCTATATTTTTAACATGTTCTCTCGCGGCAAGATTTGGCACGATACCGCCAAACTTCGCGTGAAGCTTCACTTGCGAAGAGACGATATTCGACAGAACTCGGATCTCACCACCCTTAACTTCAACAACCGCTACGGCGGTTTCGTCACAAGATGTTTCTATGCCCAGTATTTTCATAACGGCTTATTTTATCATTTTGCCGACTTTTATCAACATTATGTCTTGAACGACCGATACTAGATATGCTATAATAAATCGGTAGTACTAATGGCCCTATCGTCTAATGGTCAGGACACAAACTTTTCAAGTTTGGAATCGGAGTTCGATTCTCCGTAGGGCTGCATGGATACTCGAAAAGATTACCCTGCAGCGCTTGCCCTTCGACTGGATGGTAAAACCTACGGAGAAATCAGAGGAATTTTTAAAATTCCTAAATCCACCCTTAGCGGCTGGTTTTCTAATTTAAAATTAAGTGGGAGGGCTAAAAAAACTTTAGAATCCAAGAAAAAGAACGGATATTATAAACTACTCGAATTTAATAAGTTAAGAACTATAAATATACATAAGGAAAATGAAGATATTAGAAAAAATTATGAATCTCGCATCCGGAGATTAAGCAATCGTGAACTTATGATTTTGGGGGCAGCTCTTTACTGGGGAGAGGGATATAAGAATTTTGGCCAAAAGAAAAATATCTATCCTTATGTTTGTTTTGGAAATTCTGACCCTCTTATGCATAAAGTTTTTGTTGCTTTTTTGGAGAGATGCCTAAAAATTAATAAAGACAGGATTAAATGCCAAGCAATGATCTATCCCGGTACAAATTCTCAGAAAGCAATTGATTATTGGCAAGATGTTACACAAATTCCAGTTAAAAATTTTCGTACCCAGTTAGCAATAAGTCGCTCCAGCCAGGGTAAAAGACCATGGAACATTTTGCCCTATGGAACTCTTCAATTACGCGTTAGTCAGCGTCAAGAATTTTTCAAAATTCGAGGTCTTATGGACGGAATAATTAAATCGGCTGGATTGTAAATGAATCTAGCTCAGAGCATACCCCTATTAAATAATCTGGATTTTGAATCAGAAATTTATAAATTTTTAACAGCATAGTTCTAATCTCCGTGGCCCTGCATTGTAGGATAGCTTGAGTATTTAGCTATCAAGTTGAATGGATTTCTTAAGGTAAAATCTAGCTTTCTGCCATTTAATTGGCAGTTCTGAAGTAAATAGCTCATAAATTGTCTTTTTTCCTCTGGTTCCGAACTCATAATAATTTCGGTTGCTCGTTTTGCTAGGTTTAACACAGTAGAAGCTGTGATATGAAACTCTTTGTCGGCGTTTGTATGATCTTCTTTTTGAAGAAGGATGTCGGCCTGTAATTCCTTTTCCTTTTTAAACTTTGTGTCATACATATCCTGAGTAATACTACTAGCGAGCAGTAAGTCCAAGAGCTTATCAATTCTAAACTGACTTTCCATATATTTTCGGTCTAGCGTCTTAATGGCCTCGTCGTGATAGATGGTCTTTGCTTCGCTGTAAGTCCTTAAGTCTTCAACGAGCCGATCAATCTTGTCTTGGGGCAATTCAAGCGGTTTCAGGGCCTTATAAACGGCCTTGAGAAGATCAGCTTCAGCTACATAGTCTTTTTTTGCGTGAGCTTTTTTGTAATTGGTGCAAGCGTAAAGAATATATTTATCCTTTTTAAACTCTGGCGTTATTGTGCAACCGCAGATGGCACATTTAATCAGGCCCTTAAAGGCATAGGGTTTACTCTTAAACTTATAGGGCGTTTTCTTCCAGCTCGTTCTTTTTTCTTGTGCTCTTAAGAAAGTTTCACGATCTATAATGGGTGGATACCTATGAGGATATTCTTTGCCTTTAACAACCATAATTCCATAGTAAAATGAGTCCATTAAAATTCTATGGATACCACTGGCTCTAACAGGCTTACCAATCGTATTTCTAAGTCCTTCTTTTTTCATTCTCTCGGCTAAGATGTTAAAAGAAGTGCCTGCGATGTAATATTCAAAGATTTTTCTTATGAAATGGGCCCGTTCAGGATCTTGAACAATGTCTCTAGTTCCATCTTCTCTGGTTATGTTCATATAGCCCATTCGTGGACGGCCTATCCATTGTCCGTTTCTTAGTCTGCCTTCAATACTTCGTTTTACATTATCGCTTAACTGCAAAACATAGCTTCTGGCGAACATTACGCCCATATCCCAGCGTAATAGCTCAGAGCTGTTTGATTTATCGCTTACAACGAGGCCCTCTCTTAAGAAATGAATTTCTAATTTTCCGCTTTTCCTAAACTCATCTAACATAACCGACTCCTTAAAACTTCTTTGGAGTCGGTCTATGGTTTCTACGACAAGAGCGATAGGTTCTTTGGACTGTCTGATTTCGTCAATAACTTTCTCAAACTTTTTCCTCTGGTCCTTAGTTGAAGACTCATCAAACTGATATTCGCTTTTAATAACGAGTTTCTTGTCTTTGCACCATTGCCGAGAACGAGCAAGTTGGGCAGGTATAGACTGTCCTTCAAGTTGATCTTCTTTTGAAACCCTCGCTAAGATTATTGCTTTCATCGGTTTTTGTAAGAGTTAATCAGTTCATCAGCTTGATTAGCATTTAGATATTTAGGCCCGTGACTATTTAATCCCATTGAAAATCCAAGTAAGATTGAAAACGCTTCTTTCTTAGCATCAAGATTTAAGGATAATTTGGATACAAAACCATCGTATGTAGATGCTATGTGCTCCCATATCAATAGCTCTTTTTCTGGCGTTAAATCCCTCTGAAAATTTGCTACGGTTTCTTCCAAGCTACTTGTTTCAACCTCTCTCAATGAATTTTTGAATATCCGAACTCGCTCAATAAATCCATCTGGTAAAACGACATCTCTTATAGGACCAGCTTTGAGATCCTTAATTTTAACACTTTTTAATTCGGTATCTGATTTATGTGCCATAGTTATTTGGTCTTTACCTTATCTAAAAACTGGTTAAATTCTTTTTTAGGAATACGAAATTCTTTTCCAATCTTGTATGCCTTTAATTTCCCAGCTTTTATGTAGCGGTAAATGGTCATTATGTTTACTCTGAGTTTTTCAGCCAATTCTTCGGCTGTGTAAAATTCTTTGTCCATATTAGTTATAATTATACTTTACAATAGTTTACAATGCAATTCTACTAAGTGGGCAACTTTTGGCTCCTTTGATTTTCTTCAAATTCTTTATCAACCGCACTCCAATCGCTTTTATTGCTCATCGCATCTCTAATACAGGCATCCATAAATTGCAGCTTTTCCCAATCTGCATCTTCGCATTCATACCAGTATTCTCTAATTCGGTATAGCTCCAATGGCGTAAGCTCACGGCCATAGTTAGCTTCTGTGTGTGATTGTATCTCTTCTTCGTTAATTTGTAGGTTTATGATAATGTTGTCGTCCATATTTTTAAGTTAATTGGTTTATAAATCAGTCTCGGGTTTTTATGGGCCATTTATTATCAGGGGTTCAAATTTCTTTATTGCATCTTTTATCTCATTGACCCATTCATGTTGATACCGAGCTAGTTTTAGTTTCTTAAAATCATCAGCAATCCTATACCAAGATCGCTGAGATGATAGCTGGGACAATATGAGCCGTAGCTCTCTTATTCCTAGGTCTTTGACTATGATGTAAAGACCAGCAAGATAGATGACTTCTTTGGGCTTAATATTCTTATCTTTCTTTATTATTAGTTGGATTATCCTTTGCGGATTATTAAGGGGTTGGAATAAGAAAGTATTGCCATCTAAAATCATCTCTTCCCAATAATGACTTACAATTTTCTGACATACATCTTTTTTGAAAATATCCTTGAGCTTTGGGTGCTCTGGTAGGCCTAATTTTTTAAGAACCGAGTTCATCTTCTGCTTTTGAGATAGTCGGGCCTCAATCCTAACAATTTCTGGCAAGTTTTTATTGGCTAGATATTCAAACAGGCTTAGCTGGTTTATCTTATTTTCTTTATCTATTGCTCGCTTATCGGGCTTTTTTAGATCCCTAACCTTATCGTATAAAACCAGAGCGTGAGATTTGGCGTAATACTGAAGTGAATGACCGCCATTACGAAAATCCTTATGATCCATATCCAGCTTTTGGGTTAAGTTAATCTTTGAAAGCTCTCTAATAACGGCGATTGAGGTGTATCCTTTTTTCAGCTTGATATTTTTTGATGCGTGGAAAGCCGATACTTCGGCATTTAAAATATCGTCTATGCTTATACGGACGCCCCGAGCTTCTATCTGTCGCTTCAGCTTACTCACAAGAAGATTTAGATCGCTATCTTCCAGCTCGTTGAGGTTATTGCTGAATAGGATCTTAGGAGCCGAGAACTCAATCTTGAGTTCAATAACTCTGCCTCGTCTATAAAGCGTTAAGCGGGGCTGGTAGCCTCTTTCTAGCAGGGAGCTATCATCAGGGTTGTTGTAATATTTCTTGTAAAATTCTTTGCCGTTAACAATCTCGGGCTTAGTTGTGCCGAACTTGCTGATGTCTTCAATATAAAACTTACCGATCGGGAATTTTAAGATGATGGTATCAATCATTAGTTTTAATCTCATAATTTTTAGGATTAAGTCGCTGGTCTACCTTAAGTAGGAGCAAAAAGACGGCAACCAAATTTCGCTGATCCCAATTATCAGTTTCTTGAATTTGGCCCTCGCTCTTCGCTTGTTCTTTTGGCTCTGAAAACATAAAACCTGATGGTTATATCATCAGGCTATCAGAAGAGCTGCTTAAGTTTGCTTAATTTTTACTTACATATTTTGGGTTGAGTTGGGCTGAATGTTTGGTTAAATTGAATAAATTTTCTACTTGAGGGATCTCTAATTTCACCTTTCTATTGAACTGATAGATAGCATTTTTTACAGCCGTTTCATTCACGTCATCGCTACCGCCAAGAAGTTCACTAATATCGTATAAGCTCCATTCCTCATAGATGTTTTCGGGATTTAAAAAGATAACTCTTATAACTTCCTTTTGAACCTGCCCCTGCACTTTAATCTTATATTCTTTCCCATCCTGATCCTTAATTTGCATCGTGCCTGTCTTGGGTGAAAAACTTAAGTTCAGCTTAAGTTTTTGATCTGTAACTTTATTATGAGGCTTATTTTCTTGGCCAAGGAGCGAAGCAAGAGTAATGGGGGTTATATGGAACTTCACATTCCAGAACTCAGTATCAAGCCAGTTACTGACTTTGGCTCTTCTTTCTGTTTCAAGGTATGACAGAATTTTTACTACTTCAAAACCTTGTTCGTTCAATGCTGAAAAAGGAATGTTTATTACACCATCTATGACGGGTAGTTTGCTTATGTAGCCAAAAAAGTTTTCTAACTGTTTTGAAAAATAATACCTTTTAGGTCTATAAGTCGGGACTTTTTCTAAAAAACTATCCATTGAAAAAGATATTATATAATCTTCAATCTCTTGGTGCACTTCTTTGGCAACATAGTCAATAAAAGTTAACTCAATTTCAATACGAGAAGGAGCTAAAGATGAAAGATAACCTATATGTTTTGAGGCAATAGCATTAGTTTCAAGATTAACCCGATGTCTCGCGGGACTCATAAAATAGTCCCTTGCCCCTTTTCTTTTAAGAACTTTTTCTACTTGTTCATCGTTCAATTTCTTTAAATCATAAATATCATTAATAACTGAGGCAAAATATTCCGTGTCATCTTTGGTGGGGCTCTCTATCTTCATTGCTTGTTCCAAAACTAACTCTGGTAACCCCGACACATCTAGAATGCTGACTCTTCTTATTTTGCCCATATTCAAACCTTCAATGATATATTTTAATTTATTCCATATTAAATCTTCTGGAGAATTGTAATCACTAGTATCCCTCATCTCAGCTATAATTTCCTCTACACTGTCATAATTACTTTTAATGAACTGATCTAAAGTAAAAACACCCTGCCCCGTATAATAACCTTGTAATAAGGTGTGGAATATAAGAAGGTGTGGGTCTGAATTTATATATTCAAATAATTGTTCTCGTTGCTCTTCGTCCATATTTTATTCTTTACGATAGTTTACATTTGTCATATACTAAATCAAGCTAGCTAAGATGATAAGTTAACTTTTTATTATGTATTTAATGTATATAGATGAGTCGGGAAATACGGCAACTATGCAAGAAAAAGGCAGTAAAATTTTGGTTTTAACAGGCTGTATTATCCACGAAGACAACAAAAAAGATATAGAACATAAGTTCCGAGAGATAAAGCAAAAATATTATTTTAATCCAGATGTGGAGATTAAATCCAACTACTTAAGATATGCTAATCCAGATATAAAAATTAGTTCCCCAATTAAACTAAATGACAGGGCAAAATACGATGAATTGGAAAAAGATTTGGCAGAATTTATGAAAAATATTGATGTAAGTTTAATCTCTGTCGCTATTGATAAAAGAAGTTACTGGTCAAAATATCCAGCTCAAAATCCCTACGATGCTGCTTATAGATTTCTCTTAGAGAGGTTTCAAACATTTTTACAATTTAAGAGGGCTAATGGAATTTGTATTATAGATCCCAGAGAAGGCACTGTAGAGAAAAAGTATATTGATAAGGAATTAGATACCACGCACCATTCATTAAGATGGGATGCCACTGGCTTCTGGAAACAATGTCCTAACATTATAGAGAGAGTTCTATTTTCAACCTCGGATCTAACTGTAGGAATTCAGCTATGTGATTTGTATTGCTATCCTGTATTTCATATCTTTGAGTATGACAAAAAGAAGGGTGAATATTGGCGATTTGATGATGTTACTTTCCCAAAGCTTTATTATCATTCAAAAGTAGTAGCATCCTTAGACAAGAGTAAGGTGGGACCAGTGATTGATGGGACGGGTCTTAAATTCTTTCCAACAGAAACAAAAAAGGACTTCAGGTATTACCAATGAAGTCCGCTTTTGATGGGCAGGATTTGCACCCTGACCACTTCTAATATAACACTCTTTTTATAAAGAAGCAATGAACTGTGGATATTAAATAAATGAACAACAATATTTTCATAATGCGGCACGGTCAGGATGAAGATAATGCAGCTGGTATTTTGAATGGCAGAAGAGATACGCCCCTCACTAAACTTGGCCAAGAACAAGCTAAAATTGCCGCTCAGAAGCTCATAGATAACAAAATTGATATTATCTACGCCTCGCCCCTTAAAAGAGCCTACGAAACAGCTCGTATCGTAGCTAATGAATTAGGCGTAGACGAGGTTGTTCTTGATGATCATCTAATAGAAAGGGATTTCGGTATTCTTACGGGAAAGCCAGTGGCAGATATTAAAAAATATACGGATAAGGTTCTAGAAACAGAAAAAATTACCTACTTTCTTGAAGTTGAAGGAGCTGAAGATTTCCCTGCTTTATTGGAAAGGGGTAAAAAGATTTTAGCTGAAATTCAGGAAAGACATTCTGATAGTAACATTCTCATAGTTTGCCACGGAGATATTGGAAAAATGATTAGGGCTGCTTATCATAATATTGATTGGGAAACTTCTCTGAAAACTTATTATTTTGACAATACCCAAGTTCTGGAACTATCAAAAGATAAAGACATAATTGAATAAATGAATAAAATTATTTTAATTGGAGGATCGCCAACGGCTGGGAAAAGTTATACGGCAAGAAAGATTTCGGAGGAGCTGAAATTGCCTTGGATTTCTACTGATACTATTCGGGAGCAGATGAGATGGATTGTAAGGAAAGAAGATTACCAGAATTTATTTCAACACGGAAATGCTGGTATGCCAGCAGGTCCCGATAAAGCTGTTGAATTTTTAACTCACAACACAGCAGAACAGATAGTAGAACATCAAAATAAGGAAAGTGAGGATGTCTGGAAAGGTGTAAGGGGCTTTATTGAAAGTGATTACTCTTGGGGCGATTTTATTGTTGAAGGCGTGGCCATATTACCCAAATTGGTTGCTACTCAAGAATGGAAAATTAAGAAAAAAATAAAAGCATTTTTTCTCATTGATGAAGATAAAGACAGGGTTAGAAATACGATATTTACTCGTGGATTGTGGGATGATGCCGATGCCTACACGGATGATGTAAAAGAGAAAGAAGTTGACTGGGTTTTTGCTTTTAACAACTATATCAAAGAAGAGGCTAAGAAATATAATTTACCTGTAATAAGTATTGGCAATAGGGAGGACTATATGAATGAAATAAAATCTCTACTGAATAGCAATGATTAATAAATTTTTTATTTATGGAGTGCCTGGTTCTGGTAAGACTTATATCAGCCAGAAACTTTCTAAAGATTTGAATTTGCCCCTTTTTGAAGCAGATACCATTAAAGACGAACTTAGACAGTCAACCACTAAAGAGGAATCGCCATTCCTATTTCTTGGCACGAGCCAAGCATATAGACATTTTGGAGAGTTAAACCAAGAAAATATTATTAAAGGACTTCAGGCAGTAAGAAGGTCTTTATCCGAAAGAGTTTTGAAAGAAGTTCAAAGTCGTAATAAGGTTGTTATGGAAGGAGCATTTTTAGATCCTAATTTATTAGGAGATTTTGGAAAATTAATTCTCGTAGTTACTTCCGATGAGAAACAACACCAAAATCAATTCTCCCATCATAGAGAAAAAACTGACGAAAGTGTAAATGAATTTAAGGCAGCCCGAATTATTCAAGACTTCTTAATTAGTGAGGCTAAAGATTTAGGCGTAGAAATTAAAGAAAATGAGTAAAATTAAGCTTGGTTTAGTTATTGCTAAGCCAGAAGATATAATCAGCGAGTTAGAGAAATATGTGGCTTCAGATGAAGCTGATTTATTAGTTTTTCCAGAAGGTTATCTAAAATCTGAGTATCTGGATCAAGCTAAACAAATTGCAAAGACCCATAAGAAATGGATCGTAACGGGAATGGACGACAAGAGATTAAAAAATAAAAAACTGGAAAGCGGTATTGTCATTGATCCCTCGGGAAAGATTGTAGGAGAGCATCAGAAAACTTCTATTACTCAATGGGAAATAGATCACGGCTTCAAACGGGGTAACTCCGTTAAAGCCCTAAAAACATCTTTGGGAGTATTTGGTTTTGCTATCTGCTATGAGATCCATTTTCCAGAAGTTACTAGGATCCTAGCCTTACAAGGCGTGGATATAATATTCAATCCGATTGGAACTGGAATGTGGCACGAAGAGCAGTTCAAGCAATGGAATGCGGTAGCTAAGACTAGGGCATCAGAGAATAGAGCCTTTGTAGTCGGCTGTAGCCATTATAACGATGCCATCCCGATAGCATATGCCTATGCTCCAACAGGTGAATGCCTTGTTTCCGCAAGGGATACGAATAGATTGATTTCTGTTGTTTTAGATCTTGATAAATATAAGACCGATAAGCATTTCAAAGAACGAAGACCAGAATTATATTCACTACTAACTAAAAAATAATATGTTTTCATCGGTAATAAAAGGAGAAAAGATTATCTTGCGACCCTACGAAGAGAAGGATATAATTTCGTGGCAGAAGTGGGACATTGACCCTGATGTCCAGCGTTTTATGCCTGAGCCTGCGAACAAAGCCCTATCAATTCAAGAAGAGCTTGAATACTTGAAAGAGTGTCAAAAAGAAGAGGACGGAATATACTGGAGCATTGTCTGGAAGGAAACCGATTTGCTAATTGGTTCCATTTCTCTCACTGATATTAACCAGCATCACGGCATCGCTGATTTGGGAATTGTTGTTGGAGAGAAAGAATATTGGGGGAAAGGCGTGGCTACTGAAGCCATCAAGATTTTATTAGAATTTATCCCCAAGCTAAAATTAAGAAGGATTACGGCTGAATTAGAGGAGGGTAATGACGGCCTCGTAAAAGCTCTTGAAAAGAATGGTTTTAAGAAAGAATGTATTTGTAAGGCATCCAGAATAAAGAACAAAAAACCCATAAACACAATTCGGTATGTAAGATTTGTTTAGCTTATGACCATAGAAAATCCTCAAAATATAAATGAACCAGAAAAGAGAGATAGAAAAAGAGAGCTAATGATGGAAAGGCATCAGAGTGCTGTTACGGCTTTAGAATTGGAGAGGGTTTTGGCAGAAGAGCAACCTATAACTGAATACCCAACCAGTAGGAGTCCAGAGAATAAAGAGATTTTAGCGAAGGCCTCTACTAAGCTAAAGCCCATCTTAGATAGATTGGCTGATGCTGGCTTAGTATCTCAAAAGGAAACTGTAGAACATCTAGCGAATAAATACATCGTTGAAAAAGTTACGGCCCAGAGAGTAGAGCTAGATTTAAAAGAACAGATAGAAGCTGATGGTAAAGAGGCTACAGCTCAAGAAATAGGAGCCAGATTATTTGAGATGAGAACAAAATCTAAGCCCATTAAAGAAGTAGAGGCCATAAGGCGAGAAGGTTATTTTATCTTAGCCTTCTTTAAAGATGAGGATTATTTTAAATTTATTGGTGATCAGGAGAAAGAGGAAAGTGGCGGTATTTTTCATAGAGCAATGAGGTTCCCCAATATGTACGTTGATGTAATTTTATCTAGAAGTGGCTGGAATAATAGAACTATAATTCACGAAAGACAGCATTTTATTAATGACTCAATTTTTAACGATTTTGAGGGCTTTGAGCAGCAAGTTCCAGCAAAAACCGAATATCCTTTACTCTCTACTGCATATAGAAAAGCCCATAGCTCAGACGATGAGAATGAAATAGCTAAATATGGAAAGATCAGGGGGCGTTTGAATAAAGTTAAAGATGAACTTCTAGCTCGTGTTAGAGATGGAGGCAGTGAGAAATGGTCTACTGATTTCTTCACCGAAGATTTATACGAATATTTAAGAAAAGATTTTTCTGAGGAGGAGCAAGAAGAAGTCATAAAATTGTTAGAAGAGATAAAGCCAGACTTAAAAGCTGCTTATACTTATTTTAGCTACCCAATAGACGCCAGAGGAATTTTAGTTTACCACTTAATTGATATTCCCCTAATAAGATTTCCCGAAAGAATTAAGGCAATAGTAGATTATTATAAAAAAAGAATAAGTGAATTTACCAAATATGAACCAGAAAAACGAAGATTAAACCCTGATGGCAGTCCGATTGATAGAGATTGGTTAGCCGAACTAAATAAGTTAAGGTTAGAGATTACGGGCGAGAGCTATACAGCCGTTGAGATTATATTAGGAACTAGAAAAAGTGAAAATCCAGAACAAGAACTCAAGACCATTGAAGATAAACTCATATCATTGAGACAGAGATACGATGAAATAATTAAACCCAGTTAAACCCAAGAGATGCCATCGGCTGTAAATCTCGCTTAATAATAGCCCAATTTATAGTTCTGAACGCATCCCTTAGCCCCTGCCGTTATTCAAATACAAACGGTTTAGCACCATTTGTAAAGTGAACACTGAATTGCTTGAGTTTGCCTATTCTTCTTGGCCCAGGTATCCCCAAAGGGAATGGAAAACTTTTACACGAAAAACAGCAGAAATGCTGGTTTTTTGATTGACAAATAAGTAAGAAATTGTTTTATTACTGTGAATTACGAAACTCCATTTCCATGCTAAAATACAAAAGGAGCGTTAAGCTCCTTTTGCTATGACCACATACATTAAACTACACTCAGATATTCTAGCAAAAGTTAAGTTTTTCTCAAAACAACTCCAATTAAAATTAAACAAAAGCACTGGTCAGCCATTAGCCTTATCGGGAGAAGAAACAATTTCCCTCGCCATATTTAAACAGAATGTTGGGATTCCCACTAAGAGAAAAATCTTTGAAATATTCAGACCAAAAGAAAGTTACAAAACACTCTGTGTACAAATGAATCGGTTTGCTCTCCATGCCCTGATTATTCTAAACCTGATTCTGAAATGGAATCAAAGGAATGCTCACATCGTTAAACATACTGATTCGACTGATGTGCCGGTCTGTCTAAACAAGAATGCCAAGCATCACCAGACCATGAAAGACTTTGCTTCCTGGGGACACTCCGGAAAAGGCTGGTATTATGGGCTTAAAATGTCATTAACCTCTGATTTGAACCGCAACGTCTTGGCTATTTCATTTGCTTCTGCCAATTCTGATGACCGATCAACATTCAGGAAAATGAATAAGGATTTAGAGGGAATATTCGTAGCCGATGCCGGCTATATATCCAAAGATTTGGAACAAGAATTCTACATTGAAAACCAAAGAATCCTGTTTGCCAAACCAAGAGCCAACATGAAGAAAATCATTACTGCATTTCAATATCATCTCTACAATACCAGGATGCTAATTGAACTGAACTTCAGAAACTTAAAAATGCTCTATGCTTTTATCACCTCATTACCAAGATCAATTGACGGTTATTTCGCTAACTATATCTATTCTATTCTCGCCTTTGTGCTTAGGTAGAGAAAGTTGTTAAAAGAGAAAAATTAAACTTTTGTTCCAAACTCAATAAAACTTGAGGTTATTTGATGTTATTGTGGAAAAGTGGAATTGTGGAGTTTCGTAATTCAGAGTCAATAATCTTCACCATAGTTCTATAAAAACGGGGTAGTAAGATGAAATACGTAGCCTCATCAATCTTGGCCATATTCTTGGTTTTAAGTTGGGGGGTACACGTTAATTTTGGAAGGCCTTTTGTTGAAGATTATCGCGTTAATCCAATTATTTTTAAGGATGGCACATTTGTCGGTACTGATCATGTTGCTCGTCTGTCTAAATATAACTGGGCGGGAGGCAAGCACATCTACCTTGTATATAGGTTTAACAATCCAGATAGTATTCTAGAAATGCTAAGAGAAGATAGTTTTTATTTTGGACCATTTCAACCCAAGCCGCCAATCAGCCAGATCAAATTTAACTGCAATTTACCCATTCAAGTTAGTTGCCAAGTAGCACCTCCCGATATATTGGGCTGTTCAAAAGGCCAGCCATCTACAGGCTGGAACAGCCAATTGACTTATCTTCGCAGTCAAATTCGAAACGAATTTCAAACTAGCCGGTTAATTCCTAGTAATTTCTTTTTAGACTAGGGTTAACCATAGCGGTGCGATAGTATCAATCCGCTTTTTAATTACTCAAAATCGTGTTAGACTCGGATCTGTGAATAAGGGCATTGACTCCCATATCATATATGATATAATGACCATGAACAATTATGAAGTAAAATATTACATAGATAGTAAGGGAAGATCTCCGGTGCGAGAGTATATCGGCAGATTAAACTTAAAAGAAAGAGCGAAAGTATTAAAATATATTGATTTTTTGAGAGAAAATAATGGCAGATTAGACGAACCATATTCCAGACATATCGAAGGCAAAATTCGTGAATTGAGGGTAGATTTTCATCGCAACAGACACAGAATATTCTATTTTACTTTTGTTGGTAGGAAAATAATTCTTTTGCACGCATTTCTGAAGAAAACAGCCAAAACTCCAATTAGCGAAATTAACCAAGCCAAGAAAAATTACTTAAACATAGTAAAATAAACAGCCCCAAATATTATGAACAGACACAATACAATCGATTTCAAGAATCATCTCAAACAAGAACTAAAGAATAAGCAATTCAAGAAATATTTCAATGAATACGGAAGGCAATTAGAGATTGCTTATCTAATAGCACAAAAAAGAAAACAGGCAAAAATATCTCAAAAAGAATTAGCGCAAAAAATTGGTACTACTCAAAGTAACGTGGCTCGTATGGAGTCAGGGAACCAGAATTTCTCCATGGTTACTCTTGAGAAAATAGCCGAAGCTCTCAAGAGTGAACTCAAGATTAGCTTTTTAGGGAAGTAGTCTAAACATGCCATCATTTCCACCATTTTTATAGTTGATATTCGAAAATCGGCATAGTTACTGGATTTCTTATAAAATAACCATAGAGTTCACCGAACAAAGTTTTCCAATGTTCTCTATTGGCCCGATATTGTTGATTTGATACTTTTATTTTGATTTGATAATATAAATGTATGTTGGTTACCAAGTGTGATATTTGTAAAAAGGAGATTGAGAAAGAAGCAGTTTTTGCTTCCGTTGGAAGTAGTTTTTTGTCTAATCATCAAGCCTTTTGTCTAAATTGTGGTAAACCATTAGTGAATTTTTTAAGAAAGATCAATAAAAATAAAAATGGAAAACAAAAAAGAAAATAAGAATGGAAAAATGACCCTAGATAAATTAGCCGGAATGGTGGCGAGGGGATTTGTACGAACCGACAAGAGATTCGATAATATTGACATCGAACTTCACGACGTAAAAAATAGACTCGGAAAAGTTGAATTTCAAGTTAACGAAGTTCATGATATCCTTGAGCGTTTTGAGGAAAACGACATTTTAAATCTCCAAAAAAGAGTTCAAATTCTCGAAAAGGCAGTTAGGGCTTTGGCGACTAGTCAAAGTTCTAAATAAACAACCTCTAATGGGTTTTTCACGAAATACCCATAAATTTGACCAAACAAAGTTTCCCAATGTTCTCTATTGGCCCTGCCAAGGAGAATGGTCAGCATGAAATGACCAAGGAAGTACATAGTTAACTGAGCTACTTCTGGTTTCCGAAAATGAGTTTTTGAGAGAGGCCAAGGGGAATGGAAAACTTGTAAAATAAAACCGAGCTAATCTCGGCGATATTGTCTAGGAATATTGGTACTCGTGCTTCTTGGCAAGTTTCTTAGTATCAGCAAGTTTTATTCGTCTCAATTTGGCAAGTATTCTTCTGGTGACTAATGCGGATTGAGTTTTATCAAAGAAATTAAGTCCGCAATTACCACATCGAGAAAGATTGGTATTCACCAGAAAATTTATCTGATTAAAACAATACGGATCATAAAACGCTTGAACTTCTTTTCGGATGTTGGCTGACTCACACATTGGGCAAGTAGCCCCACTCTTAATTGTGTGTAATTTCTCAAGTCTTTTAGGCAATAACTCACTATTATTGGTCCAGACATTCTGAGCAACAAAAAACTGCTTTACGCAGTCTAATTTGTCTAGTGCTTTGAGAACCTCGCTATTTATCTGGTCCCCTTTGATATTTAAAAGAGATGTTTGGGTATCTCTTAATCATCTTACCCACCGATTCGGCATCTCCTAACATTCTCAATGCTTCCACGAATAATTTCTGATCACTCATCGAGCTATGATGGTATTCAACTCCTTCAGGTCTGATGTCACTACGCAAAATCCCGTATAGTATGACTCTCGGGTCGGGACCGTCCTCAACATTTTGCAATTCAATTTCTGCATATTTTGCGATATTCTCCGCCTGCAGAATCAGTGTTTTGGTCAACAGGTGGAAACTTCTGATCCTCTCGAGGGCACTATTATAATCCGCCTCGTTGATAATGCCGCCCAGTGCTAAGTATTTCTGATAGTTATTTTCTTCCGGAGTCTTCTGCATATCTGCACCCGTTTCTAAAAGTTCTTTATTCATGAAAAAATGATATCATCTATAGTATTGGCTAGCAATGGGTTCTTGATAAAATAAATATAGATTTGACCAAACAAAGTTTTCCCCTTCGATAAACTCAGGGTAGGCAATGTTCTCTAGCCAGCTGAGCTGACTAGAGTTCTGAAACTATTTTTTTGAAGATCTCAGGGTTGTTGGCGCCGAGATCAGAGAGTATCTTGCGGTCCAGTTCTATGTTTGCTTTTTTCAGAAGATTTATGAATTTTGAGTAAGAGAGTCCGTTATCTCTGGCGGCGGCGTTAATTTTAATTTGCCACAAGCGACGGAAGTCGCGTTTTTTCTTTTTTCTGTCGGCGAACTGGAAAGACCAAGCGTGAAGCAGAGCTTCTTTGGCTTGTCTGTATTTGGACTTCCGAGTCCACATAAAACCCTTTACGTGTTTTAGCAGCCGTTTCCGTCGTCTGTTGGCTTGTACTCCTCGTTTGACTCGGGGCATTTGGTTATAAGCTATAGGTCATAAGCTATAGGTCTAAAACCTAAAGTTATAATTTACAGCCTATTTGTAATCAAAAATTTACTCGCTCTGATCAGTTCTTTAGGTGCCATTTTATCTCCTCGCTTCTGACGGGTCTGGTCTCCAGAGTCCTTTGCGTTGAAATGATTCTGGCCAGGAGGGCGCTTCATAATTTTATTTCTGCTGGTTATTTTGACCCTCTTGAGGAGGGCCTTTTTTGTTTTTGCTCCATGGGTCATGGTTAGGAAATAGGAATTAGGAAATAGCTTGTAGGAAGAGGTGGCTTGTAGGAATTGGAGAGGTATTAGCTTGTAGAATTAAGATTTGATATCATCTTATTCAACATTTTCATGACTTCTTCCAATAAGCCGCCTATTCTTTCGTAATTTATATTTTTACTAAATGGTAATAATTTTGCTATCTCAACTTGAGTTTCAAGTTCAGAGCCGGAACCAAAAGCGTTCGTTAAAAACTGTTTAAATTCTTTCCTCGACCCTCTTCTCCGTCCCTCGGCAATATTGGAGGGAATGGATACAGCCGCTCTTCTCATTTGTGAAGTTAACCCATATATCTCCGACTTCGGAAAATCTTCCGTTAACTGATAAACATCAACAACCAACTGCATTGATTTTTGCCAAACTATTAAATCTCTATAACTAGCTACATTGTTCATAAACTCACCCTCCCATTTCCTAACTCCTATCTCCTAATTCCTATTTCCTAACTACGATTATCCAACCGAAAGGGGATCTTTTTATGTCCTCTTGAACCGAAAAATTTTCAAGCTTGGTCAAGAATTGTTCCAGTTTTTGTCTTCCTATATGGGCTAATGCCTTCTCTCTTCCGCGGAGGGTTAGTTCTACCTTTACTATATGACCCTCTTTGAGAAATTCATTCACTTGCTTGGCCTTGAAGTCTAAATCGTGGGCTCCGGTTTTGAAACCAACTCTGACCGTTTTTCTCTCTTGAATTTTCTGCTTTGTCTTCTTCTCCTGTCTCTCCTTGCGGTACATATATTTACCATAATCCATGATTTTGGCAATAGGCGGCTGAAGTTGAGGGGATACCTCCACTAAATCCAAGTTCTTCTCTCTTGCCAACTGCAAGGCATCTTGTGTAGGTAAAACCCCGAGCTGTTTGCCTTCCTCGTCTATGATCCGAAGCTCCCTGGCCCGTATTCGATTATTGATGTTTAATTGTTGTTTCACGTTTTGCTGATAATTCTACCATAAGAGTTAAAGAATAACAAAGTCCTTCTTTGCGTTGCATTGACACTATTTAATTTTCATAGTATATTATCTACTGTCCGATAAGGGGTTCTCTGACAAAAAGAAGGAGAAACGAGTATGGGAAAGTGGCTCGGTCTGGCGGCGCTTCTTGTTGTGTTTGCGCTTTTGATTGGCAGTTGTTCTGTCGCAACCTTCGGTGTTTCTGCGTATAACAGCTTGGTCAGCAACAACGAAAGCGTTGAGAAGTCGTGGGGCGAGGTGAACAATATGTATCAGCGAAGATTTGATTTGATCCCGAATCTGGTTGAGTCAACTCGCGGCTATGCTATCCACGAAAGCGATGTGATGGTGGGCGTGGCTGAAGCAAGAGCCAAAGTTGGCCAGATCAATCTATCTTTGGACCAACTGACACCTCAAATGCTGGCCAACTTTCAGTCGGCTCAAGGAGAACTGTCGAGTGTCCTCTCACGGCTGATGGTCGTTGTTGAGAAGTACCCGGATCTCAAGGCGAACGAAACGTTTATTCGTTTGATGGACGAGATCGCCGGTACGGAAAATCGTATTACTGTCTCCAGAACGAGATTCAACGAAACAGCAAGGGACTATAACGCCACGAGAAACAGTTTTCCGACCAACTTGGTTGCCAACTGGTTCCAGTTCAAGACATATCCATACTTCGAAGCTCAAGAAGGCGCGGATCGAGCGCCGGAAATCAACTTCCAAGATCTGCGAAGGGACGGACGTTGATGATTCGGCGATATTTTGCAAAAGTCCCATTCATACTTAGTCTAGTTCTTATTGCCGAAAGTGTATTTGCCCAACAGCCGGAGTCATATGCTCTCGTGGGTTCCGGGCATGTGAACGACTACGCCAATGTCATCAACCAACCGGAAGAAGATCAACTTCGCGCGCAACTTCAAGAGTATCAGGAAAAGACCTCCATTGAGATAGCTGTAGTAACTGTCCCATCTCTTGGCGGAATGAGCATTGAAGAGTTTGCCAACCGATTGGCCAATCATTGGGGAGTAGGCGACAGAGAAAAGGACAACGGCCTTGTTCTATTAATTGCTCCGGTTGAGGGGGAAGTTCGGCTTGAGGTCGGCGACGGTCTTCAGGGCGATCTGCCTGATGGACGTACCGGCGCGTTTCTTGACAAGTATGTGATGCCGACTCTTTTGGAGCTTAACAACGCGACAAATGCCGCAGAAGAGAATCTTGTCTTCACGAAGGCAGTGATTGCGGGAATGAACGGACTTATCGAATTTTTTGGCGACAAACCATACGCCCAGCGTCTTGAGGAAAGGCGATTGGCTGAACAAAAAGCGGCCGAAGAAGACCGGTTGAGAGCTGAACAAACAAAGACATTTCTAATGTTTGCCGTTCCCACCGTAGCAGTATTGGCTGTTCTAGGTCTTATCATAGCGTGCATTGCGGCTAAGCGAAGGCGCGAGGGGTATCTCAAGGGCTTATTTGTTCAGAATGAGCGAGACATCCAAAGAGCAAAAGAGTATCTGGTAAAAGCGACAAACGCTCAACTCGAAGCTCGGAGTCGCTTAGTTGTTTTGATAGCTCAAAATCCGACGAAAAGTGCATGGGAAGATATTAGTACTGCAATTAACGAGGCTCCTGTAAAAATCAATGAGCTGATCTCTTTACTGGAAAAGCTAGAAGAATCTCATCAGAGTTCTACTTGGCGTCAAGCTGAAAATGAAAGCAAAACAGTTTCAGCGCTTCTCGCTACCGCGGTGGCTCTTGCCGGTTTGGCGGATCTCGTGAAGAAAAGAGAACAAGAGATAACTGAAGCCCGCTCAAAGTCGCCGGAACTCGCAAACCAGTACAGCGCGACTGAACAGAGCGTGATCGAAACTCTTCGGCATAAGGACGTTAAGGATTCAACAAGGCAGCTTCTGAGTCAAGCAAAGGGAAAATATAATGAAGCTGTTGCGACGATGGAGTTCGGAGATGGAGTCAATTGGCTTGGTGTTTATGCTTTGCTTACATCGGCATTGGCATTGTTGAACAAGGCCAAGTCGTCGGCTCAAGTCGACAAAAATGCGGCAGAGGAAGCACGCAGGCCAAGGCCAGTGTACCGTAGCTCTCCATCGCACAGAAGCACTTATTCCGGTTCCCGAAGATCTACTTCAGGTTTCAAAGTTGGAGGCGGCGGAAGATTCAGCGGCGGAGGAGCCTCAAGAGGTTTCAGGAAATAAAAAACGAGTCCCAAATCGGGACTCTTTTAATTATTGAAACTGCTTTCCAACAATATTGTCAGGATGCTCTTTGTTGAACATGATCTCGCTGTTTTTTACGAGGAATACATTGGCAATACCGGCTTTTATTATCTCATCCCAACACCATTTACAGCACCACCAGTGGCCCCAAAGATATAAATCGGCTCCACAGGTGTCATTGCCTCTGTCTCTTGCGTTCTGGATGGCACGAGGCTCGCTGTGGTTCTTCGGATGACAGCCTTCGCATAGTTCATATCCTTCTCCGGTCGGACACTGTAGGCGGATTCTCTCACAGCCATGTTTTTCATGATGGCTGCTTCCATCGGAGCCGCGGCCAAGAATACAGCCGTCTTTTACTACGATGCTAGCCGTCGGCATTACTTTGTCCAAGGAATGTCTCCGCGCTTCTTCTTTTGCTATTAACATACAAGGGTGAGTTTCAGCCACATATCGGATAACTTTTTTTTCGGGCAGATAAGGATACTTGATGTCTTGCATTTAGGGCCAACTAGAAATTGAAAAACTATTCCCAAGCTACCAAACTGCTCCATTTTGTCAAACAGAAATATTGTGATATAATATAAAACATGGGGATGTAAGTTTCGACGAGGTTGTTAACCCATTAAGTGCTTGGGGTGGTATGGTTGTTACACCACCATAATCAAATCCGACCATTCAAATAGGTGCAAATCATTCACCTGTATACGCTTACGCTTAATTAAAGCTTAAGCCATCCCGGCCTCGATGCTCGCTAGAGGATCCCGGGGTGTCATTCAGCGAGCTCTATCGCATAAGCAGTCCTCCATTATGCGATGAAATGAAGGAGGAATAGCCAAAGATAAATTTTGTTGGTCTCTACTCTTTGGTGAAACAATAAATCAACTACCTAAGTAAACACTTTCTGGGAAAGACCTCGGACGGCGGTTCAATCTGCCCATCTCCACCACTATTAAAACGGCCCCGCCTTGGCGGGGCCATTTTAATTATTCTTCAAATGTGCCTCTCTCTTTGCTTCTCTGAACGTCTTTGCGTTTTATCGCTTCGCGCTTGTCGTACTTCTTTTTTCCTCGGGCGATGCCGATTAATAACTTAAGCCGACCTTTCTTGCCGTAAATTTTTAAAGGTACGAGGGTTAAGCCGTGGGCTTGGGAGGTGCCGATAAGAGCCGATATTTCTTTTTTGGACAAGAGAAGCTTGCGCGAGCGCTGGGGGTCGTAGTCCTTGGGCGTGTTGGCGGGCTGGTAAGGAGAGATAGTGGCGCCGACAAGATACGGCTCACCATTCAATATTTTCACATAGGAACCTTTAATGGATGCTTTGCCGGTTTTGATTGCTTTGACCTCGTGGCCCTCCAATACCAAACCCGCCTCTATTGTCTCGAGAATTTCATAGTCAAAGTTGGTTTTTGGGTTTGATGCATATTCCATTATTTGAATTTTTTAAATTCCTTTTCATTTACTTCAGCCAGTTCAAGAACTCCTTTAAGCGTCCCCTGGCGACAACTCTTTATGATTTGGTACTATTGTGGTTGTTGTCTTTGTTCCAGTTATTTTCCGTAATTTTATGTGGCTGCCTTTTTGAGAAACAAAATAAAAACCGAAATGTCGGCTGAGTATTCTGATTACCGCTTTTGCTGAGTAAATCTTGGGCACTACAAATCAAGCCAACTTATGTGTGGCATCCCGGAGATTAAATCCCGTCTTTTTTCTGGCTGGTCTTCCAGATAAAGTTCAATCGCTTCTTTGAGGTTTTTTTCTGCTTGCTCAAGAGTTCTGCCTTGGCTCACTACTCCAAGTTCAGCGGACTTAGCAACATACCACTTACCTTCTTTGTTAATTATAATTGTGGACTTTTTAAGCATATGCTCATTATATCACTCACGAACTTCTTATACAACTAAATAAAAAAACCGATGGTTAGTCGGCGAGTTAGATATTGACGTCGTCGGGGTCTTCCAGGTCTCTGCGGTGTAAATGTGCATCCGGCAAGGATGGGGTGAAGAGGCAAGTGAGGGTTACCTGTGATTATCGACTGTAAAATTGGGCTATTCTGCAATAAATTCCCGAAGGCGAGGAAGTTGATTAAATTTGGGGTGGTAAGCGACTACTTTCTTTCTTCCAGCGTCGCTAGCAGTTTCAAATTCTTATCGCCTCTCATTACGGTAAGTTCGATGTTTTCGCCGACTTTGCATTTCTGGAGAGTGTCGCTGAAGTCAACTTTATCAGTGAGTTTCTCGCCGTTTAATTCAAGGACGATGTCGTTTTCTTTTATCCCCGCTTTTTCTGCCGGTGAATCTTTAACTATGGCGACTGAACCGGGGGTGTGGTCTCTCACTACCATCGCGCCAAAGTCAGTCGGCAAAGAGTATTTTTTCTGGAGTTCTTTGTTGAGCATCACATATTGCAGTCCGATAAACGGCTTTATAATTCGGCCGTGCTTGATGATGTCTTCTAAGTCCTGTTTAGCCCAGTTAATGGGTATTGAAAACCCTATATTCTGCGCGCCGGCGATAATAGCCGTGTTGATGCCGATGATCTCACCGTTAAGATTTATCAACGGTCCCCCGGAATTTCCCTGATTTATCGCCACATCTGTTTGAAGCACGCCTCTTAAATGTTCCATTGCTCCGTCCGTGCCGAGGGCGGCTGAAATGCTTCTTGAAAGGCCGGAGATGATGCCCTTGGATACGGTGTTGGAAAACATGCCCAAAGCATTGCCTATTGCGATTACGGTTTGTCCCAATTCCAGTTTATTGGAATTGCCGAGACGGGCTGCGGGCAATCCTTTGGTATTGATCTTAAGTACGGCGACATCGTTTATAGGATCTCTGGAAAGGACCTTGGCCGGATATTCTTGTCCGTCAATAGTAATAACTGTATATTCAGCTTCGGGGTCAAAAACAACGTGTTTGTTGGTAAGTATAAGTCCGTCGGGATGAACAATAATCCCGGAACCGCCTCCGACGCTTACTTTCTGTTTTTGTCCTTCTTCAACGTCGCCGAAAAAGAACGGATTGAAAAACGGAGTCGGATAGATACCCTTAATTTTGGGGAGATATTTTGATATAACAATGCTGACCACTGAAGGAGCCACTTTTTTAACCGCTTCTATGGTAAGCTTATCGTGATCATGACTTTCTAAGTGTGACATACTACTAATTTATACTAACATGGGTAAAATATCAAGGGAGTTTTTTAATAGAGACACGGTTTTAATCGCCAAAGATCTGCTCGGCAAATATTTGTTCCGGCGCATTGACAGAAAGATAATCAGAGTGCGAATAACGGAGACCGAGGCCTACTGTGGACAACACGACTTGGCTTGCCACGCGTCAAAAGGTCTTACAGAAAGGACAAAAGTAATGTTCGGCCCGCCGGGCCATGCTTACATATATTTAATATACGGGATGTATCATTGCTTTAATGTTGTGACCAGAGAAGTCGGTTGCCCGGAAGCGGTGTTGATTCGCGGAGCAGAAATAGCGACTAACGACTGGCGACTAGCGATTAGAAAAAAGAGAGAACCATTATTGGCTAGTGACTATTTACTAGTGGCTAAACTTGACGGTCCCGGTAAACTATGCCGGGAGTTAAAGATAGACAAAAATCTGAACGGTATTGATATATGTAACAGCAGAGAGCTTTGGATTGAGGATAGAGGAGAGAAGCTGTTCGGAAAAATTAGAGAAGGCAAGAGAGTAGGCGTTAGCTACGCAGGGAAGTGGAAAGACAAATTGTGGAGATTTTCATTAAAATGAATTTGTTAAATCTCTCTAATCGTCGTTTGACAAAAAGTAATAAATCTGCACTTTTATAATAAGAGAACCTTAAAAAGGAAATTAACATGGCAGAAAATAAAGGAGTACCTATTCTCAAAAGAAGTATCAACTACGATGCGCTTGATGAAAAAATAATGACATTAATTGAAAAAGGGATCATTACTGTATCTGGAGAACTTGTAGACGGCGCAGCTTCATTATTTTTCATTACCACCTCATTTATGCAGGTGACCAGACCTGGTAAGCCGATATGGATAGTTATGAATACGATTGGCGGGAGTGCCACAGAATGCTTTGCTTTGTGCGATATGATAAGGGCCATTACTAAAAAGGGGACGGCCATCAACATTCTTGGTGTTGGCGAGATTGCTTCGGCTGGAGTTGCTTTAATGCAAATGGGGACCAGGCGTTTCTCTTTTCCTCTTACCCGGTATCTTATTCACCAAGTAAGAGGACATAGCGGCGGCGATGAAGAACTATCTCAAGACGAAGAAAGGTTGGAAGAGAAAAAGAAAATAAACAGGATTTATATGAGATTGATTTCAGAGAGAACGGGGAAATCTATAGATGAAATAGTAGAACTGGCCAGAAAGACCGACTATTGGTTGGATGCTCAAGCGGCTAAAGAGTTTGGGCCTTACGGTTTGATTGACGAGATTGTTGATGAGTACCCTTTTGAATTTTAGGCGCAACGCGCTTTTTAATTTACAATTTTTGCGGTATTCTTTAACCAGATTCTTTTAAAATGGTTTGAGCATGAAACAAAGGCAGTCTTTGTATAAATTCAGAGACTGGTTCTTTAATTTATTAATAGATTCTTTGGTTAATTCGGGCTGGAAAATTGTAGTCAAAGATTTCAAAAAATTCGAAAAAAGAAAAGAAAGAAAATGTCTTGGGTTGACCGACTATGTTAACAAAATTATCTATATCGATAAAAACCGCGGAACTCCAAAAGTTCTTATCCACGAGATAGGCCATTTCGCGCTAGGGATTCCTCTAGAGAAAATGGCGGAAAATCTGCCATGGAAAGATTTAAAAAAAGTAAAAGGAAGGCATCGGTTAGATAAACAGTTTGAGTGGGATGAACTTAGAACAGAAGAATTTGAAGAACTTTTTTATGGCTCCTTAACCAAAAGACAAATAAAAATTCTCCAGGGCTTTATTGATGAAGCGCGCCACAGAAATACGGAAGAAACGGAAAACACGGAATAAAAATTGAGCAATTAAGAGTAAGTTAAGAGCTAAAAGCTCTTTTTAATTTCCACCTTTTTAGATATAATTTAGTATCTATGGTAAGGAGCATGCTTAAACAAAAAATAGAGAATAAATTTCCTGGCACTGATTTTGATATTCTCGTTCCTCCGAATCCAAAAATGGGGGATTACTCTACTAACCTCGCTTTTGCAATCGCGGAAGCACGGAATAAAACGGAAAACCCCGAAGAAATCGCGGAAAAACTGGTTGCAGAGCTAAAACAAGACCGAGATCTTGCAGATATTTTTGAAAAAATAGAAGCGGTAAAACCGGGGTTTATTAATTTTTATTTCAGTGACGACTTCTTAAGAAGTAAACTCGGCGAAATTAGCAAAGATAAAAAATATGGCTTTGACAAAACAATGAAAGGCAAAACCGTGATGGTTGAGTATACCGACCCAAACCCGTTCAAACTGTTCCATATCGGACATTTAATGAGCAATACGATTGGAGAAGCAATAGCGCGTCTTTATGAAGCGGCGGGAGCGAAAGTATTGCGGGCTAACTATCAGGGAGACGTCGGTCTTCATGTTGCTAAAACTATTTGGGGGATGGAAAGTAAAATCAAAAATCCCCGAAAAGGCCAGTGGCCCTCGGGGCTTTACTGGCAAAAATCAAAAATCAAAAATTTGGAAAAAAAATCCCTGTCTGAAAAGATTCAGTTTATGGGCGAAAGTTATACGGAAGGCAGCCGCGCTTATGAAGAAAATCAAAATGCCAAAGAAGAGGTAGAAGAAATTAACAATAAAATTTATGACCGTTCAGATGGAGAGATTAATGAGCTGTACGATAGGAGCAAAAAATGGAGCTTGGAATATTTTGAAGAAATTTACAAAAAACTTGGAACCAAATTCGATCGTTACTTTTTTGAAAGCGAGGCGGCTTATGACGGCTTGAGTATTATTGAAAAACACCCCGATGTTTTTGTTGAAAGCGGCGGGGCTAAAGTTTTCAGAGGCGAAGAGTACGGCTTGCATACAAGGGTTTTTGTAAGCTCCAAAAGGCTGCCTACTTATGAAGCAAAAGAGCTGGGAGTAAACAAAAAGAAATTTGAAAAGGACAACCCCGACCTGTCTATTATTGTCACGGGCAATGAGATAAACGAGTACTTTAAAGTACTGCTGAAAGTTATGGAGCTGATCATGCCCGAAGTGGCGGCAAGAACGAAACATATTTCTCACGGCATGCTTCGCCTGCCCGGAGGCAAAATGTCTTCAAGGACAGGCGAAGTTATTACCGCCGATTCGCTTATTGAGCAAGTGAAATCTCGCCTACCCGATTCCGGAAATGATGACACAAATCCGCCTTTGCGTGCCGCCGGCATAGCCTTTGATGACGCACGACCAGAAGGCTACGGCCCGCTTCGCCAAAGCTCCCCGCCGGAGGCGAGGCTCGCCAAGGGCGGCAGCGAGGCGAGCGAGACAAAGGAAAAAATTGCCATAGGAGCGATAAAGTATTCCATTCTCAAACAAAGCCCTGGTCACGACATAATTTTTGATTTCGAAAAATCACTTTCAATCAAAGGTGACTCTGCGCCCTATCTCCAATATACTTATGCGCGCTTGTTCAATATTTTAATAAAATCTGAACAAGCGAATTTCAAATTTCAAATTTCAAATTTTAAACTGTTGGAACACGAGCTGGAACTAAAATTAATAAAAAAACTCTTGATGTTTCCGGACATTGTTCTTGAGAGCGGCGCAGACACAGCTCCACAACACTTGGCTTTGTATTTATATGAATTAGCTAATGACGCCAACCGATTCTATGAATCAGTTCGTGTGCTTGAAGATGAAAATGTTGATAGGCGTAACGCCAGACTTGTGTTGGTAGAGACCGTCGCAACCACCCTAGAACGCGGTCTCGGTCTCCTCGGTATCAGTATTCTGAAAAGGATTTGACAGACATGATATAAAGTGGTATATTTAATGCGAATTTTCTTGAAGGGGGTAGCCGATGGGGACAGAGAACACAGAGAATGGTTACAATGTCGTGTTTAGAAATGTTAGCGGAAGCATTTTAAACGGAGTTATCACTTACACTTTTTTTAGAAGCAAGCAGCAGTTTGACGAGTGGTGGGAAGTAGAGGAGCAAAATGGGTGGCGTCAGGTTGTTGAGAAGGGTGTCTCTCGGGAGAGAGCAAATATACTATGCTCCACTCCAGAAGCAATTCTAGCTCAGGCGGATGCAATCTTCAGTGTATTTGAGAGGAGCTAATTCCCCGAATTTTAGTAGCATATCTCCGCCAGCAGTAAATCTGCTTCGGCGGTTTTTTGTTTTTAATGTTATTTTTTCCTGAAAATTAAAATCCAGGCAAATGCTCCCAAAATATCCATAAGTAAATCGTTAAAAGTATCATCCAGATCTCCTATGAAATATGCCTTTATGCCGAAGTTGTCGTAAAGAGGTTCTATAAGGATTTGACTGGCTAGATATTCAGTGAATTCCCACACGACCCCTATAAAGCTCACAGCACCCACTATAATAAGATAGTTTTTAATAGTTCGACTTTTCGAACTATTAACCCTGAGCGAAGTCGAAGGGTCAGCTCTCAAAGAAATAATATCGGCCAAATAGCGGGCTATAAACATTGCGACAAAAAATCCTCCTAGAAAGTGATGAATCATATCAAACCACCAAAACGAGTACATATCAAAATACATTCCAGTGAGGTTGCTTAAAAATATAATTATCAGAAAAATCAGGGCTCTTTTCATACTCGAAGGGGGGTCTCTGTTGAAAATAATATCACATTATTTTAATATTATTGCTACTATTTCGTTATTTGACAAGGCCAAAATTGGTAGCAACGACTCATCTTGCAGTAGGAGCGGCAGTCGGTTTATGGGGAGGCAGATTAGCTGGCTGGATAGTGAATCCGGAATCAGATCTAACCCGGGTAATCATTCAAGCTGGCACTGCTCTGGTCTTAGCGGCAGGGTCCCATGTTATTTTGGATGCAGTTCCTCATAATGATGAAATTTACAAGATCTATGGGAGAATTCCGTTGCTTGCAGTCGAACTGCCGATTATTTTTACTATCATTTTTTCAATCGCTTATCTAAGAAACTTAAATCCGATTATAATTTTTTTTGGATTGGTCGGAGCGGCATGGTCGGATGTTTTTTCGACATTTGGTTTAGCAACCTTTCTGCACGAAAATTTCCACTCCATACATCGTGTCGAAATGGTTGGAAGTATAATTGTGCAATTGTCTATTGCTATTGCTTCGCTTATTTTTTTGTTTTAACAAGGGGCCGGAAGCCTCTTTTATCCGGAGTAGATTTTTGAGATGTAGCTTTAACTGCAAGCGGCAGAGCTAACTCAAAAATTCACTGCCGGGTTTTAATTTTGTTGATTTTGGCTTAAAATCTAATTATGTCTGATTTTAAGAAAGTAGAAAAAGACGTGCTCTCTTTCTGGAAAGAAAATAAGGTATTTGAGAGATCGCTGGAAAACCGTAAAAAAGCAAAGCGGTTCGTGTTTTTTGAAGGTCCGCCTACTGCTAACGGCTTGCCCCATATCGGACACTTTCTGACTCGCGTGTATAAAGACACATACGGCCGCTATAAAACAATGCGCGGGTTTTATGTTTTGCGAAAAGCCGGCTGGGATACCCACGGTTTGCCGGTTGAAATAGAAATTGAGAAGGAGCTTGGGTTTAAAAACAAAAAGGACATAGAAAAATATGGAATAGCGGAATTCAACAAAAAAGCAAAAGAAAGTGCTTGGAAGTATAAAACCGAGTGGGAAGAAATGACAAAGCGGATGGGCTACTGGCTGGACATGGATGATCCCTACATTACGTACGAGAACAAATATGTGGAATCACTCTGGGCGATAATCAAAAAAATATGGGATAAGAAATTGCTCTACCTTGCCCATCGGGTTGTGCATTTCTGCACAAGATGTGGCACGCCGTTATCGTCACACGAGGTAGCGCAGGGATACAAAACAATCACGGACAAGTCCGTAATTGTAAAATTTAAAATTCAAAATTCAAAATTCAAAAGTATTGAGGGAGATATTTACATTCTGGCATGGACTACGACGCCTTGGACTTTGCCGGGAAATGTCGCTCTTGCTGTTGGAAAAGACATTGATTATGCAGTCGTTGAATGGAAGGGCGAGAATTACATTTTGGCAAAAGATCTCGTTGAAAAAGTTCTCGGTACTGGTGGCTATTTGCTAGTGGCGGATGGCTATAAAGGTTCCGATCTTGTCGGCCTTGAGTACGAACCACTATTTGATATAAAAGAACTCAAATCCAGTAAATCATATAAGATTTACGATGCTGATTTTGTTTCAACCGATGAAGGTACTGGCGTGGTTCATACTGCGGTAATGTACGGCGAGGACGACTATGACTTTGGCACGAAAATAGGGCTTCCCAAATTTCATACAGTTGATGAGCAAGGGAGATTTATCAACGTGGAGTCGGAATTAGATGGACTATATGTTAAAGATCCGGCCACTGAAGAATTACTTCTGCAAAAGCTAACAACTAATGGCTATTTGCTAATGGCTAGTTTTTATGAGCATGATTACCCGTTTTGCTGGAGATGCGATACTCCTTTGGTTTATTATGCTAAAAATTCATGGTTCATTAAAATGTCTGTTGTAAATGATCAGCTTTTAAAAAACAACCAAAAAGTTAATTGGATTCCGGAACATATAAAAGAAGGCAGATTTGGCCAGTGGCTTAGAGAGAGAAAAGATTGGGCATTTTCACGCGAGAGGTATTGGGGGACACCCTTACCTGTTTGGGTTTGCCAAACAGGTAAAAATCAAAAATCCCCGAAAAGGCCAGTGGCCCTCGGGGCTTTACTGGCAAAAATCAAAAATCAAAATGAACGCGGGGACTGTTTGGTTATCGGGTCGTTGGATGATTTTGATAAATATCGTTACAGAAAACCAAATACATACTGGCTGATGCGCCACGGTGAGTCGGAACACAACGTTAAACATGTCATTGATCCGGGCAGTCATAATTTTCACCTTACTTCTAAGGGACAAAAACAAACGAAAAAAAGCGTTATCGAATTTAAGAAAAAACTGGCCAAGAAAAATAGAAGCATTGATTTCATAGTCGCTTCATCTGTTATGCGTACCCAAGAAACGGCAAAAATAGCCGCCGAGATATTGGATGTCGATGTGACAACAGAGCCGCGTCTTAAAGAGATACAACTTGGCCCGACTTTATCGGGATGCCATGATTCTAAATATTATGAGCAATATCCGACATACGGGTTAAAATTCGAACAGCGTCCGGTTGACGGAGAATCGTTAACCGATCTCCATGCTCGTATGTGGGGGCTGATAAAAGAGCTTGAAAATAAATACGAAGACAAGAACATTTTGGTAGTCAGCCATGAATATCCGATTTGGATGTTCGTGGATGTTGCCAACGGTTGGACCGTGGAGGAGTCGATAGCAGAGAAAGAAAAACGGGGAGATGACTTTATAACTTTTGCCCAGCTTGAACCAGTTACGGTTCGAAACCTGCCCCGCGATAACGACGGCTATGTCGATATTCATCGTCCTTATATAGACGATATTGTCCTGACTCATCCTAGATTTGGTGTTCCTATGTGTCGTGTTCCCGATCTGTGCGATGTCTGGTTCGATTCTGGCGCGATGCCGTATGCCCAGTGGCATTGGCCTTTTGAAAACGAAAAACAATTTAAGGAGCAATTTCCGGCGGACTTTATCGTTGAGGCTATCGACCAGACACGCGGGTGGTTCTATACATTGTTGGCGATTTCTACTTTGCTGAATAAGGGTGCGCCGTATAAGAATGTAATGGTGCTTGGCCACACGCTGGATGAAAAGGGCCGCAAAATGTCCAAGTCCCTCAAAAATTTTGTGCCCGTTAAGGAACTTATGGATAAATACGGCGCTGATGTGCTGCGGTGGTACTTTTTATCGTCAATGGCAATGGGCGAGTCGAAGAGCGTCATACCGAAAGAAATAGAGGCCAAGTTTAAAGGATTTATAACCACACTAGATAATTGCGTCAGATTTTATGAACTTTATGGTAATGAACCAACAACCAACAACCAACAACCAACAACTACTGCGCTCGACCGGTGGATTTTATCAAAACTTAACGGACTGGTTTATGAAGCTACTATCAAGATGGATGAGTATGATCTCACCTCTGCGGCCAGAGCAATAGAAAAGTTTGTTGTTGACGATTTGTCCAACTGGTGGTTAAGACGGTCTCGCAAGAGAAAAGAAGCCCTAGGTCTTTTGCGATTTGTGCTTCTTGAAGTATCGAAGATAATCGCTCCGTTCATCCCTTTTATTGCTGAGGATATTTATAGACGTCTATATAAAGGAACTCGAAATATTGAAACATCGCCCGCCCCCGGCAAGCCTCTGGCGAGGCCGGGGAAATATCGAGTCAGTGTCCATCTTCACGACTGGCCGAAGACAGACAAAAAATTGATAAACAAAAACCTGGAAGAAAAAATGGATAAAATGAGGGAAGTTGTCACAGTCGGTTTGGCCTTAAGGAAAGAGAGACAGGTTAAAGTTCGGCAGCCGCTGGCTTCAATAATCCTGCCAGAAAATACAAGGTCGAACCTTGTACTAGAAAAGTCAGACCTTGGGGAATTGATAAAAGATGAACTGAATGTCAAAGAGATTAAATATGATCCAAACCAGAAGGAAAAAGTTGTTTTAGACACTGAACTGACCCAGCCGCTTATTTATGAGGGTTATGCACGAGAATTAATGCGTCAGATACAGGACATGCGAAAAGAAGCGAAGTATCGTTTGGATGACAAAATATTTTGCCAATGGCACAGCGATGACGGAGATGTCTCCGAAGCTATTCATCAATGGTCAGATGAAATAAAGAGAGAAGTACTGCTTTCAGAATTTCGCAACGGGCCACACGACGGCAAAGTCTACGATGTTGAGAAAGAAATGGAGCATGCTTCACAAAAGAGGATTTGGATTGGGATTAGAAAATAATGAAACGAATATTCATAATTCACGGTTGGGACGGATATCCGGAGGAAAGCTGGTTTCCTTGGCTCAAGACAGAACTGGAATCGAGAGGATTTGATGTTTTTGTGCCTCAAATGCCGGGTGCTGAAAATCCGAGAATAGAGAAGTGGATACCAGCAATTGCTGAAATAGTCGGGACCGTGGACGAGAATACATATTTTGTCGGCCATAGTATAGGTTGTCAGGCAATAGTCAGATATCTCGAATCCTTATCGGAAAAAGTAAAAGTTGGCCTGCCTGCGCAGGTAGGCGGAGCCGTTTTTGTGGCTGGATTTTTTAAAAGGTTAACTAATCTTGAACCGGAATCGGATGTTAAAAAGGTGGCAGCAATGTGGGTTAATGCGCCGACCGACTTTTCAAAAGCGAAATTCCACTTGCTCAAAAGTGTTGCTATTTTTTCAGACAATGATCCCTACGTTCCGCTAGACAACCAAGATGATTTTAGAGACAAACTTAGTTCAAAAATAATGGTAAATTCCGCCCTCAAGTGCAACTCTCAGTATTAAATCCTCTTTTTAATATACCAGATTCTCGCGCTACTTCTAATGCACTCATATAGTTAAGCGATTTTCTGTATTTGTTATTCAACATACT
>Ga0209541_10002110_pt1 | contig 38282 bp, 36 predicted proteins | sample RifCSPlowO2_01_FD_184027 | JGI IMG/M metagenome (GOLD analysis project Ga0209541, IMG submission 184027) | Groundwater microbial communities from Rifle, Colorado - Rifle CSP2_plank lowO2_0.1 (SPAdes) (version 2) | ecosystem: Environmental > Aquatic > Deep subsurface > Groundwater | place...
TGGCTTGCGTCGCTAAAGCGAGGTTTGAAGATTGCAAAGAAAAAAGGCTGGGCAATGGTACTTTTGGGGTTGGTTAATACTATATTTTCAGGAATAATAACTGGTGTTCCAATTATGGTCATTGGAGGATTATTGGTTGGGGGATTCTTGAGTTTGAAAACAAATATGAGTTTAGGGATCCCGTTGTTAACTGTTGGTGGAATTCTTCTTGCTATATTTATTTTTGGATTTTTGCTTTTTGCGGGAATCTTAACAGCTTTTAAAGCATCTGTTTGGACAATTGCTTATATCAAAATAAGAGGAAAATATGACAAAGAATAATTTAGCAAGTTTCAAAATAAGATTATTATCTTTTCTAACCGATAGATTTATATTTTTCTTACCGCACGCGATTGGCTTGATGTTTGTTGCTTCAAGTAATAATCTTCAATCTTTGGTCGTAAATTTTTTGTTCTACTTTGCGTTGGCCGCTCTCCCTTTTGCAATCTTTAGAGCATTTTTCTATAACGCAATATTTAACAGTAAGTTTGGTGGAAACTTAGGGAAATTAATAACAGGATTGCGAGTTGTTAATAACGACGGAAAATTGCTCACCTTCAGGCGGAACTTCTTCCGACACACTGTTGGATTTCAACTCTCGCTACTCCTTTTTGGCTTAGGTTTTTGGTCAATTATTAAAGATGAAAATAAACAAGGGTGGCATGACAAGGCTGTGGGATCAAAAGTAGTTGTTGCCACAAACCTTTGGCCACTGTCGCTTATAGCTTTAATCATCCTGGCTATTGCAAACTTCACACTGGTTGCAAATTCAATTCAGCGCATATCAAGCGGGTCAATTCCAACTGAAGCATTAACCCTTTACTCGCAAATCCAAGAACAGTCAGAACAAGAAAACGAATTTAACATTGAAAATCCTGTAGACTTTGAAAATTTTGAGAACTTTGAAGATATTGGGGGGTTAGATAAAGAACAATTTTTTGACGAAGAATTACCTGAAAAATTGGATCAAATAGAAGATATTGAAAGTATCTAGGGCATTGACAACATCTTGTGCAAAAACCTCCAGGGACTCTGATCAAGAAGTCCGCAGAAGGTCCGCGTCAACTGCATGCCATCGGCCCTTACGAGATGCCGTATTATTGTACCACCGGAATTGCTAAAAGTCAAACTATGGGGCTTTTGTGCCTTGACAAAATATATATGAGTGGTATAATATTTTTATAAATTAATCAAAAGCGTTCGGCCGCCTTAAGGCGAGCTGAAAAGCGGAGTCACGATCCGCAATCCTGAGCGAACCTGTACTGAGCGAAGTCGAAGTAGTCGAAGGGCGCAGCGAGCCAAATACTCGACGGAAAAAGTGAATGCCGTAAAAAATTCACAACCGCTGTCATCCCTTTAAGGATAGAGTCGGAATAAGAGGCCCGATGGATAAATCATCGGGCAATAAGGATGGGACCGCGGGAGCGGTCTTCTTTCGTCTAAAGAACGATAAAGACACCTCTCGTTCCTTGCTTTTGACTATTTTCCACTTGCGTGGAGGTCAAACAAAAGCATGGGGCGAGAGGTGTTTAAGTTTAACTTTGCTCTTTGTTGTTTGTCGTTTGTATTTTGTCGTATGTCGTATTTATGGTGGTCGTAGCTTAATGGCTAAAGCACGGGCTTGTGGAGCCTGTGATGGGGGTTCGATTCCCCTCGATCACCCCAAGCAAAATACCTTGTTTGGTTTTTGTCTCATACGCGAGATAGAAAACCAGGCTTGGAAGCGCTTGAAAAGGAGGTGGGCTGTGGATCACTAAACCACCCTAAAGGGTCGGGAGAGCGCGTCGCGGAAGACTTTTGTTTTCCAAAACCGCTCTCCCCACCCTCCCGTTTCAAAATATGGAAACAGTAGATATAACAAAAAAGTTAGTTTGCATTCCGTCATATGTTGACGGAGGTTGCAACGAGGCGAAAATTGGCGAATTCTTGTTTGGGCATTTAAAGAAATTCCCGTGGTTAGATGTGGAAAAACAGAATGTCGGCAAAAACAGGTTTAACGTAATTGCAAAAGATAAATATCAAACTCGGGTCTTGGTTTGCAATCACATTGACACAGTTTGCCCGCAAGACGGTTGGAAAACAAATCCATTTGAATGTACTAAGAAAAATGGCCAACTCTTTGGGCTGGGAACATCAGATACAAAAGGAAACGTTGCTGCTATTTTGTCAGCAATCAAAAAATCCGGTCCAACCAAGGGGGCAATGTATTTATTTTATGTGGACGAAGAATACGATTTTAAGGGCGTAAAAAGATTTATTGATAAGTATAAAAATCAAATTTCACCCGAAGTGGTTGCATCAGGAGACGGTGGGATGCTGGAAATTGGGAATGCGTGTCGGGGGTTGATTGAAATTAACTTTAAAGTAAAAGGTAAATCTGGGCACTCGGCAATCCCGACAAGTGGAAACAACGCAATAGTTGGATCTTTTCAAGCTTTCAAAAAACTTGAGAAATATGTTTCAAACTTTGAAAGCCCTGATCTTGGTAAAAGCACTATTAATCTTGCCTGGATTTCTGGTGGACAATCTAAACCCGATACGGGAGTTTTGGGCAAGGAAGGAAATGTTATTCCAGATATTGCAGATCTCGTAGTTGAAGTCAGAACATCTGATGCAAAGTTAAGAGCACAAGATGTTATTAACAAGTTTGAACAATATTTGAACGAGCAAGATCTTGCCCTTGTAAGTTCTTCTGTAAGACACGACTATGGAGCTTGGATTACAGACAAAGAAAAACTTAAACAAGTTTGCAAGCTTATTGAAAACCCACAGTTTACCATGGCCCAAAATCGCGGTTATGTAGATTTACAAATGCTTTGGGAAAGTTTTAAAAAACCAGTATGTTTTACGTTTGGTGCTGGCGAAGAAAATACGGCGCATAAACCAAATGAGTATGTAAAAATTGATAAGTTAGAAACTGCAACAAACTTTTGGGAAAAATTTGTTGAGATTGAATGTAAATGATGTGATATCATCAAAGGAGACAAGATGGACAAACCACAAACATTAAAGGGTTTTCGGGATTTTTTACCCGAGAAAATGATAATTAGAAACGAAGCAATTCGAAGGTTGCGTGGTATCTTTGAAAAGTATGGTTTCGACGAGATTCAAACACCATCCTTAGAATACCAAGAAGTTTTACTTGGAAAATATGGCGAAGAGGCAGAAAAATTAATGTATCTTTTCAAAGATCCCGGGCAACGCAATGTGGGATTGCGCTACGACCTGACTGTTCCCTTTGCTCGTGTAGCCAGTACTTATCAAGATTTACCAAAGCCTTTTAAGCGATATCAAATCCAGCCTGTGTGGCGTGCAGAAAACACGCAAAAAGGAAGATATCGTGAATTTTACCAATGTGATGTTGATATGGTTGGCACATCCTCCCCTCTTGCGGATGCTGAAATTATTGCAGTTATCAACGATTCTCTAAAAGCTTTAGGTTTTTCAAACTTTAAAATAAGAGTTAATAGTCGTGCCGTACTTTTTTCGATTATGGAAAATGCCGGAATCGATAAAGAAAGATGGTTAACTGCAATTCAATCTATTGATAAGCTTGATAAGAAAACTCAAGAAGAAGTTGAACAAGAATTGGCCCAAAAAGGAATTTCTACAGAACAAACAAAAAGTATTTTCGGGAACATAAAAAGTGCTTCGCCAGATGAGTTTTTATCAAAAACTATCGAGTATACAAAAAACATGGGAGCATACGAAAATGTTTCTTTTGACCCCACGCTAGCGCGAGGACTTGATTATTATACAGGACCGATATTCGAATCGGTTGTCGAAGAACCAAAAATTGGATCAATAACCGGCGGCGGTAGATATGATAATTTACTAAAAACTTTAGGCGGTCCGGATCTTCCTGCAACAGGAACTACAATTGGACTCGATAGGGTTGTTGATGTTGTTGATGAGTTGAAATTGTGGTCGCAAGAAAAAACTGTTACTAAAGTTCTCGTAACAGTTTTCAACCCAGAATTGCTACTTCAATCAATTAAAATCGCCTCAACTTTACGAGGAAGCGGCGTTAATGCAGAACTTTATCCGGATGAAGCAGCAAAACTCGAAAAACAATTAAAATATGCAAATAATAAGGGTATTCCCTTTGTTGTTTTAATCGGCCCTGAGGAAGATGCAAAAAATTTGGTACAATTAAAAGACATGGCCTCTGGAAAATCTGAAAATATAACTTTAGAGCAACTACTAAAGAAAATTAAATGAACTCCAAAACAACTGCCTATTTATTACTTCTTATTACCTCAATGATTTGGGGATTTGGAGGACCAATCCTTAAACATACCCTGGGATATATTCACCCTTTTAATTTTCTTTTTTGGAGATTTACATTAACTTCTCTAATCGCACTACCAATTTTTATTTGGTATATAAAACGTAACCCTATCAAAGTCGAGTGGGTTCCTAAAATGATTTTAGCCGGTTTACTTGCCACAACTATTAATTTAAGTTTTGTCATTTCTGGATTTGCCCGAACTTCAGCCATTGAAGCAAGTTTACTTATTAGCGTTTCTCCCCTATTTGTTGTTATTGGCGGATGTGTTTTCTTAAAAGAAAAACTTAATAATCGAGCCCGACTTGGAGTTGCATTTGCACTAATGGGCGCACTTATTTCCGCCACTGGCCCACTAATATTTGGCAACAATCGCTCAAATTCTGAATCATTCCTGGGAAATATTTTTATACTTTGCGGAGGACTTGTTTGGATGATTTTTGTACTTTTATCAAAGCGATGGGAAAAAGAGGGAATCAAACCGTTCCATATTGCTTCCATGTCGTTTTTTGTAGGTCCGCTTACATTCCTGCCAATGGCAATACTAGAGGGCGGCAAGTTACCGTCAATAACCTCAATTCCTCAACAGGCTTATTTTGGCATGTTTTACATGGCCATTTTCTCATCAATCGTTGCTTATACTGCCTACGAAACAGGACTTTCCAAAATCCAAGCATCCAAAGCTGACGTTTTCCAATATTTACAATCTGTTTGGGCTGCTCCACTTGCACTGGTTTGGCTTGGAGAAACCCTACCCTCCACATATTTAATCGGGCTGCTATTCGTTATCACTGGTCTGATCCTTGCAGAATTTAAGCCAGGAGCCATAAAGGGCATTGGCCTGCTTGCAACGCTCAATCTCCCCCTTCGCGGTCACCATCTTGCCAACCATAAGTAAAAGCTTGCCGATTGAGAGTAAAAAGGGTATAATAACTAGAAAAGTATGAAAGCAAATATTCATCCAACCTGGTACCCGGAAACAAAAGTAGTTTGTGCTTGCGGAAATACATTTACCACAGGATCAACCATTCCACAAATCCGTGTGGAAATTTGTTCTGCATGTCATCCTTTTTATACGGGCCAAATGAGATATGTTGATACCGCCGGAAGAGTTGATAAATTTAAGATGAAACAGCAACAAACACAAAGTAAAGATATCGTTTCAAAGAAACAAAAACGGGCTCTTAAAAAGAAACAAAAGCTTGAACAAGAAGCCTTGAGACCAACAAATCTAGCCGAGGTGAGAAGTTAGATCTTCTGCACTTTGCAACTTCACACTTCTAAAGTTATGAATCCTAATTCTCAAACAGTCTATCTCGAAGTCCGCCAGGCAGCAGGAGGAGACGAAGCTAAAATTTGGGCTTCAGACCTTATACGAATGTACCTACGGTATGCAGTCAAATGTGGTTGGAAAGCTTTGCAAGTTGACGAAGGGACCCTAAAAATATCGGGGCATGAGGTATTTGATGCACTAAAAAACGAGAGTGGAGTCCACAGAGTCCAAAGAATTCCGGCAACTGAAAAAAGAGGTAGGGTTCACACGTCAACCGCTACCGTTGCGGTTGTCCCACAAATTTCACAATCACAAATTCAGGTGAACCAAAATGACCTTGATTGGCAATTTTACCGCTCTGGCGGGCACGGGGGCCAAAATGTTAACAAAGTTTCAACAGCTGTAAGACTAATCCATAGGCCAACAGGGATTGTTGTTACCGCCCAAACCGAGCGTTTTCAAGAACAAAATAGGGAAATTGCGCTAGAACTACTTCGCGGAAAACTTTATCAAGCAGAGGAGGAGCGAAAGATGCGAGAAATTCAAGGATACCGTACTGCCATCGGCTCTGGGGATAGGTCAGAAAAGATTAGGACTTACAATTTCCCTCAAAGCCGTGTCACCGACCACAGAGTTGGTAAATCTTGGGGAAACTTGGAAGCAATTGTGGATGGAGAATTAGATAAAGTTGTGGAAGCTTCAAAACAGCTCGACTCCAAAATCGCTTAAGGGAAATTACTTACTCCTTCGCTTCTTCAAGTGTTGCCGAAACAGCTATCGTTTTGTCATCTCTCCAAACTTCGATGTCCACTTTTTCTCCAACTTTATGTTTATTGACTAAAACCGCCAAGCCGCCTTTATCCTCTTCAATTTTTTCTCCTCCAAATTTTATTATGATATCTTCCGGTTTGATTCCGGCTTTGTCTGCCGACGACCCCGAAACAACATCTTGAACATACGCACCTTGTGGAACCTCGTTTGCCAGCGCTGCAGCTTTTGAAACTATTTGATATTGAACCCCAAAAAACGGACGGACAAATTCGCCTGTATTATGGAACTGCTCGATTGATCCCTTAACAACATTAATGGGGATTGCAAAGCCAATGTTTTGGGCACCTGCTGCAACAGCCACATTCACACCAATTACTTGACCGCTGCTGTTTAATAGTGGTCCCCCGGAATTACCGGGATTGATAGCGGCATCAGTTTGAATAACATTGTCCAAACGTTCAACGTATCCTTCATACGGATTACCCCCAGCCTCTATCCCCCTCCCCAAACCAGAAATAACTCCCGTTGTTACAGATTGTCTAAACTCTCCAAGCGGCGTTCCGATAGCTATAACAAGTTGCCCAACTTGCAAATTTTCAGAATCTCCAAGTTTAACCTCGGGCAAGCCCGTTGCGTCGATTTTCAAAAGTGCGATATCGTTTGCCGGATCACGGTAAATCTTCTTAATTTCATATTCTTTACCCTCTTTCGTTATGGCCTTATAGGAACCTTGCGCATCAACAACATGTTTATTTGTGACAATTAAGCCATCGGCTGAAACAATAAATCCAGTGGCTAAATCTTGTTGGCCTCCTCCCTGCTCTTTTATCCCAAAGCCACTGAACGGGTTAAAATCCAATATTCTTCTTCGTGGAGTTTGTATTGCAATCGTAACAACAGCAGGCGAAGATTCTTTAACTGTATTTATAACTACCGATTCCTCGTTTACTACTTGTTTTTGGCCAATACCAGAAGATTGTGAACTGCCTGATATTCTAGGAAAAATATAATCAAGAGGCTTAATAACAAATATACGATCGGCCAAAGCACCACCAAGAACAGAAACAAGGATTACAATGCCCAAGACTGTAGTGATAATAAATCTTCTCATAGCTTTACTTTAGAAGCTCAATCGCTTTTTCAAGCTGGTTATCCTTTTCCGAGTCATCTCCTTGAGTTATTTTAACATCCGGTTCAAGTCCTGTTCCATTAACCCAAGTCCCCTTTGGCGTTAACCACTTGGCAATTGTTATGTGTAAGCCCGCTTGGCCAATTTCTTGTGACTCTTGAATTGTACCCTTTCCAAAAGTTGTGTCCCCTACAATTTGGCCACGACCCGAGTCCTTAATTGCGCCGGCAACTATCTCGGAGGCGGACGCACTTCCTTTATTAACTAATACAATCAGTGGTATATTGGGAAGTTTTGGATTCCCAGTAACTTTTAGTTCTTTATTATTTCCCTTACCGCTTTCAATAACTACCACGCCACTAGACATGAATTCAGATGCAATAGTAACTGCGCCGTTAAGATACCCACCAGGATTATTTCTCAAATCGAGGATAACACCCTTGCCATTTTGATCTTTAATTTTCTTGATAGCGTTGTTCCATTCGTTATCTGTTTGATCACCAAAACGAAGCAGTTTAAGGTGGGCTATGTTTTTGTCGGGTCCCTCAAAAGTCAAAATAACAGAAGGCACTTCAATTTTGGCACGAGTCAACTCTTTTTCAAATGGCTTGTCCACACCTTCCCGAGTAAGCACTAAAGTAACGGCAGAGCCAGCCTTTCCTCGTATTAAGTCCACTGCGTCTGGCAAGCTCATACCAACAGTTCCTATCTCAACATTCTTTTCTTTATCCTTTATTCCAACAATAAAGTCTCCTGCCTTAATCCCTGCTTTTTGAGCTGGAGAACCGTCCAGAGGTGCAATGACCGCAAGCTGAGTTCCCTTAAATCCAATTTGTATTCCAACACCTTCAAATTGTCCACCTAAATCTTCTTGAGTTCGCTTTTGTTCTGTGGGAGGTAAAAATACAGTGTATGGGTCGCCAACTGCCGCGACCATTCCCTTAATTGCTCCATAAACCATCTCCTTTGTATCAAGTTTTGTCTTGTCGTAATATGAGTTTTCCAAACGATCCCAGACACTCCAAAAAAGTGCAAACTCCACATTTTGTTTGTCTTGAGGTGTTGCGCGGTTTATCGTAACTTGAGGAACAATTTTTTCTCGATTTACAACAACGTCTTGATGTCCAAGCCACCAACCACCAAAAAATGACACGAAGCAAAAAGACAAAATAAGCGCAAAGAGTCGAACCTTGGAAAGAGAAACTTTCATTATTTATTTAAGAATAACTGAATTATAAACTCGTTTAACTCGAGCTTGCAACTCTCGTTAAACAATTTTGAACCCAAAATACTGTTGTTGAGATGCAAACTGGACTATTTTGGGTATAGAGACTTTGAAAGAGGCTCTCGCTTAGCGATAAATGCAACCATTAACTTACTTTAACGCTAAATGGAATTAATGCCAGGAATCTTGCTCTTTTTATCTCGCGGGTTAGCAACCTTTGATGCCTTGCACAAATGCCGCTTCTGAAACGTGACACTATCCTTCCTCTGTCGTTGACAAATTTGGACGCCAAATCTGCCTCTTTGTAGCTTGGAGCAACTTTTTCTTTACAAAAAGGACAGAACGCGTTCAAGACGCGCCTTGTGTGTTTTTTTTGAACTCGCTTTTTTTCTTTTGCCATATATATATCAGTTCATCAGTTTTCAGTTTACCAGTCACCAGTTTGCAGGTTTTATTTTAAACCGACTCACCAATACCTAACAAACCGAAACCTGACTAAATGGATTTCATTAAAAGGGAATATCTTCTCCCTTTTCCGCTTGTTTTTCTTTTTTCTTAGGTTCTTCCTTAGATGCCTCAGGTTTTTTCTCTGGCTTTTCAACAGCCGTTGCTAAATCTTCCGGAATATCTAAATCTTTGCCTTTCGGACCTCCTGCTCCACCCAAGAAAATAACTTCGTTTGCTACAACTTCGGTCGTTTTGCGTTTAATGTTGTCTTGCCCTTCCCACTCGCGCGTAGACAGTCGGCCTTCAACATATACTTGCTTACCTTTTGTTAAAAATTCTGAACAAATCTCAGCCAAACGATTCCAGGCAACAACTGTAACAAACTCCACATCCTCTTTTGTCTCACCTGTTTCAGTTTTCCATTGCCTGTTTGTGGCCAGTCCAAAAGTGCAAACCGCAGTTCCCTGGGGAGTATATCGCAACTCCGGATCGCGCGTTAAATTCCCTATTAATAAAACCTTGTTTAATGATCTACTTGCCAACTCTTTTCACCACCCCTCTACGATAATTTTCAATTTGAAATTTGAAATTTTTAATCAACTCCGATAAGATCGGAGTCAAATCTAAATTTTATAATGCTTAAATTTAATTCATTGAAAATTACTTTTTTCCCACAGCGTTTTTCTTCTCTGCTGTTTTCTTTGCTGTCGCCTTCTTAGACTTTACCTTAGTCTTAGACTTAGACTTAGGATCAGGTTCTTTCTCCGTCTCTGTCTTCTTTGCCTCTTTTTCGCTTTTCTTAACTTTTGCCTTATCAGTCTTAATAATAAGATGCCTTAAAATCTGGTCGTCGTTTTGCAAAAGTCTGTCAAATGATCCAACTTTATCAGAAGGCAAATTAGCGATTATAAAATAGTAAACACCTTCACTTTCGTGCTTAATTGGGTATGCAAACTCACGTATACCCCATTTTTCAGTTTTCTCAAAACTTCCGCCAGCTGACGCTGCGGTTTTTTCGATTTTTTCCAAAACAGCCTTTTGCTTTGCATCGGCAAGTTTGGAGGATAAAATAACAGTTAATTCGTACATAATTACAACAAACGACAAACAACATACAACAAAGTTAGGAGGTCAACTTTTATTATTTCCTTTGTTCTAGGCTGTTTGTTCTAATCATCATTATATCAGCTTCACATTCTTCATGCAAGAAAGGCCTAGAGGTCATTAGTGAGAATTTCCTGAACTTTCCCTTCCCAGTCTAAAACAACCACCACATCCTTTGATCCCAGCTGGACTGGATTGTAAATATGACTCCCTAAATAATTCTCTGTTTTTCCAACCAAAGATTTTGTGTGCAATCTCACCTTGCGAACATCCAGCGGGGCTAACTTCCATTCTTGATTCTTTTCATCTTGCTGGAAATGCAAGTAGAGCTTATTTGCATTATCAATAAAGTTGGGCGGGTATACAGAATTCCAGAATCCAGGTTGAATTTTTGCAGGTTCGATACCTAAATGCTGGAACAGCTCCAACGATTCTTCTGTGTAGGCAGTTTTCTTTGGCGTTATGTCTCTGGTGGATATTCCCACCTTGGGCAAAGTTTCGATAAATCTGCCAATCGAAACACTGTTTGTTGTATCCAAAAAATAATCTGCTTGCGAAATTTTAAGATTAATTTTCCCTCTCAATTCATAATGGGGAATTGCGTATAGCCCGGAAACAGATTCAACTTCCCTAACATTTTCCCCTAAAGTATCCGTCCAAAATTGAGGATCAAGCAAAGTGATAGCGTAACCAAAATTGCCTCTAGGCGCAATAATTTCAACCACTGCCTGTTTAAAGCCATCTTTTCTTCTCAGCTGTTCTGTTACAAATTTCCCATCCAGCTGATCGGGTAAGCTCACTTGTTTGTTAAACGATTTCAGTTTTGTCCTCTCCCAGCCGGCAATATCAGACCTTTTTGCTCTCCCTTCAAAGGTGAACTCGTTCCCTCGAGCTAACTCAGTCCTCATATACTCGTACTTTGCCTCAAGAATTCCAGCTGCGCGAGGGTCCCTTTTCCTAAGTTGTTCTATTCTTTGTAAAAAAACAGGACCATTTGACATAAACTCGCTGAAAGTTTCAGCAAAATCCTCAACCGGATTAGTTGTGGAGTAACCAGAAACAAACCAGCCAAGTTCATCAATATTGCTTGGCAACTTGCCAAAATAGATCGATTCATAAAGCATTTTTTGCATTTTCCCTACTGTTCGTTCAAAACCAACTTGAAAATCCCTAAATTTCTTGTCTTGTGATAAGCCTATCAGTCTACTTTCAGCCCTTTGAAGATCGGAAATGTAATGCCCTCCTTCATGAAATATAACCGATGCGTCAGTCTCCGATCCCAACACCATTACCTGTTCCCTATTAGGAAAACGTTTGCCATATCCAGGTTCGTAGTGTCCTCCCCCTCTATTGCTTTCAATAAATATTTGTTGTGGCGGGGGCATTCCTTGATTTCTAAGGAACAAGGCAAATCTTGCAAGCGACCCCGCCCAACTTTGTGGCATCACAATCCAGCTATTATTATCAACAACGATATTCAGCCTTAGGTCAATTAATCCCAAAATGTTTTCGCAATCTTCTTGTTGCAAAGATTTTTTCTCGGGATCGCGCTCAATTAATTCAGAAAACCTGGCTCTTACAAGATTAAAGGCTAATAAATTATCTATAGCCTTTTCATTCACCGCCAATTCTCTTCCTTCAAAGTGTAGTCTTCCATTCTGATCAAATCGGTATTCGCTTTTTCCGTTCTTCAACAACCCCCACGAAGCTAATAAAAAAACTCCTCTTTCGAGAAAATAGCTTGATTGTTCTTTTGAGCTTTTAACAATCTCAGCCTCAGAAGATGAGTCTTTTTCTTTCTCGTACTTGACCTTCCATGTATAGTTTTTCAGACCACTATTGGCGACTTGCTCAAATTTCTCTTGTTCATTCAAGAACTTAAAGATCTGATCTTTTAACACTTCTTCCTGCTCTCTTTTATTCTTCGCCCTTTCCAACTCCTCAAGAAAATTTTTTCGCTCCGATTGTTCTTCCTTAGTCGCTTGAGCTGCAATTAAACTTCTAGTGTGACTTAATTCTGCTTCGGTCTTAAGAAAACCCGGAAGCCCAACTGCAGCAATAGCCGCAGTTCCTAAACCTGCGCCGGCCAAACCAGCCATAAAGTCTCGACGGGTAACTCTTTTTTGAAGTAAACTTTCAATCTTTCCTTTTAAAGGATCCACTGCAGCCTGTTTTACTGGTAGTTGTTCACCTGATTCTTCCATTACTTCGAATTCATTTTAATCACAATACAAACACCATTGCAATACACGGATGTATTCGGTGGTATTAGGCAATATATGGCAATATCTGGTAATATATGGAAACATCTGGTAATGTTAGGATATGCTAATTCCTCCTAAATACACACTCACACAAAAAATTGTTGAACTTTTGCAATCGATTGAGGGCTCGCGAGAAGTCATCAACTCAATCCAAATCCCACCAGAAGTTGAAGCAAACATAAGACGCCGATCAACTTTAAAAAGTTCATTGTTTTCTGCTCGAATCGAAGGCAACACAATCGACTTGGACGAAATATCGCGGCTCCCTTCCCAAGACCAGAGGAAGGTAGAAGTTTATAACATTTTGAAAGCTCTGAATTGGATTCATCAAAGAGCAGCACGAGATTTAACAATCAAAGATGTTTTAAATTTACACGAGCTGGCTCTGAATTCTCTTATAGAAAAACAAAACTTAGGAAGTTTTAGAACTAACTTCGAGGCTATCTTTAATTCAGCTGGTATTGCAATCTACCTTCCACCTCGCCCTGTTCAAGTTCCACCTCTTTTAAACCGGCTGCTTAAATATGCAAACAGTCCAAAGGAGCCTTTTATTCCAATTCGGGCTTGTATCGCCCACTACACATTTGAAAAAGTTCATCCTTTTTTGGACGGAAACGGACGCGTTGGCCGCCTATTTTTGCAAGCAGTTCTGGCAAAAGGCGGATATGGAATGAAATCACTGACGTCGATTGAAGAATATCTCGACAGCCACAGATCGGAATATTACCGTTCGCTTGAAGAACCAGAAAAAGATATAAGCGACTATTTGGAATTTATGTTGCGAGCTTTGGCGCAAACGGCAGAAGAGGCACGAACGCAGGTGTTGACAAAACAAAAAGCGGAAATTGAAGATACACTACTTCCCCGACGAGCTGAAATTTTAAACATTGTTAAAGATCATAAACTTGTTGGCTTTGACCAAATCCGCCGCCGATTTCCCAAAATTAACGAAAGGACTCTGCGCTACGACCTCAAAAAACTAGCAGACTCTGGTTTCATCAAAAAAAGAGGAACAACAAAGGGAGTTTATTATGGTCCATCTGATAACGCGTAGCACCAGTGGCCATAGAAGCGGAGCTGCAATATGCTTCGCAAGCTATGCAATTGTGAAATCCCGCTCTTTTACTCGCATCTTTTTTTCCATGAAGAAAGCTACAAAAAGAGCTGTAAAAAATGAAAACAGACTAATTAAATTTCCCGCTTTTCTAATTGGCGTATCCTCAAATGACAATACCACTTCGTGATTCCCTTTAGGGACACTAACATCAATAAAGCCATATTCATTTTTGAAAGAAAACGGGGTCTTTTGCCCATCCATATAAACTTGCCAACCTGGGAAATAGTTTGTATAGAACCGCAACAAAGAATCTTCTTGCGCGTTTATTCCATATACTTTGTAATTCGCTTTCAAATCAGTTTTGTAAAATGTTGCCTTGCCCGAAGATGCCTCCACTTCAGAGGCCGGAACAATAAAAGACTTTGGCAATACTTTTGTAACATCCTTGTAATAGAGTCCACTCGGAACACTCTTGTGAATAATTTCATGATCGCCCACGTCTTTTTCTAATCCTTTAAGGAAGTTTTGATTATTGTAGTTGATTATATTTTCTGGAATGTAATAGGCGGGATGTAAATACCCTGAATAAAAAGCAATAACCAAAATAACTATAGCTAGATAAGTCAATAAACGTTGTACGCTGTTTTTGATAAACAAAAATATTCCTCCTCCAACAACAGATGTGCAAAATATTATTAAGGTCAGGTACCTCCAAGGAAATTGAAAATAACCAAAATAGGGCAGCTTTTCCCAAACGAAGCTTGAAATGTCAAACATCATAAAAATGGAAATTACTAACCCTATTCCAGATGAAATTAATAACCAGTGAACGAACTCAAATTTGCCTTTACGAATTAAGAAATTGATTAATAACCCTATACATATTATTAACAAAATCCAATGAACGACTCCTATTTGAAAAGACATTTGGTCCTCACAACCAGGTAAAGATGGTCCATAATCCCACTTGTTTGAAAATATTTGTAAAGGACATACAAAATGAAGGTGATAGCTACCAGCTCCAGTGAATGTTCCTTGCGATTGTGTATATTTGGTTTCGAAAATACTTGGCAAAACAAAGAAAGAAGAAATTAAAAATCCAAAAAGGAGCGATACGGAGGAAGATATAAATATTTTTTTTGATCTGTATTTTAATAGAAGAAATATTTGAAATAAAACAATCACTGGTCCAAAAATCGCAGTTGTTAAAACATGTGAAAGTGAAAAAGCTCCAAATATTATTGTTGTTGCGAAAAAATATCTGCCCTTTTGCTTTTCCCAATAGGAATTAAGGGCCCAAAATATACCTGGTGCAAGCGAGATCGCAGTAAATTCGGCCATAGAAGCTCTGACGTAATATTGCAGAATATGGTAAGGAGCAAAAACGTATAACAAGGCCGATGTTAATCCACCCAAAACTCCAAAATGTTTTCTTGAGAATAAATACATAAAAAAGCCCGACGATAGCCATAACAGAGATGAAATAAAATTAAATGCTGCCAAATTAGGAAGGCCAAATAGTTTGGGAATTAAGTACAAATAGTAGAAACCTGGTGGATAAAAGTTGAATTGGGGCACTCCTGTTCCAGGATAATATGTGTCAACATACCTTATAGGAAATTGTCCGTCCAAGAAAGCACTCGAAAATTGTCTTGTAAAAACTAGTTGAAAAAGAATGTCATGCGCCTTCATGATCATCCCGCTGTTTACCAAAAATGGCCATAGAAGAACTGCAACCGCGACAACCGTTACTGCAATTGCCAAAAATTTTAATATTCCCTCAGTCGGATCCTGCCCGAAAGATCGTTCTCCGCTCGAGTCCATATTATCAATATATAATTGTCCTAAAGGGAGATCAAGGAAGAAAATATCAAAAGGTGTAGGCAGGTCAGCACATGGTATACACTTTACAGGTGAACGATATGTTAAGTATCGTAATACTTGTTTAACACTCTTTGGGCAGGAGTATGATGGTTTAGAAAGGATTGTTGATGATTCCTGGAATCCATTTAGACTACCAAGAGCTTAGAGGTATATCCGCGAAAGCTGCCAGACGGGCAATACTACAAATCCTTGCCAGCTTGAATGGGAATGTTGCCCAAACTGCCAAAGCGTTGGGCATTACCAGGGTTACTGTTTACAAAGCTATTAAGAAAGCTGGAGAGGAATGTTTGGAAGACACTCCTCGTACACCTCATGTAGTTCACAACAAAACAAGCCCAGACATTGAAAAGAAAGTAATTGATATTAAAAACTTAACCAATTATGGTCCTTTAAGAATCAAGGATGAACTATTCAATCAATATCAGATTGTTCTTTCCCAACATACAATCAGAAACATTATCAGAAGAAACAAGGGATGGGTTGTTAAGAAAGAAACTGTTAGTAACGGCAGAAGTAATCGTCCCTTCATTGATTGGTACCAAGCAAAACCATTCGAGGTTGTCCAAATTGATTTAAAATACATTGTTGACCAGAAAGCACTGTCTCCTGACCAGATCACCCATATCTATACCCATGATCTTCCCATTTACCAATGGGGAGCTATTGATGTTAATTCCAGGTTTAAGTTGATTGCCTACTCCAAAGAAAAGACCTGGACAAATGGTCTTACCTGGTTTCTCTGGGTAACTTCCTGGTTGAGAAGCCATGGAGTAGAAAATGAAATAGTGTATACCGTAGATCATGGGGTAGAGTTTGGTGGTGACTGCTGGTGGAAAATTACTGAGTTAAGACATCTTCTCAGGGGTTTCAATTGCAGTATTGTTCAAAACCAAAAGAAACATCCGGAACAAAATGCCCATCTTGAACGGTCTCACAGAACAGATGATGAAGAGTTTTACATGCCCAGGATTCAAACTATCACCAACAATCAACAGTTTTACAAGGAAGCTCTAAACTATCTTTACTACTACAACAATGTCCGCAAACACTCATCATTGGACGGAAAAACACCATTTACAACATTACAAGAACAATTACCTGATATTGATACTAGAATTAAAGTTGTCCCACCCATTATTCTTGACCGGGTATCTGTAGATTTAGGTCCCTGGAGTGGATACCATCTGCTGGCTCAGTACCTAAGTTGATGCGAGTTTCGCACATCACATTAATTTAAGGTAGTTGGGATTGGCATACTCCTGACGCCCTACATTTTGGACATCGCCATTTATAATTTATCACCTCCATTGTCCATCATAAATACCGCTATGAAATAAGATAGAAATTAATTTGGTGTAAGCGAAGGGTAAGAGGAAATTTAGACAAACATGATCTGCATATTGTCTTCAACCCTTGTTGAAAAAGAAACAGTTTGACCAGGAAACCGGGCACCTGGCCCCCAAATTTTTACTTCTTTTATACCTTCCTTAAATTCTGTACTGATTTTATCCATTACATCACTTATCTTAAAAGACTTTTTGACAATAAGAGGGAATTTGTAATCAATTTCTTTCCCCGGTTCTTTTAAATAAACTCTTACAAGCCCCAAAGCATTCCAAATCGCCTCCTTCAGCTCCTCAAGTCCAATATCCTTATCAGAGCTAATACCAACAACGGTATCTCTTGAAACTTTCTTCGGATCAAACCGATGCTTGTCAATCTTGTTTACAATCCAAATGGCTTTTGTATAAATCCTATTCGAAACAAGCGCATCAATAAGTCTGTCCAAAGTCACGTTTTCTTTCAAGGTAATTTCTGCATTTGTTATTCTAAATTCCCTGCACACCTCTCCAACTGTATCTTTATCTAAATCCTGCCTGACCGTCGAATTTATTTTGAGTCCTCCTCGTATAGTTTTTCGAACTTCCACGTTTGGCGGAGCCTGATTAATTCTGACCCCATTTTCGTAAAGCTCTTTTTCTATCTTGTCGAAATCCTTTTCTTTTCCCGATTCTACAATGACAGCTAATAAATCTGCAGATCTAACAACCGATAAAACCTTTCTTCCGCGTCCTTTTCCCGCTGCAGCACCCTCAATAAGACCAGGAACATCAAGTATTTGAATACTTGCGCCTTTATACTTCATCATTCCCGGAATAACGGAAACTGTGGTAAATGCATATTCTGCAGTTCTTGAATATGCTGTAGTTATTTTGTTTAGAAGTGTTGATTTGCCAACTGAGGGGAATCCGACTAAAACAACTGTTGCATCGCCGTGTTTTGCAACTGCAAACCCAGCGCCCCCACCCCCACCTTTTCTAGAACCACTATCTTGAATTTTTGCTTTCAAGATAGCAAGTTGAGCCCTAAGTTTACCGATATAATGCTCCGTACCTTTGTGATACGGCGTATCATGCATTTCCTTCTCGATGGCATTTATCTTCCTCTGAATGTCGTCCATAAACCTATTTTATCGCATTACACCTCTTTGCGTAAGATTTTGGAGCAAGAAGCAGCATGTTAGTATGCGTTCAAATTAATTTTTCTTATCCTAATATTTTTGGGAGTAACCTCAACTAATTCTGAGTCGTCAATATACTCGAGCGCATTTTCCAAAGAAATAATTTTGGGGGCGTTAAAATGTTCCGAAACTCCATCTCCTTTGGATCTGTGGTTGGTTAAATGTTTTTCCTTACAAACATTAATTCTAATATCTTCCTCTCGTACATTTTGACCAACAACTTGACCTGCATAAACCGGGACTGCCGGACCAACAAATAATTCTCCTCTTTCTTGGGCTGCCAGTAATCCGTATAGTTTTGTAACACCACCTTCGTGCACAACTAATGACCCTCGCTCTCGAGCTAAAACTCTCCCTGAATCTTTTCGGTACTCTATAAACGCAGAACTGATAAGTCCCAACCCATGAGTGTCAGTTATAAACTCACTTCTGTAACCAAACAAGTCCTTCGTTGAGATAATAAATTCCATAAACACAATTCCTTCCTCTGTGCTCATGTCTTGCAATAGTCCGCGCCTCAATCCCATCTTTTGCATTACGGTTCCCGAATATGCCTCCGGAACTTCAACCATCACGCGCTCAAAAGGAGTCACCATCTCATCGTTTATCCTCTTTTCAATAACTTGGGGACGTGACACTTGAAACTCATACCCCTCGCGCCTCATTCTCTCGATTAGAATTGCTAAATGAAGTTCTCCGCGTCCAGATACTAACCATCCAGATCCTTCCACACCAACTCGCAAGGCAACATCTGATTCAAGTTCTTTAAAAAGTCTTTCCTGAACTTGTCGCGAGGTTTTAAATTCTCCTTCACGGCCTGCAAAAGGTGAAGCATTAACGCTAAAAGTCATTCTGACAGTTGGTTCTTCAATGTCCAAAAGCGGCAACGCCAAGTTAACTTGCCCTGAGCATGCCGAAGGGTCTGCAACTGTCTCTCCAATCGTAATATCAGGAATTCCGGCAATTGCAAGAATATCTCCAGCTTGCGCCTCGGCTGTTTCAACACGATCCAGACCTTGGAAAGTAATTAATGATGTTATTCTGCATCTCTTAATTTGGCCGTCTCGGTTAATGTGAGCAACATCCTGGCCTGACACAAGACGCCCATTGTAAATTCTTCCTGTTGCAATTCTTCCCTTGAAGTTGTCTTTGCTAATTGATGTTATAAGCATTTGGAGTGGTAGGTTGCAATCACCAGTTGGTGCCGGAATATATTTCATTATCGCCTCAAAAATCGGTGTAATATCTGTCATTTTTGACAAGTCTGGCTCAAAGCCGGCTAAACCACGTTTGCCCGAACAATAGACGGTCGGAAAGTAAGCTGCATCCTCATCAGCCCCGAGTTCCAAAAACAAATCAAATGTCTTGTTTAACGCGTATTGAATTCGCGCGTCTTGTTTATCAATCTTGTTTACAACAACAATAATTTTATGTTTGAATTCTAGTGCCCTTTTGAGAACAAACCTTGTTTGTGGCATTGGCCCCTCTTTTGCGTCAATCAACAACAAACAACCGTCAGCCATTTTCAAAACACGCTCAACTTCTCCGCCGAAGTCTGCATGCCCCGGAGTATCAATAATATTTATTTTAGTGCCACCTTGTCCTGAGCTTGTCGAAGGATTCCACATCACTGAAGCATTTTTAGAGAAAATTGTAATACCGCGTTCTTTCTCCAAGTCATTACTGTCCATTATAAGTTCGCTGTTCTCAGTAAATTGCTTCCCCAATTTAGTCTTTGACTGACGCAACAGAGCATCAACCAGGGTAGTTTTACCGTGGTCTACGTGGGCAATTATGGCAACATTGCGAATATTATTCATAAGGAACAAAAAAACCGCCTTTCTGCGGCCTTGAGAAGTATACCATTTTTAGGATCAAAATGATAGGCGACCTGTCATCCTGAGGAATGGAATGACGAAGGATCTCTCACTCGCCTCGTTAATGCCGCAGCGTAATTGGCGAACGTGAATTAAAATCGGTCAATGCTTTTCATCAGGAGGTTTGTCCCAAAGCTGCTTATATAATAAAAACGGTTCCAAGCCAACTTCTTTTCTCCTTGTTTCAATATTTTTAGGATCAATCATTGGCCTTGGGCCCCAAACTCCTTTTTCGTTTTTGTAAAATTGTGTTCCGTAAACTTGAAGTCGACCAGTATTAACCCGGGTTCTGTCTTCTAAAAATGCAGTGTATCTTTTGTTGACCTCCTCGGATGGCGCAGATTTCATCATTTCCAAGTATCTTTTTTGAAACTCGACATCAAAATCAGAATGCTGGACGATGAAAAATGCGGCGACATGGCCTTCTTCTCCTACTTTCGATATTGTTGGCAATCCAATCTTTTCTATAATTTCTTTTAAACGTTCTGTGCGCTTTTTTGCTGCTTCCAGGTTCCACTTATCAGCCTTTATTGACTCCTGGTCTACAAAGGCTGATAAGTGTATTTCAGCCTTCATATCTGGATAAATAGGATTTTCTTTTATTTCTTCCATATAACTGGTTTACTCTTCAAAACTTATTAAATCACCAATTTCCGTTTTTGAAATTTTGATTGTATTTTCAGGCAGCTCTACTACTTGTGAATATTTTGGGTTCCATAAGAAAATCCTATTGGGTTTAACTAAAATCCTAAGTTTCACCACTTTATTACAGTTATCCAAAATTGCCACATCAATAGGGGAGACTAATCCCAAAGTATGAATCCCAAATCTTGTTTTGAACACCAAACACTTTGGATTTTCTTTCTTTAAAAGACCAATGGATTTGTCGAAAAATGAAGTTAATAATTTTGCATTTGTGGAAATTGTGGTTTTTTTAGTTCTATTGAAAATTTTCATCATGTTTTAAGTATACAAATGAATAAGTTGGGACGCGTCAAGCTTTTTGAATTTCTTGACGCGTCCCGCGCTGGTACCGACGATGTCAGACCTGTCGAGCCAGTAAAGCCAGGTACGCGAAAAACAGTGCGAGTCCGGCCAGAAGGCTTCTACTGACAACCGTCCGCCAATCGACGTATGCTCCTCTTCCTTTGCCAAGTTGTAAAGAAAGCTGTCCTGCAGCGAAAGCTGCGAAAACCACGAGGAATATGGTAAGCATTACTTCTTCCTTTCAGGTTGTTGACTGGAATGAGCCACGGGGTGGATGGGGAAGGGGAAACAAGTTTTAGATTTGTACAACGCTGTACAAACTTGTTTTCCTCTACACACCACCTCACTTGAAAACTCTACTTCCTAACGGCTTCAATGACACCTTGAATCGTTGTGGGTATCAAGATGACGATAGTCACGACAACAATAGTGAGTTTAAGCGTTTGTAGCAGACTGAGTTTATCAGGAAGAAGCCCTTCTTTGACTGCACCTGCAAAAACGTCCGGAACAATCCAAGCCCAAGTAATCCCCAGGAAAAGGGATACTCCCACAAAAACCACGAGCGCGTACAGCAGATACTTCACGAGAACCTCCTTTTAACGTGCCAATTTGAACATGCATATTGTACCACAAAAAGCCTTAAAAGTCAAACTATAGGCACTAGTAGATTGTCGCAAGTATGAAAAAATTAATCCCCAAATTGAGGTACTAAATCATAAAAGGAGCATTCCGTTCGATACCATCGGTAAAACCTGGAAACGTAATTGGGTAAATCGAGGAACTATAAAAAACTTCAGTGTGAGCCGCCTGGGTCTCGAACCCAGAACCTATTCCTTAAGAGGGAATTGCTCTGCCAATTGAGCTAGCGGCCCTGATTTTCAGTATTTTTACCAATTAACCATTCAATGTACTTCTTGCTCTTGTAGGATTTTAAAATCTTTTCTCTTAATCTTGCGTCAATAATGTTATCAAACTTCTCTTGATAAAACAAAGTTTTTGTATTAAGCACTTTTGTTGTTCGAGTAGAACCATTTTCGTGTTGTTTCAACCTACGCACTAAATTGACAGTAGAACCAATGTAATACCTTCCAGTGTTCTCGTTTTTAAGAATGTACACCCACCCAAACATTTCTTTAACGTTTGTCTATCCATGCTCTGCCAATTGACCCCGATCCAATCGGGGTTGAGCTAGCGGCCCCTGCAATGTCGACAATCACTACAAATATATCATAACGTGCGCTCCCAGAGGGAATCGAACCCCCATCAACGGTTCCGAAGACCGCTACTTTATCCGTTAAGCTATGGGAGCATTGCGTAGCAATACGACCATGCAGTTTTGCCTTCTGCTGCAAAACTTCATGGGAGCATCGCCAAATCGATGCGACCATGCAGTCCAATCGCTAAGCGGAGGACTTCATGTGAGCACTGTAAATTTCAACAACGAACAAGGTCAATTTTACCAAAAAATAGTCCATTTATCCAGCTTTTCTTGACAAATTGCTTCACAAATGGCATGCTTAGGGTATCGCTGCTTAAGCTTTAATGCGAAAAACACTATATCTTCTAACTTTTCTAATATTCACGCCTATTACGCTTGTTTCTTCATTGTACGCGCTAAATACACTTTCAAAATCTAAACCCACCCCCGCTGTACTGTCAGCATCCACAACGCATGTAAGCGCGTTTGAAGCCCCTCAATACGGATCTCGGGTGTATGCAGCCTTACCAGACCCAATCGGAAAAATGGAAGGCGTGCCAACTGGGGCTGATGCAAGAATCGAAATCTTAAGGCAATACCTACAAAAATACTCTTCTCCGCTCGTGCCGTACGCATATGACGTAGTTCAAATCTCTGAAAAGTATGGTTTGGACTTTAGACTTCTTGTTGCAATCGCGCAACAAGAATCAAACCTTTGCAAAAAGATACCGCAAGATTCATATAACTGCTGGGGTTGGGGAATTCACAGTAGGGGAACTTTGAGATTTACAAGTTACCCAGAAGCTTTGGAGACTGTGGCCAAGGGTTTAAAAGAAGAATATCTTGATAAAGGCTATATAACTCCAGAGCAAATAATGAGTAAGTACACGCCATCCTCGCCTGGAACATGGGCTGCAGGTGTCAATCAATTCCTTCAAGAGATGGAGTAACCTCTAATAAACCCCTCTACCCACTAAAAACTTGACATGCTCGACCTAACGTGGTATATTACAAGATAGATCCTAAGGTTCGTGGCCTAAACACCCACAGACTTTAGGATTCGCTCTTCTTGGCCGAAAGGCTGTGAGGAGCAACGTCCTCTAGAGCCGAAAGGCGATAGAGGGCATCTGTTCCGCAAAGTCGAAAGACTAAGCGGAACGCGCTCTTTCAGAGCCTCAAAACTTTGAAAGAGCTTCGTCCCGACATGCGTCGGGGCTTAGTCTTCAAAGACCGAAAGGTCCAAGAAGGCACATCCCGTACCGAAAGGTGCGGGATATCATCCCCGATGTTGCATCGGGGTTGCGAAGAGGCGTTCCGAAAGGAGCGCCTTTTCTTTTACCTCAATTTATTGCGTTTTGGAAAAAGCTAGAAACTTTTAACAAGGCTGATACGTACTACTTTCTGGTATAATCAACATTGCTAACGCAATGTTTCATATGGCCTTCGGTCAGAATCAACATTGCTAACGCAATGTTTCATATGGCCTTCGGTCAGAATCAACATTGCTAACGTTGCACATGGCCTCATGTGTTGCGCATTATTATGGCCATGATAAAGAGCGCTCAAGCCAGAGTGTTGGAATTGGCAGACAAGCACGGTTTAGGACCGTGTGCTCTAACGAGCGTGTGGGTTCAAGTCCCACCTCTGGCACCAAGGTTTTTTCCCTATTGCGCGTTTTGAAACTGTTGTGTAAATTTGAGATAGAGAACGCAAGTTTTAATAGGTATGTATTTACATACTAGGCCATTCAAGATAAGGCGGAGTTGGAGCACAATGCTTCTGTTTTTGCCATCCCTTGTGTTTGCATTTTGTTTGGCAACGTTAGTTTTTGTGTTTGGGTTTAAACTTTAATTCATTTGCATGAAAGATCTTATTGGACTATTTGCGTTACTGGTTGGTGTCATGTTACTTGCAGCCTGGCTTGGTAAGTCTGATAACTTAAGTAATTTTATAGCCTCGCAAACAGCTAAAAAGACTGTGCAAGAGGCTAGCCCCACTCCGTCTTCAGTTCCATTTTCGCCGATGCGTGTTGGTAATTACAACTTAAACGTAGAGACTGTACAAACCCCTGTCGAGCGGCAAGTTGGTCTTTCCAAACACACCGGCCTTAATCCGGATACGGGAATGCTATTCAGTTTTGGAAAAACGTCAGTCAGAACCTCTATGTGGATGAAGGGAATGTCTTTCCCTTTAGACATTATTTGGGTTAAAGACAACAAAGTTACGCAAATTAATGCTGGAGTGCCAATTGTCGCCGAAGGTACACCAGACAACAAAATACCTTTATATGTTCCTAATCAGCCGATTGACTATGTATTAGAAGTTGCAGCTGGAACCGCAAAATTAAAGGGGATAAAAGTAGGAGACCCTGTTATACTCCCATCCATATAATTCACCTCTGACCACAAATTTAGATGAAACTCATAAGAACCTTTATTGCAATTAATATTCCGCGAGAGACTAAAGAAGAAATTGGCAGAACTATTGAAAACTTGGGCAGTAAGTTCAAAAAATATTCTCAAGATTTGAAATGGGTTGATCCTTTCAACTTACATGTTACTTTGTCTTTCCAAGGAAGCATTACTTTGGAGGATATTGCAACCCTTGAAGAAACTGTTGAAAAAGTTGCGCAATCTTTTCCTCCTTTTGAAATTAAACTTGGGGACATTTCTTATTATTACACCGACAAAAAGGGGAGTGATTCTGTTATTTACATTGGCATTGTCGATCCTGAAAAAAATATATCTGCTTTATATAAAACACTCGCAAAACAGTTAAGGCTTAGCGGTTTTTCACCAACAAACAGAATAGACCCACACATAACAATCGGAAGACTTGCAAAAAGGAAAGATCGGCAATTACAGACTGAGATATTGGATACAATCTCCACATCAGGGACAACATATGTCAGTTCTCCTGAAACAGGAATAGTTAAAGTTGAAAAATTATATATTTATGAAAGTATCTCTATGCCAACTCAAACGAAATACAGGATAATAAGGTCGTTTAACCTTAGTGGATAAATAGCCGCTTCAATGGTATTATGAACTTGCTCGTAGACACTCCATGAAGTTTTTTTCCTCAAAAATTCACAAGTTGAGCAATGTTTTGCTAATCGTGGCTATTTCATACTCTTTCGGTTATTCATCCGCCCTAAAAGTGGGTATCCTACAGCCAATCAAGCAGTTGCCGGATGGCTTGATACGTTAGGTCACAAAAAACTAATAACTGGAGGCGAATATGTTTGGGGGTGTGTGTATGCAGCTGACGGGTTTGGAGTTGCAATCACCGGATATTAAGGACTTTAAGAGTCTTTAGCGGGTGCAGAATTCCCTCCAAAACATCATGGATGGAAAATTGCCCATCACCATTAAAATCCATTGAGATCAATTGGCCAAAATCAACTTCGGTCTCTTTTTCATCAATCTTCACTGTTTCAAATTTGGTTGGATAGTAAAGCTTCGACAATCCAAATTTATATTTTTTTCCGACAACGACATTTTTAAGCTCAACGTTCGTATTTTCCGATAGACTAACTTCCATACTTTCAATTATTTGACTACCATCAAACACACCAAAGTAAAAATTATTTGTATCGTTTTTCCAAACTCCAGCTTTAACTTTTACAGCAACAGGCGAAATTACTTTGAACGCAAATTCGTGCCCTTGTCCAAACTTTTTCCCGTTGTTTGTCAACTGAAGTTCTACCTTGTAAACTCCCGGCTTTGAAGGCGTTTTTAAACTGAAGACGACTTTTGCGTCTTCTAGCGGCCTAGTCCTTGAAATTTCTCCAGATTTACCAAAATCACCTATATCAATTAAGTAGTTTTCACCCCAAATTGACTGCCCGGTATTCTTGAAAATTGCGTAAATTTGGTAAGTTGAATCGCTGATTAAAGTATCAGGAATATCAGTCTCAATAAATGTACTATTTTCTACTTGCTCAGGGTTGCCTTTTATCTTTGGGATATTTTGCACAATATCATATTGGGGGTAATACTCACTTTGCCCCAGTTTTTTCCATGAGAATTGGTCAAACGGCTTGTCTTGATAATTTAAAACAAATGGTGTAACTGCAACGATTCTTGAATCATTCCAAGCGTTATTATATGCGTCTTTAAAAAAATCGCCTACAGTTTCTGAGGATAATCCTAAAACCTTTTTGTCCTTCCCTTCCTTGTGAATCCATCCCGTTTCGGTAATAAAAATCGGAATATCTTGGCTTAATCCGAATCGGGAAAGATAGGAAACTTCCCAGTTATAACTTTGTACCCCAATGCGCCCCATTTTATACGGAGAACCTGAGAAATTTGGATTTGGATACGAATGAGAACTCCAACCGTCAAATAATTTAAAGATGCCGAGCTCGGCCATATGCATTTTCTTGAAATACAACGAAACATCCATTGAAGTTTTGCTGTTGGGCACTGAGACATCAAAACCTGCCGGCAAAACAAAATAGTCTCCTGATGCATCCTTAAGACTGTCGTAAAAAACTCGGACAATTTTTGCATATTCCTCAGGACTCACTGTTCCACCCCATTCATTTGAATGATTCGGTTCATTAAACAAAATCACATATCTATTTTTTACTACCCAATTTAGCGAGCTTAAAAAAATAACCCATGAGTCTACATCTTCAGCCTTTGGTTTTGCCCAGTTTTGCTCTTCGGCATATGTCGCCAATCGTACAATGGGAATCAACTTTAGTTCACGCATTTTGTCAAAAATACGCTGCCATTTAGATGTGTCTCTGTCCTCCTCCCGAATAACCAAAGTCACATATCCCCACTCTCCGCCATTTCCGTTCACTAATTTTGCTGCGTCTATTAAATCGTTCTCATCAATAACGTGTATCCCGAAAACATTATTGCTAACAGAAAGGGGGTCGCTCGTGGCAAGTGATGGTTTAACGAGAAAACCAAGTAGAAGAACACTTAACATAAACGACAGCAAGATCTTCATGTCCAACATTTTAGCATGATATACTTAGGGTGTGATGTTACAAGAACTCGGAAGAGTAATAATTATTATTGGTATAGTACTAGTCGTTATTGGATCTCTTTTTTGGTTTTTTGGTAAACTACCTTTCTTGGGAAAACTTCCTGGAGACTTTCTTTTGCAGCGAGACAATTTCTCACTCTATGCCCCTATCACCACTATGATTATTTTAAGTGTATTCCTTTCAATAATTCTTACAATTATTTCATTTCTTAAAAAGTAAATGCCTCGTCTTTAAAGATGAACAGAATATTAATCATATTCGTTATTGTTCTATTTCTTTTGGGTTCATTTTTATACTTTGCAGTTGCCCGACAAAGTCCTCTAGAAACAAGCAAGCCAAAAAACGGGCCAGCCACTCAAGAAATAATTGCACAGAATCTTGAAATTCCTTGGGAACTAGCTATTTTACCAAGTGGAGATATTCTTTTTACAGAAAGGCCAGGAAGGATAAGGATCGTGAAAGACGGTAAACTTCGAGAAACTCCTGTCTTGACGATAAATGAGGTGGCTCATGTCGGCGAAGGAGGACTGTTGGGACTTGCGCTACACCCGAACTTTTCATCAAACAACTACATTTACGTATACTACACCTACCGCTCGAGCGATGGGCTAATGAACAAGGTGGTTAGGCATAAACTCGAAGACAGCACATTAAAAGAAGACAAAATAATTATTGATAATATTCCAGGTGGATCAAATCACGACGGAGGAAGAGTGAAGTTCGGCCCGGATAACAAACTTTACATAACGACAGGAGATGCAGGCCAAACGTCGCTATCTCAAGACAAAAATTCACTCGCAGGAAAAATATTGCGATTAAACGACGATGGTTCTATTCCAAATGACAATCCTTTTGGATCACCAGTTTATTCATACGGCCACAGAAATCCGGAAGGACTGGCATGGGACAGCAACGGCCAACTTTGGGCAACAGAACATGGCTCTCAGGCTTTTGACGAGGTAAACAGAATCGAAAGTGGAAAAAATTATGGATGGCCTGAAATTCGTGGAGATCAAGAAAAAGAAGGAATGGAAAAGCCAATTATTCACAGCGGTAATTCAACTTGGGCACCGTCTGGAATGACAATTGTTGACAACCAAATTTACTTTACAGGGCTTCGCGGGGCGGCAATATTTAAACTCAATCCGGATACAAAAGAACTTATGAGATATTTTGAAGGAGAATTTGGAAGGCTTAGAACCATTTCATTTATAGACAATATCTTCTTTGTGCTAACAAGCAACCGCGACGGCAGGGGAATACCAAAGCAAAATGATGATCGGATTGTTAAAGTAGGTCTAATTAACTAAAGTCTCAATTATGGCCACACAAAATTTCTTCAAAATAGGCTTTTTTGCAATGCTTGGAATAATATTGATTTTGCTGGCTTTAGTTATAACAATGCAATCTGGCATTAATACTTCACCAACAACCCCAACTTACCCTACATCATCTCAAGAAGTAAATACAGGAAAAACTTACCTTGTTACAAGGGTAATCGACGGTGACACGATAGAGATTGAAGGAGGAACCAGGGTGCGTTATATCGGGATCGACACTCCCGAACGTGGTGAATGTTTCGGAGAAGAATCAACGAAAGCTAACTCGAGTATGGTTTTAAACAAGAAAGTGAAACTTGAAACGGAAGTGCAACAGCAAGACCGGTATAACCGCCAACTAGCATATGTATACATAGATAATGTTTTTGTTAATGAAGAGCTGGTTAAGCTGGGTTTTGCCAAGGTCGCCACTTTTCCTCCCAATGTTAAATATACAGATAAATTTATTGAGGCACAGCGCCTGGCACGAGAACAAAATAGGGGGCTGTGGACCGAAAACGTATGCTCGGAAACTTCCTCGACCTCGACGCAGCAAACAAATTTGTTTGATACTAATAATGAGCAAGTGTTACCAGCCCAAACAACAAATGATGGATGCGCAGTCAAAGGGAACATAAGCACGTCAGGTGAGAAAATTTATCATGCTCCGGGGCAAAACTTTTACGAAAAAACAAAAATAGAAGAAAGCAAAGGAGAACGTTGGTTTTGCACCGAAGAAGATGCGATCAATGCAGGCTGGAGAAAATCGAAAACATAATGGTATAATTGCCGTATAGATGAAGCTTACGAAACTCCTAGATTCATATTCTCATATCATTTCAACTTGTGCCAACTCTGACATTGAAATTTCTAGAATTCAAGACGACTCACGAAAAGTTCAGAAAGGAGATCTGTTTATTGCAATAAAAGGTTTGACATTTGATGCGCATGATTTCATTCCTCAAACAATCAAAGACGGAGCTGTTGCAATTGTCGGCGAGAAAGATCCAAAAGATTTGAATCTTGGAAATATTCCATATGTTCAAGTCGAAAACTCAAGAAGAGCTCTAAGTTTTTTCGCATCCATTTGGTTTAACAACCCGTCAGAAAAGCTAAAGGCCATCGGAATTACTGGTACAGAAGGAAAAACTACAACTTCGAATATTCTTTACCATATTCTTACAACAAGCAACAAAAAAACTGGTTTAGTATCAACAATCAATGCAAAAATCGATGGTCAATCTTTTGATACGGGGCTGCATGTTACTAATCCGGAACCCTTGCAGCTACAGGAGCTCCTTTCAAAAATGGTTGACAACAAATGCGAATATGCAATATTAGAAACCACATCAATTGGAATCGACCAAGAAAGAGTAACGGGAGTTAAATACTTGATGGGAGTTTTAACAAATATTACCCAAGACCATCTTGATTACCATAAAACTATTGAAAACTATAAAGAATCAAAGGCTAAACTTTTCGAAAGGGTAAAAATTGCAGTATTAAACAAAGATGATTCTTCTTTTGAGTTTATCAAAAGCCACCTCATACCAAATTGTAAATTGATCACCTATGGAATCACTAACCAGGCAAACTGTGCCGCTCAACAAATTAAAATGAATGTTGAAGGCACAAAGTTTATTTTAAAAGCACAAAACGAATCAAAAGAAATAGCTACTTCACTTTTAGGGGAATATAACGTTTACAATATATTGGCGGCAATTGCTGCATCTTGTGAACTCGGTGTATCCCTTGATGACATCAAAAAAGCGATTGCCACTTTTCAGACACCGGAAGGCAGACTAGAAAAAGTTGAAGGGGGGCAAGATTTTACCTGTTTTGTAGATTTTGCCCATACTGCAAAATCAGTGGAAAGTGTTTTAAATCTACTTCGGGAAATTATCCCAAAGGGCAACAAATTAATTGCAGTATACGGTTCGGCAGGAGGAAGAGATGCGACAAAACGCCCGGCTATGGGAAAGGCTGGAGGAGAGTTTGCTGACATTACAATTTTTACAGCCGATGATCCGCGAGACGAGGATGTTTTAGAAATTATAAAATCGATGGAGGAGGGGGCAAGAATAGGAGGTGCGACAAAAGTTGAAAGCATGGAAAATTCAAATGGTCACTTTTATATTGTTGAACCAGATCGCGAAAAAGCAATAAAACTTGCAGTTAAGACAGCCCAAAAGGGAGATATTGTAGCGTTACTCGGAAAAGGCCATGAAAAAAGTTTAGCTGTAAAAGGGCAAGAAATTCCTTGGTCTGACAAAGAAAAAGTAAAAGAGGCAATTAAGGAGGTAATCGCCAAATGAATGATATTTCTGCAATAGTTTTGGCAGCTGGAATGGGAAAGAGGATGAACTCTTCTATTCCTAAAGTGTTACATACCATACTAGATAAGCCAATCATTTATTGGACATTAAATTTACTAAAAGAATTAAATATCAAAAAGACTATTGTCGTAACAGGATATGAAGCAGAAAAAGTTGAAAATGAAATTGCAAAAGAAGGGTTCGATGTAACCTTTGCAAGGCAAAAACAAGCATTAGGGACCGCTGATGCAGTAAAAACAGGACTCGAAAAGGTTTCTTCAACGATAAAAAACGTGTTAGTAATTTTTGGAGATGATTCTGCCTTATATATGCCCAGCACAATTAAAGAATTTATAAACTTTCACCTTCAAAGCAATAATGTTATGACAATTCTCACTGCTATAAAATCTGGACCATCCTCAGTCGGGGGATTAAAAAGAGACGAAAACGGTAATATTGTGGAAATTTTAAAACAAACATTTGGAAAAACGGAAGTACTCTGCGGAGCATTAATATTTAATAAAGAATGGCTTGATACAAATTTACCCAAAATACAACCGAATCCAACAAACGGAGAATATCCTTTGCCAAAACTTATTGAATTTGCGTCAATCCAAAAACTCTTTGCAAAACCATTCGTTTTATCAGATACAAGAGAATGGGTTAGCGTAAATACGCCGGAAGAGTTAGAATATGCAAACCAGCTTAAAAAGGAGTTGACCCGTGACAGAAACTGAAATGTTATCAAAAGAGTTATTAAAACCTCGTGTGGATTTTCATATACATGCTCTGGGAAACGATTCTGATAAAACAACAATTGACACTGCGAAAGAAAGAAATGTTCTAGCAGTTGCATTGGGTAAAAGGGGCGGGGGGATCTTAGAAAATGTTGAAGAACTGATTAGATACGGTCAAGAAAAAGGTGTAAGGGTTATTCCTGCTACAGAATATTTCGTAGACAACGTAGAAGGGATTCCTGGAAAAGTAGACCTTGTTGCAATGGGATTTAATAATAACCATCCCTCAACAATTGAATGGGCAGGAAGCCTAAAAGTTTGGAATGCAGAGTGCGCGAGGCGACAAGTTGAATTCTTGCAAAGTAAAGGTTTTACTTTTGCCGAATTAGAAAATGAGAATCAACAGGCGCTAGAAATGATACTACGCGGCGACCATTCAGAACGTGCATGGGCGCTTGCTTTAATTATTGCATCTAGCAAAAAAAACAGAGAAGCACTGGAAAAATTTAAATCGCAAAATATAGAAGCTTGGGAAAAAACGGAAAAAGAACAAAAATTAATATATCCTAACATTACAAACCTTCAGGCAAAAGCAATCTGGTCGCTTATTCTTGCTCCTGGAAAAGAAGGATTTTTATCCGCAAGACCACCCCAAAAAGGCGCAAGTGAATTTATAAGGACAATCCATGAAGCAGGAGGGGCAGTACTTTATTCACCTGAGAAAAATTATGATCCGCAAATTTGGCAAAAACTTCAAGAAATTGGAATTGACGGAATCATGTTGTGGCACGGAAGTACGCTCAAATCTCCAAATGGAGTTGCACTTAGCGATGTTGTTGCTGATATAAAAAAAAGGGGGTTGTTAATCTTAGGAGGTAGTGACTACGATCCAACAAAGAACCACTGGCAAATCGGCATCGGCGGAGGAAACACATATATTTCGCCCCGCAGGTTAAAAGAATTTGATGACTACTTAACAAAGATTAGAGATGGAAAATAATTTGGAAAAAACCAGCAAAAAAATTGCGATACTTGGTTTTGGAATTGAAGGAAAAGACGCTGCAAAATATTTTGCAGGGGAGGATATTGCCGTCTTTGACAAAAAGGCGAAAGAAGAAATTGCGCAAGGCGAGTGGGCCGACAAGAACATAACTTGGATTACTGGTGAAAATTATTTAGAAAACGGAATCGAGGGATTTGATATCGTTGTTCGCTCTCCGGGTTTTTATAGATATCAACCTGCAATTTTAGATGCAGAAAAAAATAGTGCAAAGATCACAAGTAATACAATTATCTTTTTTGAAAATTCAAAGGCTCCTATTATTGGAGTAACTGGAACAAAAGGAAAAGGTACAACGTCTTCGTTGATAAGTCATGCACTCGAGTCCGCCGGAAAAAAAGTATTGTTGGCTGGAAACATTGGCGAGCCAATGCTCTCTTTATTGCCAAAGACTGAAAATGTAGATTGGGTAGTTTTGGAACTTTCGTCTTTCCAAATAATTGATGTTCCCATCAGCCCTAAAATTGTTGTGATTACAAACATAACAACAGACCACATGGATTGGCACAAAGATCAAGAAGAGTACGAAAAAGCAAAAGAAAATCTTTGGCTCCATCAAACAAAAAATAACTCCCTGATTTTAAATTATGACGACCCCACTTCACGAAGATTGGGAACAAAAACCTCGGGAACTGTTTATTATTATTCACTGGAGAAAGATGTTTTTTCCTGTAAAGACAAAGAAAACAATATTTGGCTCGAAAACAAAAAAGTGGGAAATGCTAAAGAGCTAAAATTAATCGGTCCCCATAACCAATATAATGCCCTGGCGGCACTTATTGCGTCCACACGTGCAGGAACTGATCCCACCATTGCTTGGAAAGCAATTTGCAAGTTTGAAGGATTAGAGCACAGACTGGAAACCGTTGCAGAAATTGATAACGTTTTGTTTATCAACGATTCTTTTGCAACAAATCCTGAACCAACACTTGCTGCTATTAGAAGTTTTTCAAAACCAATAATTTTAATTTTAGGTGGATCTTCAAAGGGCGCCGACTTTACAAAAATGGCTGAAGAGATTTCAAATAGTAATGTTCGAGGTGTAATTTTAATAGGGGATGAAGCAAAAAAAATTGAAGAAGACTTAAAGAAAGTAAACTTTAAAGGCGAAATTAAAACAGGCCTTACAAAAATGCAAGAAATTGTAGCTGCTGCAAAGAAGATAGCCCAGGAAGGAGACGTTGTAATACTTTCGCCAGCTTGCGCATCCTTTGGTTTGTTCAAAGACTACAAGGACCGCGGCAAGCAATTTAAAGAAGAGGTTATTAAACTAAAAAACTCACCGCCCTTACCTTGATGAAATCAAAAAGAGTGCCTAGTCTAATTCAGTGGTGGTTTGGCCCGGGCCTTTCGGTAGAATACATCTTTATTAGTAAAGATCGAAGACCTCAAAATACATATAAATTAATAAGATTGTATTTCAGAACTTGGCTGATTCATCCCATAAAAAGAAGAATTGCAAAACTCTACGTCTTGCTTTTGCAAAAACTTTTTGGCTTGACGGTTATTGCGATAACCGGAAGCGCTGGAAAAACTTCCACGAAAGATATGATCGCATCAATTTTAAACCAAAAAAATAGAACGGTATTTTCACATGCTAACATAACACCAACCTTTAATATACCAACCACCATTTTGCAATGCACCAGAAAAACAAAATATTTAGTTTTAGAAATGGGAGTTGAATATCCAGGTGATATGGACTTTTACCTATGGCTAGTAAAACCAAACGTCGGGATCATCACAAATATTTACCAAACCCACACTGAATATTTTAAAGATGTTGAAGGCGTATCAAGGGAGAAAACCAAACTGGTAAAAGCTTTAGACTCCAACGATTTTGTAATTCTAAACAAAGAAAATGAACACTTAAAATCAATTGCATCAAAATTAAAATCACAATTGGTTTGGTTTGGTGAAAGAGGAGAGGTAAGCGCGTCCGACGAAAAAGTTAGCTCCGACGGAACTTCTTTTACTTTACAAATTGGACACACAAAAGAAGAAATACATCTCAGTTTCATAGGAAAACAATTTGTCTCAAATTCATTAGCAGCCGTAGCTGGAGCATATGCCATCGGCGCAACAGTCCAAGAAATTAAGGGAGGTTTAGAAAAGTTAAAGCCTGCAGAACATAGGATGAACCTACTCTATCTAAAAAGTGGTGCGGTTATCCTTGATGACACATATAACAGCAACCCGTCTGCTGCGAAGAAAGCTCTAGAAACTTTGAGGGAAATTTCTGGTAAAAAGCAAACTGTCGCAGTGTTGGGCGATATGCTAGAGTTGGGAGAAAACGAAAAAGAAATACATAAGGAGTTAGGTAAGTATTGTTCCAGTTTGGGTATAAACTATGTCTTGGGAGTAGGAAACCTAGCACAAAATGTAGTAAGTGAGTTTTACAAAAAGTCTGAGGTCTCAAAATATTGGGTTCCAAAAGCTGAAAACTCATACGATTTACTAAAACCGTTCCTTAAAAAAGACGTTGTTGTCCTTATCAAGGGCTCACGATCGATAGGCCTCGATAAGCTCGTTGCGAAGCTTGCTTGACTGTTAGAACTTGAGTATAACTGGTATAATTAACCAGTATGAAATTCCACTCAAAAACCAAACAAACTAAAAAATTAGGTTACGGAACTCCTGACCATTTTAAAGGAAAAACTTTTCGCCCTCAATTTAGTCGGGTAGGATTTAACGCTTCCTCTTTTAAGACTCAACACAAAGGATGAAATTCAAGCCACAAAGACTACCTTTTGAAGAGTATAAACAAATTTATTCCAGAGTTCCAAGGTTTTGTGTAGATTTGATAATTCAAACAAAAGACGGCGTCATTTTAACAAAACGAGATATAGAGCCATATAGAGGAATGTGGCACTTACCAGGCGGTACATTGCTTTTAAGAGAATTAATTAACTCTGCTGCCAAAAGAATCGCTAAAGATGAAGTTGGAATCAAAATTAAAGTTGAAAAACAGCTTGGACTGATGGAATTCACGAAATTTTTACCCAAGGTTAGACCAAAACACACCTAATTTGTGATATACTTAGCCTCATGGCGGCTAAAAAAGCTCAAAACGACCAGGAAAAAGGCACAAAATCGACTACTGCGCGACTTGAGGATGGGACAATTCAAGTAACTTTAACGATCCCCCAGGAAAATGTAAAAAAGGCTCGAGAAGTCGGGCTTGCTCACTTAATTGAAAAATTAGAAATTCCCGGCTTCCGCAAGGGGAAAGCTCCAACCGACATTGCCCTCAAACACATCGATAAACAAAAGATCTTTGACGGAATTCTTGAACACGTACTCCCCAAAGCTTATACGCAAGCTTTAAAAGAACATAACTTGCAACCTATAACAAGCCCTCGTTTTGAGTTACTATCAACAGACGACGATAAAGATTGGAGTATCCGTGTAGTAATTTGCGAGCTACCAAACGTTGAGCTCGGAAATTACAAAAAAAGTATCTCCACGGCGACCAGTTCAAATACAATCTGGGTCCCCGGAAAAGACTCTTCGGCGGGCCCTTTGGTCATGAGCTCAAGTCCGAATGACTCAGATAAAGCAAAAAAACCCAGCAAAGAAGAAAAAGAACAGTTGGTTATAAAAACTTTGATTGAAGAAACTAAAGTAAATGTACCAAGACCTTTAATTGAAGATGAAGTAAGTCATAGACTTTCTCAATTAATCGATCAAACCCAACGATTAGGTTTAACAGTTGAGCAGTATCTCTCTTCAACCGGAAAAAGCATTGATCAGGTTAAAAAAGACTACGAACTTCAAGCAAACGATTCAATTAAATTACTCCTTGTATTAAATAAAATTGCAGAAGAAGAAAAAATTGCAATTACAGACGACGAGATAAACCAAATTTTTCAGGCAAGTTTTAACGCAACCAGCGATAAAACTGTCGAAGGGCCACGCGATGAACAAAAAAGATATATCAAATCTTTGCTTCTAAGAAGAAAGGCGCTTGACAGTCTCGTTTCGTTGATCTAAAATAAGTTGTAAACCTGCTACCCCATAGCCGTAATATCATGTCAAACAAATTATCTAGTAGCGGATTACGAAAACCCGGCAACTCAAAAAAACGTGCCCTGCGTACTGACAATTTTCTTGAATCCTTCAGAGATATAGGCGGTCAAGCTTCTAATACTCTTAAAAAAGATATTTTTGAGGGAATACCCTCCGACATTATGCGACAAATTTTCGGGGGTGCCGAACGACCTTCTGTAAAAGCATCTGGCAACATAAACCCCGGCGAAAGTTTGGATATCCAATTGCTTCTTGAAGAGGAACGGGAAGAAAATAAAATTCTTAAAGGCAAACTTGCTCATGAAAAAAGACTTCGAGAAGAAGAGTCGGTAATAATCTCCCAAAAAGGACAAGAGTTGAGGGTTGAATTACATGCTTTAACCCAAGAAGTTGTCCAACTCTCCAAATCGACAGAAGGGTTAGCCCGAGAAACTCAAATAGCTGCAATGCAGGCACCAGTTAGTCCCGGAATTTACCATGTTGTCTTTTTTGAAAAAATCAGAGAATTTATCCGATCGTTTCGCAAAAGCATAGAAAGTGCTTCCGTTTGGATGCAGGCAGCCAATCAAAGAGCTTCAAAGAAAAAGACATTCTGGGGCCAAGTTGGCAAGTCTGGTGCTAAACGATTACTCTCTCAAGAAGATTACATGCAACGCTCCGCAGGGTAACTCGTTGTCTGGTTGTCTTTATTCAATATCTCACCTTGGAGGCTTCGGCCGTGATTCCTTCGACGGTGAGCTCAAGACTGTCAAACCGCTCAACCGAACGGCGTGATACGGTATTACCACATTTGACAAGAGATTTGTAATATCTTTATACTTAAGTTACAAATGTTTAGAAATCTTTCACTCATCGTCATTATTAACCTCCTTAGGGGAGAAAATAATGTGGTGAGAGAAAGATGATTTAATAAAAACCCATAAATAAAAAAACAAAACCTCTCACCAGAGAGGTTTTTTTGTTATCAAAAATATGAAAGAAAGAAAATATTACACTCAATGGCAAGATCCAACTGCCAGAGAAGCTCTTGGAAGAACAAACACGGATGAAGCGCGACCCCGTCAAATACAGGAGAAAAAGGGTAGTTTTCAACGGAAAATAGATGAATTTATTCATAGGCTAAGGGTCCAACGCGCCATGGGCGCTATAAATCACGCTGAATACAGACAACGCTCAGATCAAGCAAGGCAGTTGCGAAAAGGGGCTTCGAGCAATTTAACAACTTAATACAGTATTGACGCTTTTTGTTACAATCACTCGAATTGGGAGGAAATGGTGGCGAAGGCAACAATCGATCCTAAGGCTTGCACTGTCGTGGTCAATCCCGAACATGTATTCTTGCCAAACGGCGCACCAAGACCGGACTACCGTCCAGAATACGAAAAAGAGGTAGTGCGTCCGGAAGAAAACAAAGATCAAGACAAGTAGCAAGCCAAGGGCGGGCGGTGCGAAGAGGAAGATTGGTGCGTTTATTTGACGAAATCCGAACTCATTTTGAACGGAACTGATGCTCCGCCCCGCCGCCACCGAATTTCGTGCCAGTGAAACTGGCGCGCCGCCGTCAAAAAATGTATTTTTTCGATCTATTATTTCCGGCTCAAAGCGTAAAAAATTACACCAATCCAAATAGAAAAGATACCGAATAAAAGCACGACGGCAGAAAATGCGTACGCGAATAGACCGAGATTCAATGCTGTTATAAGAGTGGTTGCCGTAATCCAAATGTCGCGAGCGGTATTCGCTGTCATCGCAG
>Ga0209541_10002111_pt1 | contig 38278 bp, 33 predicted proteins | sample RifCSPlowO2_01_FD_184027 | JGI IMG/M metagenome (GOLD analysis project Ga0209541, IMG submission 184027) | Groundwater microbial communities from Rifle, Colorado - Rifle CSP2_plank lowO2_0.1 (SPAdes) (version 2) | ecosystem: Environmental > Aquatic > Deep subsurface > Groundwater | place...
CTAGGAGCTTCGCTCTGGAATCTTGGGAAACCAACGGTTTCCCAAACCCTCCCTTAATGGAGCCCCGTAGCAAGCTAACGGGGTAAGCTTTGAATCTACAGAAGAATTTTTATCATACCTCTATCTCTACACGGCCGTGTAGAGATAGAGGTATGATATCGTATTAATTTTGTGTCATTCATTCCAACTTTGTCCGGCCGGACAAAGTTGGAATGGAAATCGTAATTCAAATTATTTTACTGCTTATTTTACTGCGAAGAATTTGATAGGGCCGAGATGGCGTCTTCGGCCAAATTTGCCACATCCTTGAAACGTTCTTCGTCGGCGGAATGCAAAACAGAAACAATGATCGGTCGAAGTGGACCAGCATCGAAAGCAATGACCAGATTACCACCCGCCAGATCGGTAGTGCCGGTTTTAGACGCAATAATGCCAAGGTGTGTGCCCACGGTGGTATTTGTATTTTTTACTACATGTTGCTTACCGGAAAGTGCCGTAATGACAATCTGTGCGCGACTGGTTTCGTCGAAAATATTCGGATAATTTTTAATGGCATGGGCCAGCATGAGTGCCACGTCATGTGCAGAACCATAAGACCCACTGGTAGTGCCCGATTCGTCGAGGCCGGTAGGATTCAGAAAGTATGATTGTACCAATCCGATTTTTTTCGCCAGAGTCTGCGCCAGTTGCGTGAAAGATGTTTGCGTAATTTCTTCGGATGTGCGGGCTAGCGCGCTTGCGCCATCGTTTGACGATGCCACGAGTGTGAGGGTGGCCAGATCGGAAAGACGAAAACGTTCTCCTGTCGATAGACCACTTTCACCTTCGGTGGTGATATCTTGTGAAGTTAAAGTAATAGGGGTGTTGAGATCATCGATCGAAGAAAGTGCCACTAGCACGGTCATGATTTTTGTAAGCGAAGCGAGAGCGAGCGGAGTTTCTCCGTTTAGCGCATAAAGCGCAGTGTCCGAACGTACGTCGTAGACATATGCGGAGCGTGCTACGAGTGATAGGCCGGCAAAAGGATTGGTTGTGGGAGAAAATGATGTTTCTGAAATCCTTGTGTTTGTATTTGTAAGCGGAGGAGTAGTCGTTTTTCGAGTTACCCCGAGCCACACCAATCCACTAAGGGCTATCAGACTAATAACTAAAAGAATTCGTAGACGGAAAATGTAGTTGACCATGGGGAGAGAAGTAAGTAGAAGGTAGTAATTAGTAAGTAGCGATCGAACGAGGGTGGGCGACATTGTTTTACTTGGAAAACAAGAAGTCCCGTGGGAGAAGTGCCGAGGCCACCAGGCTGAATGTGTAAGTAATGACCGAAGTTAAATTAAAAAATAGTCAGCTTTAGTTCGGATTAATCGTACTTTCTAATTCGGTGGTAAAAGTTTCCACGGCGCTTTCCACTTGCTCGTACTCCGGTAAATCACGAACATTTTTAAGACCAAGATACTGCAAAAGTTCAAAGGTGGGACGATAGAGAAAACTGCGAGCATCTTTCTCGCTGGTCTCTTTTTCAATCAAGCCACGCACGAGGAGGTTACGCAGGGTAAATGTGGAGTTTACTCCGCGAATATAATCAATCTGGCTTCGAGTAATCGGTCCGCGATAAAGGATAATGGTCAGTGTTTCCAATCCGACTTTCGATAAATCACGCGAGAGTTCTTCGCGGGTAATAGTTTCGATCAAGTTGCTTGCTTCAGCGGACGTAACAAGAGCGACACTCTCTTCCCTGCCTTCTTTACGCATAAGCGTTACTCCCCTATCGGCAAGTGTTGTTTCCAAATTGGCGAGTGCTTTTTCTACGGCATCACTTTTTTCACCCAGCATACGCGAAAGTGCCGTGACGGTAATAGGTTCATTTTTGAAAAAAAGTACGGCTTCGATTTTGGCTTCGATGAGCATGGAAAGACAATTTTTAATTTTAAATTTTTAAATAAATCTGAATTTTTAATTTTAAAAACATTTGACTTGTAGTTTTGCCTTTTGAATTTCGCCTTCTAACTTTCGAGTTGCTATATAATACCCCATACACCCCTGCTTTATTTAACCATAATTTGGTATATTAACGGTGTCCGTGTGCATCTCAATCTCTTGGAATTGCTCACTCTGACGAACCAAGATGGCTCCCTGTTTGACCAATTCTAACATGGCGAGGAAACTAACTACTAAAGATATTTTACTCGTTTTTTCTCCGCCGGAAAATTCACTGAAACGTAGTATCATAGAGTGGCGGATACGGTCGGAAAGACGATTCATCATCTCTTCAATACTCACTACTTTCTCCACCATCGCTTCAGGAAGCTTTTCCGTTTTTGGCAATTGCTTCAAAAGCTCTTGGATAGATGAGATGAGCATTGGAAGTGTCATGTCTTTGGCTGGCGAGAAAACTACCAGCCGAGCACTCCTCTCTTCGCGGGCAAAAAGAATGTTTGCTCCAAACTGCTTACGTACGAATTCGCTTTTTCGTTTGATATCACGGTATATTTCGAGGCGTTTTTCCAATTCCTCGATACTCTGCTTCTCTTCTTCGGTGATCGCGAGGTTCGGTAAAAGTGAAAGCGACTTAATCAGTACCAGAATCGATGCAACGAGAATGAAACTCGCCGTATCGGCTACCGGAAGTGCGGACATATTCTGAACATGAGCGATATAATCATCAGCTACGCGCGCAAGCGAAATATCGTTAATATGCAACTTCCGGTCCTCGATAAGTTGCAGAAGCAAATCGATCGGTCCTTCGAACTGATCTGATTTTATTTTAAATCCAGTTTCGGCCATATTATGGATTCAATCTTTTGACATCTCTTGGCAAGTAGGTAGCTTCGCGCACATTCGGCAAATCAAGAATTTTCATAATAAAACGTCCCGGACCGATTCCGGCGCCACCGTGCGGAGGACAACCGTAGCGGAAGAAGTTTATGTAATCGGTCAATGGTTCAATGCTCATGCCCTTTTCCAGTGCTTGCCTCTCAAGAATTTCCGGACGATGTTCGCGCTGGGCCAATGTTGTAACCTCAATACCACGATACAAAAGGTCGGCGCGTTTCGTCCTGTCGGGATCGTCGGGAAGGCGCATGTGGTAAAAGGCCCCCTTCGAATTGTGATAATCCGTGATGAAGACGAAGTCGTGCCCGTGTTTTTCTTTAATATATTCCGAAATCGCTCGTTCTTCTTCCGGAGCAAGATCGTGTTCTTCTGGTGAAGCTATTCCGCGCTCAGTTAGAATTTTTTTCACTTCCACCATAGTTATGCGCGGAAACGGCCGAGCGGGAATTTCCAGCTTTAATTCCGAGAATGCTTCCATTAGTGCTTCAAAACCAGAGACAATCATTCCCTCTTCCATATCCATCACGTCGTGATGGCTTTCCACGTAAGCAAGTTCAAAGTCCCAACCAGTAAACTCTGTTAAGTGGCGGGTGGTGAAAGATTCTTCGGCCCGGAAAAGTGGCGCCACCATAAAGACACGTTCGAAGCCGGAAGCAATACCCATTTGTTTATAAAACTGTGGCGACTGCGCTAAGTAGGCTTTCTTTTCGAAATAGTTGACCTCAAAAACCTGCGCGCCAGTTTCTGATGGCGTGCTCATAAAAGATGGCGGGTAAAGCTGTATGAAATTATTTTCACTCCAAAACTTGCGAAATCCTTTTTCAAACTCCGTCCATACTTTGAAAATTTTGGTTTTCTCTGGTTTTCGTAAATCAAGCCACCGATAGTCAAAACGGATAGGCGCGTCTGTTTCCTCTCCTCCTTTTTGATACACGACTGGAATAGGCAGCTCTGGAGCGGCCACCGATAAAACTTCCAACGTCTCGGGCTCAATCTCTACTCCACCCGGTGCTTGGGGCGCGTCTTTGGCCATCCCCATAACTCTTATCACCGACTCAACCGAGAGTTTACTTGCTGTGTCAAAATTAGCATTTTCTTTTCCAACAACAATCTGAATAGTGCCGGTAATATCGCGCAGAATAAGAAAAATAATTTTACTCTGTACACGAATAGTCTGGGCAAAACCCTGCACGGTTACTTTTTGTCCAACTTGTTTTTTTATTTCGTTTGTATGAATCGCCCCAAGCATTCCGAGATTATGGCATAAAAAGAGACTTATTTACAGCCTCATTTCGTCACTTACACACATGTTGACAGTATGGACAAAGTATGATAGATTTTCGGAGCCAATTCCGGCATGGAGGTTTTGAAATGTTGGCATGGTCGCTTCTTCCACTTGCGACAGTGTTCGCGGTGATCTTCTTCGGCAGGACTGTCTTCTTGAGACTCCTTGCTCGTGTTGGACCAGGTCGCATCAAGCAGGCGACATGGAGTCTGCTCGCATTCGCCCCACCTCTGCTCGGATGGGGAATTGTTCTTCTCAAGCCTGGGGCTACGTACGTAAATGCGGCCGTTAGTATCGGCCTCAGCCTCAACATCGTGGGCGTCCTCACTCTGCTTGCTCTCGGAGAGGTTTACAAGCAGATGCGGGCACAACAAATGCAATATGTGGGATAGTAAAGCCGCACAACCACCCTGCCGCTCGCGGTTCTTCGGAACTTCGGGCGGCTTTTTCTTTTACTTCTTTTACTAGAAAATTATTTTGTATCCCTATCTCTCCACGACCGTTATGAAATAGGGATATGCTTGAGACACATCAGGGTTCGACCTTAGGGCTCCCCCGGGGTCGGACCTTTGGCTACGAGAAGTCCCTAGTTTTAGCACCGCGTATTAACGTCTTACGATAACTCACGATCGTGAGTTATCGTAAGATACCTCCTTACACCTACGACTTAAGATACAGAACTTATAGAACGCCGATTTTCTTGCGCACACCTCTCATTTTCGCTTGCGCCTGAGCGCGGGCACGCTCGCCACCAGCTTTCAAAATTTCTGCTACTCGCGCAGAATTGTTTTCAAACTCTTTGCGGCGCTCTCGCATTGGAGTTACTAGCTTGATGATGTTTTCTGCCAGGATTTCCTTTGATTCCTTGTAGCCAATCCCACCTTCACGATAGCGTTTTTCTAAATCAGACAATTGGTCTTGGCTGACCAATTTGTGAAGAGCAAAAATATTATCGGTTTCCGGATCTTTCGGTTCACTAACATCCTTTGAGTCTGTCACGATTTTCATTACCTGTGAGCGAATTTCATCGTCCGTTCCAAAAAGCTTTATGTCGTTGCCATAACTTTTGCTCATTTTTCTGCCATCAATACCCGGTACAATCGCCACTTCTTTCTTGATTAGCTCTTTTGGTAATTTGAATGTATCGCCGAAAGTGTTGTTAAATTTTTCTGCTATTTCGCGCGCCATTTCTACGTGCTGGCGCTGGTCTTCGCCAACCAGCACAACATCCGCGTCCGCAATTAAAATATCCGCCGACATAAGTACCGGGTAATCAAAGAGTCCGACATTAATTTCTTTGCCCTTTGCTCCGGCGTCCTTAAACGCATGGGCGCGCGAAAGCCACGGCATGGTGACGAGGCAGTTAAAGTACCATGCGAGCTCGGTTACTTCCGGTACATCTGTTTGAGAGTAAAGGGTAACCTTCTTTGGATCAAGGCCGATAGCCAAGTAGTCTAATATGAGATTGTGAGTGTCGGTTCGAAGTTCTTCCGCGTTTTTAACAGTAGTGAGCGCGTGAAAATTTGCAACAAAAATATACGAATCATATTCGTCTTGATACTCAACAAATTGCTTCATGGCACCGAAGTAATTGCCAATATGAAGCCTACCACTGGCCTGAATGCCTGATATCAAATGTTTTTTTCTTCCCGTCATGTCTTATATACTATCAAATAAGGCTCTTAAGAAAAAGGGGCTGGAAATAACTTAGCTGTCCGACACCCGTTTTATTAGGTGTCGGACAGCTAAGTTTGAATTACTCGACAGGCATGAGCTGGCTAATTTCTTCCATGAGCTTTTGGGCCACGGCCTTATGTTTGTTACTTATATCCAGACCCTCACGCATAGCAACACCTGCGATTTCCAAATCTTTTAGAACCAGTTGATAAATTTCTTCGTAATTCGTCGGTGAACCAAAGGTGACATTCATGCGCCGACGCAATAGTAGAAAATCAATAATATGGAGGTCATGATTTTCACTTAAGGCCACAGGAACGATGGTGGCGCCTGTGGCCTCGGCCAGATAGGCTACTCCACCCTTAGCGGAACCGGTGCCGCGTCCGGGGATAACCTGCCCTTCAGGAAAAATACACAAACTACCACCATGACATAGAAGGTCGACGTGATTGACGAGCGAGAGAGAATAATTACGCAATCCTTTTTTGGCAGTTATACCTCCAAGAATGTCGAAAAGAATACCGCCATAAAGATATTTTCCTATAGGAAAACGCCGATAATATTTACTTTCTAGAGAAACAAAGTACATTGGTAAAAATCTTGAAAAGAGCGGGAGTGCGGAAGGAATCAAAATGACGTCGATTTGACTAGAATGATTGGAGGCAAAAATAACACCACGCGAACGATCAATACCCCGAAGGTTCCTGAGTCCACTTACCTGCATGTCTGCAAAGAAAATGAAGGTTGTACGAAAGAAAAGCAATGATATTGTTTGCAGAAACAATCGAATATAGGTCATGATATTAATACGGACTAAAGACCTTCCGCGCGAAGTTTATTCAAAAGCTCTTTTTGTTTTATCGAGAGCCCCTTCGGAATCTGAATACGAACACGCACCAGTAAATCACCGCGCTTTGTCGACTTATGACCAATCGGCACACCTTTATTACGAATGCGCAAAAGTTCTCCGTCGGAAATACCAGCGGGTATTACAAGAGTAATTTTCTCACCTTCAAGCGTTTGTAACGAATACTCCGAGCCAAGCAGGGCATCGCTTATCTTAATATGAATGTTGGTGATAATATTGTTTCCTTCGCGAACAAAATTTCGGTCTGCTTGCACGTGCATTTTAACGTAAAGATCTCCCGGAATACCGCGCGGAGCCGCTTCACCCAGCCCTGTCATGCGAATCATCTCTCCATCGGCAATCCCTGGCGGAATAGTGACGAAAATTTCTTCCGACTTACGTACCGCACCCGCGCCGTGACAATTGGCACACTTCTCTTTTGGTGTTTCTCCCTTGCCACTGCAAGCGCCGCAAACACGCTCAGTGGTAATAGCGCCGAAAAACACTTCGCGCACCGCCCCTTTGCCATTACAAACATCGCATTTCCTCACTCCAGCACCCGGTTTACCACCATTTCCATTACAGATATCGCACAAGGCTGATTTGGTAAGTAAAATCTTGCGTTCGGTGCCGAAGACGGATTCTGCAAAAGGTATCTCGATGTCAATAGAAATATCTCTACCCCGCTGTGTTCTTTGTCTACCACCCGAGGCACCGCTAAAAAAGTCAAAACCGTTGAAGATATCGCCGAAGTCAAAGTTAAAGCCTTCGGCTCCACCAGGGAATCCCTGAAAACCGCCCGGGTCCCAGCCCGCACCTGTTCCCCCACGATCTCCGTAGTTGGAACCATACGTATCATACTGCGAACGCTTCGAATCATCCGAAAGTGTCTGGTAAGCTTCGTTGATCTCTTTGAATTTTGACTCGTCACCACCCTTACGGTCTGGATGGTATTTGTGAGCCAGTTTATGGAACGCTTTCTTCACATCTTCTTTCGAAGCGTTTTTTTCGACACCTAGAATTTTGTAATAATCTTTTGCCATGCCAAATTTAAATGAGCGAAGCGATTATTAAATTTGAGCACCCAGCTGTAGTTTTGACGCACAGGTTAAGTGGCTTCAAGGTAATAGAACTCTGTTGTATATTTTGTGTTTTCATAACGTTGTTTTCAAAACTACGGCTGGGTAAAGAAAATATACTCGCGGTGCTCGTTATTTTCTACTACTTAGTTTCCGCGTCTCTTACTTCCCCACCGGCACTTTCTTCGGGAGGCTTCTGTTCATTTTGTGACGGGCCGGTAGTCGGAGGAGGAATCTTGGAGACTTCTTGGGAAAGTTCGTGCATTGCCTTCTCAAGAGTGGTCTTATCACCTGTGTCTTTAATCTTCTTCAGTTCATCTATTTTCCCCTGCACAGCCGTGCGTGACTCTACTGGTACCTTATCTCCACCGTCGCGCAAAGCCTTCTCTGCCATAGCGACAACCATATCGGCCTGGTTATGTACTTCAATTATTTCTTTCTTGACCCTGTCTTCATCGGCGTGCACTTCAGCATCCTTCTTCATGCGTTCGATTTCCTCCTTGGAAAGCCCGCTCGAGGCCTCAATGCGAACCGACTGTTCTTTGCCACTGGTCTGCTCTTTTGCCTTGACATTCAAAATACCGTTCGCATCAATGTCGAAAGTTACCTCAACCTTAGGCATACCTCGTTGCATGGGTGGAATACCATCGAGCATAAACCGGCCAAGTGTCTTATTATCTCCCGCAAGCTCACGTTCGCCCTGAACAATGTGAATTTCTACCGTGGGTTGATTATCCGCGGCGGTGGAAAATATCTGCGTGCGAGTAGTGGGAATAGTTGTGTTACGTTCAATTAATTTGGTAGCAATGCCTCCGAGCGTTTCAATGCCAAGCGAAAGCGGGGTAACGTCGAGCAAGAGCACGTCGCGTACATCACCCTGCATAATCCCTCCTTGAATAGCGGCGCCTACGGCCACTACTTCGTCCGGGTTGATAGTACGATTTGGTTCTTTACCGAAAATTTTCTTGACCGCCTCAATAATAGCCGGCATGCGCGTCTGGCCACCGACCATGATTATTTCGTTAATATCAGAAATGCCAAAAGGCGAGGCTTTTAGCGCGCGCTCAGTAATTTCAATCGAGCGCGTGACATATTCCGAAGCAAGTTCTTCTAGTTTGGTCCGCGTCATTTTCAGAGTCACGTGTTTAGGTCCACTTTCGTCACTGGTAATGAAAGGAATATTTACCTCCGTCTCCATAGTAGTGGAGAGTTCGTGCTTGGCTTTTTCGGCCGCGTCCTTTAAACGCTGAAGGGCATAAACATCCTTGCGTGCGTCAAAACCGGACTCTTTTTTAAACTCATCGGCAATCCAAGCCACAATTTTTTGGTCAATATCTTCACCACCCATGTGCGAATCGCCATCGGTCGATTTAACTTCGATCACATCATCACCAACTTCGAGCACCGAAACATCGAAAGTACCGCCACCAAAATCGTACACCACAATCTTTTCGTTTTTTCGTTTGTTGAAACCGTAAGCAAGCGCAGCAGCGGTTGGTTCGTTGATAATGCGCTTAACGGAAAATCCGGCAATTTCTCCCGCTACCTTTGTGGCGGTTCTTTGAGCATCGGAAAAGTAAGCCGGTACCGTAATGACCGCTTCGGTAATTGTTTCGCCCAGCTTGGCCTCGGCATCACGCTTTAATTTTTGCAAAATCATAGCGCTTATTTCTTCGGGACGATAATTCTTGTCTCCAAGTTTTGCCGTCACGCCCGCACCGGACTTTTCGATGACAAAGGAGACATTCTTGCGATCGCGTTCTACTTCTTTGTCTTCAAAAGAGTGACCCATCAAACGCTTGATGCCAAAAATAGTGTTTTTGGGATTAGTTACTGCTTGTCGCTTGGCCAAAAGACCGGTAAGAATTTCATTTGTTTTTGCAAAAGCTACGATGGAAGGCGTGGTACGGTTACCCTCTACGTTTTCTAAAATCTTCGGCTCACCGCCCTCCACGATAGCCATAGCGGAATTAGTAGTGCCTAAATCAATACCTAAAATTTTTGCCATAATATTGCTTAAATAGTTAATAGGAAATTATAAATATCGACCCAAACTTTTTAATTTTTACTTCCAATAATAACTTTTGCGGGACGGATAATAGTTTCACCTTTTCGGTAGCCTTTCTGAATAATTTTGGTAACCGTCTCCCCCTCTTCTCCCACCGCATCATCGCTGTGTTCAAGCGGTTGATGAAGGTGCGGATTAAAATGCTCCCCCACTTCGCCAAATGAAACGACAGTGTGTTTTGCCAGTGCCTCAAGTAACTGATTACGAATATATTCAACTCCTGTGCGCCACGAGGCATCTACTTTTTGCCAAGATTCCTGATTGCCCATAGCGAGATCGAAGCTGTCGAGCACGGGTAGTATATCACGAATAATTTTTATTGTCGCCCGCTCTTCGATCGTCGTGCGCTCGTCGGCGAAAAACTTTTGGGCGTTGGCATAGTCGGCTTTCATTCTCTGCCAGCCAAGCAGGTTTTCTTGTTTTTCTGCCGTGGCAATTTTCAAGCGCTCACGCAGGCGCTTGACCTGCTCTGCCGGCGCAAGCGTCTCGCCTTCGTCAGTAATGGGTTCAAATGAGACTTCATCTGCTGGCTCTGGTATATCGTTAGGTTGTGTGTCGTCTGCCATGTATCGATGCTAATATACTTGCCTGCCGGTAGGCAGGTACGAATTGTGTTAATAATACTAACGACTAACGAACTCAATACTAGCAAATTCTGTTCTATTTGACAAGTAGGCAAAGGTATTGAGGATTTAGAAATCTCGCTCGGCCGACAATTAAGCCCTAGTATAAAGGGTTTTACAGCTTTAGCGGTCGCACCGCTAGCTCGAACACAAGCGCCTGCCTGCCGATAGGCAGGGAACGACCGCGGAAAAAACCTAACGTTTCGACCACTGCGGGGCTTTATTGTCCCGGTACTAAATTTCGTGAGATATATTACCAACAAAGCGCTTGGTCTAGAGAGGGATGGCCTATTCGGCCACGCACTTTGTGTTTTCAATTCACACTACTTCACTAATTTCTCTTTGTGAGTATCGCAGAGCAAAATTAGTACGGGACTGCGGAAGGCAAGACCACATTGTCGCAAGCTAGCGCTTGCTCCACTGCGGCGCCTTCCTCGCTTTCTTCAGGCCGAATTTGCGACGTTCTTTGGTACGGCCGTCGCGCGTGAGCATCTTACCTTTGCGTAAGTCTGTCTTGAGATTTTTATCGTACAATAAAAGAGCGCGTGCCAGACCGTGGCGAATAGCATCAGCCTGTGATGATATACCTCCACCGGTGGCAACAATAGTTACGGAAAACTTCTCCTTTATTTTCATCTTGGTCAGTGGCTCGAGCGCTCGGTCACGCAGTAAAGTAATCGGAATATATGTTTCGATGGTCCTACCGTTAATAGTAACGATTGTTTTCGTGGTCGGAGTCATGCGCACGCGAGCCGTACTCGTTTTACGACGACCTACAGCCTCAATATATTTCCTTTTTGTTGTTTTGCTTTCAACCATATTTATTCTGAAATGACTATGTTTTTCATAATTTCGGTTCGTAGCTTGTTTATCGGTAGCATCCCATACACTGCCTTACGCAAGATTTCTCGATATCCGTCTTTGGCCACCACTTGTGCAAGCGAGGAGGATTTCAAACCACCCGGAAAACCGGAATAGCGTTGATGTTTAGCATCATGAAGTTTACGTCCAGTCACTCGTAGCTTGCTCGCATTACTGATTTCTACCTTTATATCTGCCACTTTATTACGTGCGTAAGAAACACTACTCTTGCCAGCAAGCATAGCTGCGGCTTCTGCGGCAACACGTCCTACGGTTCTATTTGAGGCATCAATGGTATACTTCATAAAAATAATTCAAAATTCAAATGTCGAAAGCCAAAATTACAAGGCAAAAGTTTTTAACTTTATATTTTCAACTTGTATTTCTGACTTTTGCATTTTAAGTTTTTACTTTACACGAGCTCTATTATTGCCCGCGCGCTACCATCACCTTTACGAATAGGCAATTTGATTACCCGTGTATAACCACCAGCTCGGTTAAGGTACCTCGGCGCAACATCAGTTAGAAACTTTTTGGCTCGTGCTTCCGTACCGAACCTGCTAATGATGAGCTTTCGCGTAGCAAGCGTCGGTTTTTTCCCTTTGGTAATCATCGGTTCGATAAATCTGCGCAAAGCCTTGGCCTTAATAAGACTAGTCTCTATGCGTCCGTGCTTAACAAGCCCCTCCGTCAAAGAACGCAGGAGTGCGTCGCGTTGTCCCGTTTCTCGTCCAAATTTTTTATTTTTATTGTGATGCCGCATGGAAAGTTATATAAAATAGTAAATTTGAAAAAGTAAATTTAATTCTTCGATTCCATTTTTCCTATTTCCTATTTACCATTTACTATTGAGCCCTACTCTTGCTTGAGTGTCAGTCCATACTGCGATACTGCGCGCTTAATTTCACCCAAGGCCTTATCACCGAAACCGTCGAGCTCTAACAGGTCGGCTTCTTTTTTGCGCAGAATGCCACCCACCGTCTTAACATTACCCCTGACCAAAGCATGGAGCGTGCGTGGGGAAAGTTCGAGCTCTTCCACGCGAATCTTGAGTGGATCAATCCCGCTCGTGTCCTGAGACAACGTGGTATTTTTCTTGCCCATTTCCACCGGAGATTCGGGTGTGGCGTCTTCGCGGAAACCCACAACTGCTTTTAGTTGGTTTATCATAATCTCAATTGAACGCTCCAATGCTTCACGTGGAGTAATTACGCCGTCCGTCTCTATCAAAATCTTCAGGCGATTAAAGTCGGTGCGATCCCCCACGCGCATATTTTCCACCTCATAATTCACGCGTCGAATCGGCGTAAAGGTGGCATCGAGAGCGATGGAGCCGATTTCAACCTTATCTTTATGCAACAATTCTTTCGGCACAAAGCCAAGACCCTGCTCAATGGTCAGTTCCATATCAAAAGTTACTCCTTTTTGTGTCAGGTGTGCCAGCACGAGATCGCCGTTTGCAAGCTCCGCTTGGGATGGGAGCTTAATGTCGCTACCTCGGATTTCACCAATTTTATTTATTTTTAAAATTCCTTTTTGAGCTTCGTCACCGTGTAGTTTAAAACGCAAGCGCTTGACGTTCAAAAGAAGCGTGATGACATCTTCTTTTATGCCATCAATGGTAGAAAACTCATGAGACACGCCCGCGATTTTTACCCGCGTAACGGCAGCTCCGGGAAGCGAAGAAAGGATGATGCGACGCAAAGAATTACCCAAGGTGTGACCGTAACCCGGGTAAAGACTGTCTATTTCGTAAGTACCGATATGCTCTTTCTCGCTCACCACCTTCGGTTTCGAAGGCAAAATAATATTTATATCAGGCATAACTTTTTATAAAAAATAATACAAAATAACTTGGGTAAGGTGGTAAAATGACGGATTATATACTGTTTCGGCCCCAAACCGCGTAAGCTTTGATTATAGCGTACGGGATTAAGAAGCGCAAGATTTATTCACTTATACACGGCTATAAAATCCGATAATCTCATTAAGATTGATGGAGCCTTCTTTTTCCGCCCTTCCCGGCATTTCGAGTACGGTACCTTGGAAAAGAGAGGTGTCTAGCGCAAGCCAGCGAGGTGGATTGAATTCCTTCAGCCGCTCACCGAGCGTCTTAAAAATAACATTAACCTGACTTTGCGGACGAATGGTAATAATATCGCCCTTACGCACACGATGGGAAGGAATATTTAGAGCCTTGCCGTTGACCATTACGTGGCCATGGGAAACAATTTGACGGGCAAATGTGCGCGAACTGGCCATACCAAGTCTATAAAGCACATTATCAAGCCTTGATTCGAGTATGTTAAAAAGTTTTTCGCTAGGATTTGTACCTGAACGCGTCTGCGACTCTTTAACGTAATTTGATAACATACGTTCGGTCAAACCGTAGGTATAGCGTACTTTTTGTTTTTCCAAAAGTTGTGTGCCATATTCCGAGCGAGGGCGACTCCGTTTAACCTGTTTACGTTGAGCCGATACGGCAAATTTGCCCGTTTGGCATTTGCCAAAAACTGGATCTCCAAGCCGACGACAAATTTTATATTTAGGACCGATAATCATAAAGATGATTCAAAAGTTAGAATTCAAAAGCCAAAATTACAAGGCAAAAGTTCCAAACTTTTTATTTTTAACTTGTATTTTTGACTTTTGCATTTTGAGTTTTTACTTTATACGCGCCTTGGCTTCGGTGGTCGCGGACCATTGTGTGGCACGGGTGTAGTGTCCTTGATCGAGTTGATAGAAATACCCTTGGCGGTAAAGGCACGTATCGAGGACTCTCTACCGGAACCCACGCCCCGAATAACAACATCAATGTCTCGAATACCGATGGCGGCAGCACGTTCAGCTAAGAGTTCTCCAACCTTGCTTGCGGCAAATGGTGTTCCTTTTTTCGCCCCCTTAAAACCAAGACTGCCGCTCGACGACCAAGCAAGTGTATTGCCCGCGGGATCAGTCAGGACCACTTTGGTATTATTATAGGTTGATTCTACATACAAAACACCGAAAGCAAAACGCTTCTTAATATTTGAGGAGCGTTTACTTTCCGCGCCTTCGGTTCCTACCTCTTTAGTTGTAACAATACGTTTTTTACCCATGCCAATTATTAACGAGCGTTAGCGATTATAATAATTGAGCACCCAGCTGTAGTTTCGCCACCCAAGCTAAGTGGTATTGAAATGACCGGATTCTGTTGTGTATTTTGTGGTTTCATAACGTTGTTTTTAAAACTACGGCTGGATAAAGAAATTATAGTCGCTACGCTTCTTAATTTCTATTATTTCTTTTCTACCTTCCGTTTGCCACTACCCATAGTCTTGCGTACATTACCACGGCGGGTGCGAGAATTGGTTTTGGTACGCTGTCCTCGAACTGGCAAACCACGTAAGTGACGCACCCCGCGGTAAGCCTTAATGTCTTTCAGTCGCTTGATATTGCCCGCAACTTCTCGTTTTAAATCACCCTCAATTTTAGTTTCTTCGATTAATTTGCGTAGAGCTGTTTCTTGCGCAGTGTCGAGCGTATTGCAACGCGCACCAAAAGGAATTTTTGTTTTGGCAAGCATGCTTCTGGCTCGAGATCTACCAATACCAAAAAGCGCCGTAAGGGCAATTTCCATCCGTCTGTTTTCTGGTAATGTAATACCGGATATACGCATGTGCCAAATTTAAATGAGCGTAGCGATTAATAAATTTGAGCACCGAGCACTCACGGTACCCAAGGTCTGTTTGACCGCGGGACTGATTTTACGGGTTGTATGTTGTTTGTTGTTCATAATATCATTTTGTGCCGTGAGTGCTCGGTTGTAGCAAATTATTGTCGCCATGCTCCGTAATTTGCTCAACCTTGACGTTGTTTATGTCTTTTTTTTTCGCAGATAACATAAATACGATTGCGCCTTCGCACAAGCTTGCATTTCGGACAACGTTTTGCCACAGAAGAACGCACTCTCATCTCGATAATGGCAAGTCGCGGTCATCCCGCGTACATGCAAAATTAAATATGTTAATCATTACGACCATAAACACCCCTCCCCGGTTATTTTATTCGCGACCACGGTCACGATCGGGATTATAAGCGCTTAATAATTCTACCCTTTTTACCATACTGATCCAGCTCGACTGTTACTCTATCACCCACTAGAACCTTGATCCGATTCATGCGCATCTTACCTGAAAGATAAACAATTATTTGGTTGCCCTCCTCGAACTGCACACGAAACATGGTATTAGAGAGAGCCTCGGTCACGACTCCAGATATTATCGTCTTGCCTTGTTCCTCCTGCGACATGATTACTTTGTTATGTTAGCAGAAAGCTCCAAAAGCGTCAATTAGCAGGCAAAACATAAGTAAAAGATGGTATATATCACCGGTTATTTCACGTCAACCGCCACTGCCGTAGTGGTAGAAATGATATTAATCAAAGTTGTTTTATCTGGGAAATTACTACGCCAAAATGGCCTAATATCAACATTGGCTTGCAAAATACTTGGATATTTTTTGAAAATCTCTGCTCGAGCTTCCTTGCTTCGTGATACCCCGATTAAATCGTTGCGTAGTGCTTCCGTATTCACATTCCACGAGAAGAGCACATTGCCACGCACATGAAATGGAAATTCCTTTTCTGGCAAAATATCGCTAAGTGGCGTCGTAGGAATAACGGTAAGATCACCGAGGTTTTGGATACTGACACCCCCTCCGGTATATCCGGATAAAATTCTACGTGCTAAATATTCCGAAAAAAGATTCAGGTCAAACGTTACACCGGTAAGTACTCCTTTTTCTTTAACAAGGTAAGTTTTTGGTGCTTTACCTTTTTCTGCTATGTTTTCCGGAGCATCTTCCAAGCTAAAGGTGGTAGTTGTTAATGACTTAAACATTATAAACCCAGCGGGAATTTTACTTTGCAGATTTGTTTGTAACTTTTCTCCAATTTCTTGATCAAGCACCGCTCGAGCTTTCCCAAGCTCATCTACCGCCGGGGTTACCACCTCACCGGAAACGCCGCCGGTCATGGGTATTTTCGATCTAGCATAAAAACCTTTATACCGCACCGGATCACTATCCTTAAGTGCCGGTAATGTGAAATCAGTCAAGCCGATATTATACTGCACGCCCGGCTGATCGGCATAAACCGTAACCGTAAGCGATCCAGGAACAGTTTTGCCCGAGACAACCTTGCTACCCGGAATAGTAATAGCGCTATTGACACGAAAAACCTTACCGTCAGCTGTTTGGAAACGAGTATTTTTTACAAATCGTTGGGGTTCGCTAGAATAATTATTGTAAATAACAATTTGTCCGCTTGCTTTGTGTTCGATGAAATTCGTACCAATGGATGGTATTTCTTTAGTAGCCCCTTCTTCAATAGTAACAAGCTGAAATGGAAGAACCTTTTGATCCGTCGGATCTTTTTGAGCGATAATGGTTGTATCGGCTTGTGCCGTATCTTGTTTCAAAGTAACCGTAACCGTGGCTTTAGTAAAAAAAATGTTTCCGAGTAGATATGTGACGGCAAGAACAGCCACGATTCCAAGAGCACCGAGAAAATACCATAAGCGATGACGAGGATTATTGGGTGGCAAAATATCCCCCTGAAGAATCGAACCTTCTGGTACTCTGCGCGGACGACCAAAAAAACCGTTTGTACCGCTTGAAGCACCGAAAACCGAGGAACGCACCATGCCGGTGTCTTTTGGGGAAACCATATCTTCCAGTACTTTTTTTGTATTATCCATATACACCTCTATTATAGTCTATTTTTGTTTATGGCGATATGGCACGGACAACGTCATGTGTTGATAATTACGATTGCAATCCAAGCATTTTTTTCTGGAACAGTGCCGCCAAAAAAAGAAAAATATCACGCTGACTTCCCGGAGCCATTTCACAAAACGAGCCGAGTACGGTCGAGGAAACCACCTGCACGGTAAATGGTCTATTGCTCATAGTGTACTGCTTTAGTTTCTCGTCCGAAATAAAATCAGCGAAGAAATTAATGGTACTATGGTGCCCCAAGACATAAGCCATGTTCGGCAGAAAATATTCAAACGAAGAAAGTTGCAAAGCATGACCGAGGGATTTTAACCACTCTTGTTTGGCATATGAAATGTCTGCCTTGAGTTTAGTGGCATAATCTTCGTGTAAAGTTTGATCGTTGTAACTTTCGAGCAAGGTACGCGCTTCATCTGTGGTAGTGGCAAGCGACTTGGCTACGTGACGAAATAGAAAATTATATCCCAGAGGAAAGGAGATGGTTTCGATTATAACGCCACGATTAACGATGGAGAGGTCGGTTATTTCACCATTGATATCGATGAAAATAAATTGATCCGGTCCGGGCACGATGTCTCGCAGAGTACTGTAAGTCACAAACGGTAGTGTGTGAAAAATTATTTTGTCGTTATGAAATGTTTTAGCTACTACTTCCTTAAAGCTTTCCAAGATTTGTTGAGAGCTCATACTGATAAACAGGGCTAGCTTAAGATTAATTACACTTTGATTTTGGATCAGAACAGTAGGATAGCCATTTAACTCAAGGTGCATATTTTTTATCTCGATAGTAACATTATCGTCGTCGAGAATAATATCGTTTGACTTGCGATGTTCCTCTTCGAAAGCCTTGGACTCATCAGCTATTACTTTACGCAAAAGACTATCGTTTACTACGAATGGTTTATCGCTTTCTATGTGAACCATGCGTGTTTGCGAAACAAACCATGGCGAAGAAAGAATCCCGATAATTATTTTTGGTCGCACTGGAGATTCTTTGGCACAAGTGGTAATAATTTTTTTGAAGGCTTGAATAGTTGAGTTTTGAAAACTGGCAAAATCCAGCTCAACCCCAAGCACAATTTCACTTCGCCCGCTCCAAAGAAAAAGCGGTTTTGCATTTCCTGAAAAACGCACGACGGCCGCACCGACGCTTGAGCTGTCGATATAAAAAATGAGCGCGTGCTCTGTATTTGCTTTTTGAAACCAAGCTGACATGCAACTCTATCGTAGCATGTCAATGCTTGCGATAAAACAGTTTTATCAACTGCATGGACAGAAAAAGAGTCGGCATGCAGTTGCACACTGGCTCGGGTTCTGGTTTCGGAAACCAGCGACGACCCGGCTTCTGCCTTTCTGTTATTGTCGCAGATTGGCGCCTAAAGCGCCAAGTTTTGCTTGATAATCAGCCACGAAGCGCGTCTTCTGCCTCCTCTGTGTTCAAGGACGACCACTGGCGTATTGTTCTCTGGCTTCCACGAGTTGATGGAAACACCCCTGTGTCTTCCGGTTGAATCAGGCTCGGTTTCCTGAACCCAACAGATTACGGCATGGGAGCTTTTTCAAACGTTGTTCTTTGCATTCGGCGTTCTCCTCGTGTGACCAGCGAATGTGCCAGTCTCTGGTACTCTAAGCTACACATTTTGACAAGAAAAGCAATAGCTTACCGTAGTACCGCCTTAATGCGCCGAATACCAGCCGCGACAGCTTCTTCTTTGGTAATTTTGAACTTGGTCACCGAGTGACCAAGTTGGCCGAGTTCGCCGGTATTGGCTACATGCGGGCCACCGCAGAATTCTTTTGAAAAATAAGTGTCGTCACGCTCTTGCACGCAGTAGACGCTCACTATGTCTCCATATTTAACGCCGAACTCCATTTCTGCTCCCATTTTTTCCGCCTCTTCTTTTTTCATGTCTTTTCTGACAACTGCCAATCTCTCCTCTATCTTCTCGTTCACCAAGTCTTCAACCTGTTTAATTTCCTCCGGTGTCATTTTTCGGTCAAATGAAAAGTCTATTCTCAATCGTTCACTCGTGATGTTTGACCCCCGTTGATGCACTTCCCCACCAAGCACTTTTTGAAGCGCCGCCAAAAGTAAATGATGTGCTGTGTGCAGTCGCACCGTCTCCTCTTTATGATCGGCCAGTCCCCCAACAAACTTTTGGCCAGCACCAACACGAGACAAGTTTTTGTGTTCGCTCATTAGTCGTTCGAATACTACTTCATCTACAACAAGCCCGCGCTCTTTTGCTAACTCCTTAACCAGCTCGAAAGGTAAACCATGCGTTGTTACCAAATTAAAAACCGCATGCGCTATCAGACCTTTCTCGTCGATCATTCCTCCAGCATTAATGTGAAATATATTCTGAAGTTCTTTTTCTACTGCCCTATCAGCGGCTGGTCCAAGTGCTTTTTCAAACCTCTCCACCTCTTTTAAAAACTCCTCTGCAATCATTTTGTAATTTTGCAAAATGCTAGAATGAGTAGGTTCGTATTTTTTTGCGATGGCGGAGATAATTTCAGCAAATTGTGAACTCGTAATACAGAGCTTCTTGCCGTGCCACACTGCTCGGCGAATAAGCCGGCGCAAGACGTATCCCCGATCGGTATTTGATGGCACTACCCAATCAGCGAGCATAAACACAGCCGTCCGCACATGGTCTGCTACAATTCTCGCCGATGTTTCTTGTAGCCGTCCGACGGCTACAGATTTGATTTTCGTCATGATTGGCGCGAAGAGATCGGTATCAAAGATGTTGTCCTTTTTTTGCAAAACCATCGCGAGTCGCTCAAGCCCGGCACCGGTGTCAACATTCTTTTGTTTCAGTTTGCCGACAACCGCGCCATTCTTTTTTTCATATTCCATAAATACATCGTTCCAAATTTCCACAACTTTCTGCGCTCTGTCCGCCTCTACATACTCCTCTTTCGTTAAATCGCCAAGACCTTCAGGGGTTGTGTCGTAGAACATTTCCGTATCCGGACCACATGGACCATTATCACCAACACTCCACCAATTTGTTTTTGCGCCCATAAAATATATTCGGTTTTCTGGAACATACTTTCTCCAAATCTCAAATGCCTCAGCATCTTTTGGCGCGTTCACATCTCCTTCAAACACCGTCACATACAATCGTGTTGGGTCAAGACCGAATCCCTCCCCCTTATTAGTTAATAGTTTATAGCTCCATTTGATCGCGTCCTCCTTGAAGTAACCTGCCCCGATCCTATCATCGGCGTTGGGGTCGCCGAGCGACCAGTTACCGAGCATTTCAAAGAATGTTGCGTGTGTATTGTCACCAATATCGTCTATGTCAATGGTACGAACACATTTTTGGATATTCACTAAACGTTTACCCATCGGATGCTTTTGGCCGAGCAAATATGGTGCGAGTGGTTGCATCCCAGCAGTCGTGAAAAGCACTGACGGGTCATTTTCGGGAACAAGCGAGGCCGACGGGATTTCAGCGTGTCCCCGCTCCTTAAAAAAATCTATAAACCGTTTTCGGATTTCTTCTGATTGCATCCCGATAGTGTTAATGCACCCGACCGTGCATGCCAACATGTAACCATGTCGGAACACTGTCGGGATTGCATGTGGACATCTTAACAAATACCCAACATATGTGCTATATTGTGCGTGGCCCGTTCTCTAGGTGGTCAGGGATAGAACCGAATCAATCAGCGATGTTGCCGGAAACATTGTTGAGGAACTGCAAAGTCTGGGACCTCCGGCTGACCATCCACTCGGCCCCCCAACCACGCAGGGGGGCCGTTTCCATTCTATTTAACAACACCACCACCGAGGCAGACTTTTCCGTCATAAATAACCACCGATTGGCCAGCGTCTACGGCCTGCGCATGTTCGAACTCCAACTTGGCGGTTCGGTCATCAAGTGAAATGAGTTTTATTTTTTGGAGGTCTTGGCGATAACGCACGCGAGCCAGATAGCTCTTGGCCGGATTTGGATATTCTCCGGCGAGCCAATTCACGTCCTTTAGTTCAAATTCCTTTTTCGCAAAAACTTCTACTGGGCGATGTTTCGAAACTGTGATTGTATTTTGTCTAATATCTTTAGAGATAACAAAGAGGCGTTCTTTAGCGGTCCCACCGCCTAATGGCGGAACGACCGCGGGAAGGCTGCGGGCTAAGATGGTAAAACCGTGGCGTTCACCGAGGGTGTAGAGCACAGCTCCGTCGTGTGTGCCTATTGTCTGGCCGGACTCGTTTAATACATTTCCTGGTTCTGTCTTAATGTAATGCTTCAAAAACTCTTTCATATCCACAACACCTAAAAAACAAACCCCTTGGCTGTCTTTCTTCTCGGCCACCGGCAAATTATTTTCTCGAGCAATTTCGCGCACTTCATCTTTTTTCAAATGGCCGATTGGAAAAAGAATATGCGCAAGCTGTTCTTGTTTAATCGTCCATAAAAAGTAAGATTGGTCTTTGTTTAAATCTTTTCCCATCAACAACTTGGAAGCTAAGCTTCCAAGCGGAAGCTTAGCTTCCTGAATTTGAGCGTAGTGGCCGGTTGCGACTATGTCCGCTCCGGTTTTTATCGCCCAATCATAAAATGCTCCGAATTTAACCTTCTTGTTACACATAACATCGGGATTGGGAGTGCGACCAACCCTGTACTCGGCAATCATGTAATCAGCCACTTCACGCTTATATTCTTTTTCTAGGTCGAGCGTAATAAGTGGAATGCCTATATGCGCAGCCACACGAATAGCGTCACGCCGTTCTTCGCGCCAGTTGCATGCTTGCCCAGCGGAGCCTCGACGGAGTTGGGCCAGCCACTCCGGCGACCATGTTTTAATAAAAACTCCAGTTACGTCGTAACCTGCCTTTTTCAGGAGCAGAGCCGAAACAGAAGAATCAACGCCACCAGACATGCCGATAAAAGCACGCCTCGGTGCGTCCTTGGCTGTCGGACACCTCAACTTAGATGTCCGACAGCTAAGGATTGACTTCGGTAATGTCGAAAAGTTTTTTATAGACTTCATAAGTGGCATTAACATCACCCATGGCGGTATGGCGGTTTTTATATTCAATATCAAAGCGTTCACAAAGTGCACCGAGGGAGAATGATTTTTGATTTTGCCTGCCAATGACTCTTAGCGCGACTGAATAAATGTCGATAGCACGTTTGTTCATTTCAAAATCAATATTCTCGCGACGAAACATTTCTATCATAAATGAAACGTCGAAGTGAATATTGTGGCCCACCAGCACGAGGTCATTCATATTCTGATTCATTTCACCCGGAACAATAAAAGTAAGTGCATCACGAACGGAAAAAAGTGCCGGTTCGTGGTCTTTGGCATCTTGCCAACGTAGAGCGGTATATCCATTAATTTTCAAAGCGATTGGATCTGCCACGGCAATATTTCGCGGATGCATCTTTACACAAAGTTCGTGTAAACGTCTGGCGTAAATGTTGTCATTCTCAAACCACTGTTCGATACGCAAGATACCCACTTCGATAACCTCATGCTTGGCAGGAGAAAGCCCTGTGGTTTCGGTATCAATAACAGCAAGTTGTGTTTTTAAAGATCGCATAACTAATTAACAGACTGGGCTTATTATCAGTCGGATTAACGTAAATAAAGCGCCTTGTTACGTTTATGTTCGTCAAACGTTTTGGCATAATGCGTAATTCCTTCTTTATCCGATAGGTAGTAGAGATATGCCGAGGGCGTTGGATATATGGCGGCCTTAATGGCATCAAGCCCCGGATTATCGATCGGTCCTAGTGGCAACCCTTTATATTTGTAAGTATTATATGGCGAATCTATTTTTAAATCATCGAGACTAAGCTCAAAGGTATTTTTATTTAAAATATATGGGAAAACCGCATCTACCTGCAACGCGATACCGAGAGATAGACGCTTCCACAGAATACCAGAAATTATTTTTCTATCCGTGTTATCGCTCGCCTCTTTTTCCAAAAGTGATGCCATAATGGTAATTTGTTTTAATGTTTTTCCGCTCTTTAGAATATCAGATAGAAGCGGATTTACTTTCTCGGTAAAACGATCGTGCATGCGTGCGATAATTTCTTCAGGCGTTACCGTTTCGTAAAAAGTATAGGTGTCAGGAAACAAGTATCCTTCAAGTGATATGGCTTGCCTAATAAAACTTTCTACTGGAAAGTTTGGTAAAGTACGCCTAATGGGCGCAAGCATTTCGGTATTCGAAAGTCCTTCTCTGAAAGTAATGCTGATTGTCGGAATACGATAGTCGGCATTTTGCAAACGCGAAAGTACGCTAAAAACTGTGTTTAACCCACTAAAATGATATTGCCCAGCCTTAAGACTGCTTGCTACACCCAATAATCGTGCTAAAACACGAAACTCGGTGGCAAAATGAATGACGCGCGCATCAGCAAGCGTGCTGGTGATATCGCCCAAATTGTCCCCCGATTTGATTGTTACGATGAGGCGGGTACTCGGCGGGACATACTGTGGTGCGATAACGAGAAGACAAATAAACAACACGATGAAAAATAACCGTCGGTTGAGATTCTTACCAGATATTTTTTTATTGCCCGTAAAAACTCCGCCGGAAGTTTCGGCAAATTCTGTTTCCGGTGGAGACGTTTGTTCCGGTATATCCATACGAAAACTATATCGGTAAATTTGGCGGTGGTTCGCCTTTCTTTGATGGAATACGGCCGATGAGCGGTGTGGTAGCGACACTGCCCGGGAAGTGGAAAATAGTAGCGAGTTCCTCGGTATTAAGCACGAAGGGATGGCGGGCGTGCGGGTGGTAGAATTGCGCGCGGGCTCGGTAACATTTCAGTAAACGACGCTTTCTGATGCGCAAGCGATGTCCAGTGGGATCTTGCCAAGGAAAATCAATGGTAGTGTCTATCAGCTGTTTGAAACCGTTTAAATGCAAAGTATTATACTGCTTGAAACAATTTTTCAGATTAAGTTGGTTGGGAAGACTATATTTATCCGGTGGCGCCAAATAGATCATGCGAATACCACAATCAAAACCCGGCTTGGAAACACTGCGCTCGATAGCCTCCACCACCTCGCGCTCGCCCGGACTAAGGGTCACTTTACTAAAATCAAGAAGCCCTTCCGGACTGACAGCGCCTTTACCGGTACGCTTCATGAGCTTCTCTGCAAGCTCCTTGCCTTCTTCTTTCCAGCCACTTTTTCCAAATAAGGTGCCGTGTTTATGGCGACGATTTTTTGTAGCCATAACTAAAATTTGAATCCAAGCTTGTTCGCCGGGAGAAAGCGAACCTAGGTATTCGATAGTTGGTGTAAGTGGGTCAATTTTTTCAGTCTCTTCTGCTCCACCTTGATCGAGTTTGTAGTCAACGTAGGTTTTTATCGGATATGGGTCTGGTTTTTCTAGTTTTAATTCCGATGCCCAAAGTTTCAAGGTTTTATCGTCATCGTAATTAACCATCATGGTGTAGTCCTCAGCCTCGTTTATTTCCACACCGGGGTATTGAGCATAAATTTGTGATTGGACAAGATTTTTAAAGAGTCGAATCGTGCGAATGAAAAAATGCACATTACCATTAAGAGAAACAAGTTCGAGCGAAAACCAGACACGCAAAATACCCCGCAGTAGACGGTTCCACCAATTACCTTCATAAGTCTGGGAGAGAGCGCCGATAACAGTCTCCATAGCCAGAGGAGACTTTTCGATATTCTGCGGTAGGCGTATTTCAAGCAGAACCCAGTCCATTTTCGAGAGATAGTCAAACTTGACGTACCATTTCCACAGTAGTAAAAGAATAATCCCTAAAATAAGAGGGACGCTGAAAGGAACGCTACGTACCCAAAGGTCAAGAAGTATTTGGAAGGCTTGTTGATAAGTCGAGAGTAACATAGACTCTATTGTAAATTGTAAAAATGAAATAGTAAATAGAGACTCATGGTAAGAGCCCCTTTTTACTATTTCCTATTTGATATTTTCTATTTAGACTAGGGCATACTTGCCACCAGCACTTTTTTTGAAATAGTGAGAATTCTGAAGATTAACGTAAATGGTGTTTTCCTTAACTTGTCGTTGTTTTTTTACTTCGGAAATTATTTCTTCTTTGGTCATCGGACCCTTTTCCTTCAGTACTGTCTTGATAACCTCCCGTACTATGCCCGCTCGATATCCCCATTCGGTCAGAGCATAAAGTCCGCGGCCAACGAGTACGAATCGGTCATCTTTGATTAGTTCGTTGTGCGTAGTGGCAACATGCGCCTTTCTGTCGAAAGATTTGGTAATTTCCTTAGCCACATCGCTAAAATGCAAGGGTTCTTTGTTTTTGCGTAATACCAAATAGGCATAATCGCGCACGCCACGAGTATGAACATTCGGTGAACTGGCAAGTCCCCACTCGCCCATGACATTCTTACCCACCATTTTGGAAATTTTCAACCAATTATGAGCACGATCCTCCGTAGCTACATCCACCACCATATTCTTAAGGTGTTCTAAAAACCGGACTATAATATCCGTTTCGCTTACGAGGTCTTGTTCGTTCATATCCGCATACAGATTATGCAATGACTGGTGAATTTTTTCAGAAAATTCCGGATTGGTAGTCCAGCGATGATTAAAAATGTCGTCTTCCTTGATACGTACAAACGGTTCACCTATAACTAAAAGAAAATTCGCGTGATTTTGCGTACTTTCATCCTTGCTAATGGCACCAAGAAAATCTGCCTCGCTCACTAAACCACCATGCTCAATCATGACGTCTTCAAGTTCATCAAATATTGGTTGAGTCTTAGTGTATTGGCCTGATTTACGAATAGTTTCGAGAGAAGCGTTTTCAATCTGACGTACTCGCTCGCGAGTGATACCATATATCTGTCCGATGGCATCAAGAGTCATACGTTCCACACCATCGTTTAAAAGACCGTAACGACGTTCAATAATATCGCGCGCACGTTCCTCGAGGGCCGACAGTAGGCTTCTAGTAACTTGCTTTGGCTTAAATGTAATCTTCATAATTGCACCTCTAAAATTAGTAAATACCACAAGGTTTTTGCAGGTATCGAATCTGCTACAACCCCCATAATCTCCTATAAATGTCTATATCTATAGTTCTAGCACTTATGCCTTTTAGAGTCAAGCTTTGCCATCCCTGTGGATAACTTCCCAATTCCTCAGCTGTCGGACACCTGACTTCTTAGCTATCGGACAGCTACAGAACGATATTGAGAATTCTACCCGGTACATAGACGATGCGAGTCGGTTTTTGTTCTCCAATTTTTGCTCGTACTGTCGAATTTTCCATAGCCAGCGCCAGTGCCTCATCTTCTGTGGCCGTTTTGGCAAGCGAAATGGTCGTCTTGAATTTACCATTTATCTGCACAGTGATGGTCGCGGTATTTGATTTGAAAATCACCGCTGTGGGCCAAGATTCTATGTGAATAGAATTTTCGTGGCCTATCTCATACCAAAGCTCCTCTGTCACATGTGGCGCAAAAGGAGCTAGAAGTTGCAGAACTATTTTATATTCAGATTTAGTTGGTGGAATTTTATCAAAATCATTAACAAGAATCATCATCGCAGAAACCGCTGTGTTAAATGCCATGTTTTCAATATCATCACTAACTTTCTTCACTGTCTTATGAACAAGCGAACGCATCGCATCGCCCTCGCTTAATTTTTCTTGCAAACGCCATATTTTTTCAATAAACCTGCGCGTTCCTACTAGTCCATTTTCATCCCAAGCTATGGCCTGTTCAAACGGCCCCATAAACATTTCATATAGACGCAATGAATCGGCACCGAATCGCTCGATAATATCGTCTGGATTAACCACATCACCTTTTGATTTGCTCATCTTCAATCCACCGTGAGCAAGAATCAAACCATGAGAAGTACGTTTTTTGTACGGTTCACTTGTTGGCACAAACCCCTCATCAAATAAAAATTTATGCCAAAAACGCGAATAAAGAAGGTGTAGCGTTGTGTGCTCCATCCCCCCGTTGTACCAATCCACTGGTGTCCAATAATCAAGGGCTCTCTTGTCCCACTTGGAAGTTAAACTTCCAAGTAATGTGGGGTACATAGCGTACGCAAGATAGTACCAAGAGCTTCCCGCCCAGTTTGGCATTACATCTGTCTCACGCTTTGCCGGTCCATCACACGTTGGGCATATCGTATTTATCCAATCAACAGCTTTTGCAAGCGGTGAATCACCGTTATCTGTTGGCTTAAAATCATCAAGTTCTGGTAATACCACAGGTAAATCACTTTCAGGCACGGCTACCCAACCGTCCTTTTCACAAAAAACAAGCGGAATCGGCTCTCCCCAATATCTCTGACGAGAAAAAACCCAATCACGCAGTTTATATTTAACAACTTTTTTTCCACCTACAATTTTTAACACTTCATCAAAGCTTCGTAACGGTGCATTGCTAGCCGGAAGGTCAAACTTTTTGGAAAACTCCATATCACGTTCGTCGTGGGCCGGTACGGCCATAATCGCTCCGGTGCCGTAGTGTGGCAAGATATAGTCGGCAATGAATACGGGAATCTCTTTTTTTGTGGCCGGATTTATAGCCATGACTCCTTCGAGTCTCACCCCCGTCTTTTCTTTTGCTCCCGTTCGCTCAATTTCATTTTTCTTTTTCGTCGCGGTAATGTAACCCTCAACTTCTTTAGTGTTTCCTATTTTATTTTTCAAATTTATTATAATCTCATGTTCCGGTGCGAGCACAAGATAAGTAGCGCCGAAAATTGTATCTGCTCTGATTGTAAAAACTTTAATTTCCGCAATGTTCTGCGTCTGTTCCGCATCGTTCTGCGACCGGAGCGGAAATATAATTTCCGCTCCGGTACTTCTCCCAATCCATTCACGCTGTTGAATTTTAATGCGCTCTGAATAATCAACCGTGTCCAAATCTTTATTTAATCTATCGGCATATTTCGTAATGGCAAGCATCCATTGTTCTTTCTCGCGCTTTTCCACTGGACTACCACACCGTTCACAATTACCACCAACCACCTCTTCGTTAGCAAGCCCAATTTTATCTATTGGACACCAGTTAATATTGCTTTTGGCCTTATATGCCAATCCACTTTTAAACATTTGCAAAAATATCCACTGCGTCCATTTATAGTATTTTGGGTCACTTGTATCTATCTCTCGACTCCAATCCATCGAATACCCTAGAGACTTCATCTGACGCCTGAAGTTGTCTGTACTTTGTTTTGTTACAATTTGTGGATGAATACCTGTCTTAATGGCGTAATTTTCCGTAGGAAGACCGAAAGAATCCCAGCCGACCGGATACAAAACGTTAAAGCTCTGCATTCGCCTCTTTCGGGAAATAATATCCATTGCGGTGTTAGTTCTCACGTGCCCAACATGTAAACCAACGCCTGATGGATAATTAAATTCGTACAATGAATACCACTTGGGATTTTTTGATGTTTCAGTCACCTCGAAAATCTTGCTCTCTTCCCACTTCTTCTGCCACTTGGCTTCTATTTTTTTCGGGTCGTAAGGTTCCATGCTTACAGCCTAACGCTTTTTGCGCCTTAAATCAAACCATTTGCCGGTCCGGCCGCCGAATAAAACGCGTGACAGATTAGCGAATCGGAACAGGAACTCCGGGTGAAGGCTTATATACCGGGTAGCGGGTCGGATCGATAGTACGCTCGAAGCATACACGGCCGGTGGTGTGATCCCAGTTTTCGTTCACACCGCCACCCACCGGATACGGAACTGTCATTTTGTTTTGCGAATTTGCAACGGAACTTGAAAGTGTGAAGGTGGCACAAAGTTCAAAGGCCAGAGTTCCTTTTTTCTGATATTCGTATGCAGTCTTTGTGTCCGGGTCAAGTGGTACTTTCCAGCCGGAGATTGAATCTTCGAGCTCGACCAATGCCACCGGTAATTTCCCGGCGCTTTGCCATTGGTTAACAACCATCTGCTGAATATTTTGTAAGTCATACAAACGCTGTTGGTCGAAACGTAAATCTCTCTGTGTCGTGGGCGAGCCCATGACCATAAAACTCCAGACAATGCCAGCAATGACCAAGAGCGCGGCCAAGGAAGAAAAGGTGCGGTAGACGGGACGACTAATCACTGTTTTACGCAATTCCACCAGATGGTAGACAAATACAAAGAGCGAGACTACAAGTACGGCCAGTACTTTCCACACAAAGCGCGTGGTGATTTCCCCACCGAGGAATGTGTTCAGGAACGCAATCAAATCCCCGATGATGGTAGCCCCCGCCAGAAATAGTGTGAGGTAGGAAAACCATTTGCGAATGCCGAGACCGGCAAGTTCCGGCGCACGAGCGATGGCGCGGTGATTCCACCAGGAAAGGAAAATAAAAACCGGAAAAACGATAATGAGCGAAGCCACGGCGAAACGCATACCACTGGTGTAACCCGTGTAGGCATACTGGTACTCGAGGGTATCCGGAAAGGCCACGTTAATCGTCTGTACCAGAAGGGTAATCAGACTGATGACCGCGGTGTACAGTGTAACTAAAATAGCCACGTGCAAGAAGAAATCCTTAGCCGTCAGTTTTGGTGTGTCCATATTTTTTTATTAATTTTTACTAAGCCCTCTTACAGCATTTAGCGGTCAGACCGCTAAATGCTGTCCTTACCTACTATTAAAGCATAGCAACAACCGCATTTATCCACAACCATATTTAGCGGTCAGACCGCTAAATGCTATTATTATCAAGATGAAACGGCCGGAATTTGCAAACGAAGAGTTCTATCACGTGTTCAACCACGGGGTTGAGGGTCGAAATATTTTTGATGACACTTTTGATATCGAACGCTTCCGAGAGTGTCTTTCTGTTTTTAACACCGTGGATCCCGTGAAAAGTTTGTACCTAGTTAAATTTCATGAAAATAGTCAAAACAAATCCTTGTATCATCCTAAAAATACAAAGAAGCTAGTGAACATCGTCTGTTATTGCTTGAATACTAACCACTACCATATACTCCTAGAACAAGTGAGTGATGGTGGGGTTAGTGAGTTCATGAAAAGAATTAACGGTGGATATACCTGGTACTTTAACCACAAGCACGAACGACGCGGAAGACTCTTCGAGGGTGTCTACCAAGCCAAGCATGTAGTAACGAACGAGTATTTACTACAAGTGAGCGCATACGTGAATCTTAATTTTCGTGTACATAAACTACAGGAAAATAAGGCTTTGTATCGATCTAGTTGGGACGAATATCGTGCCCCGGAAAAATCCAAAATAAAACTTTGTGATACGAGTGTCATCTTGGAACAATTCAAAAACAGAGATGAGTATTGTGCATATGCGGAAGAAGCGGTACTGCAAACCATCAGCCTTCGTGAGACGGACGATGCACTCGCTGAACTGACAATAGAGTAATCCTTTTTAATAAGCATTTAGCGGTCAGACCGCTAAATGCTGTCCTTACCTACTATTAAAGCATAGCAACAACCGCATTTATCCACGCCGGCGGGCGTGGGTAGGATCAGGGACAGGAGTCAACGAAGACGACCGGGAAGGCCAATGGGGTGCTTGTCGATGGCGTCGGAAAGAGCGTCATAATAAGCATCCTCCAGCTCGTCGCGGGTCGGCTTTCTAGGTTTGTAAGCCATCCTGCGCTCCTCTTCCATCTTCTTTCGAAACTCTTCGAGCGTGTAGGCCACTTGTGCACCTCCTTCTATTACAATCATACTATATTTTAAACTCAATCACATCCCCATCTTTGACGATATACTCCTTGCCCTCTGTGCGAACAAGACCTTTTTCACGGGCATTTCCATACGACCCGGAATCAAGCAGGTCTTTCCAGTTCACCACTTCGGCGCGAATAAACTTCTCCTTAAAGTCGGTGTGGATGGCTGTCCCCGCTTCCGGCGCGGTGGAGTCACGTGGTGTCGTCCACGCCCGCGTCTCATCTTCGCCAGTAGTGAGAAAGGTGATGAGGTCGAGTGCCTCGTAACCCTTTTTTATCAAATCGTTTATTCCATCACTGGTGACACCAAGCTCGGTGCGAAATGTTTTCTTGTCGTCACCCTCGAGTTCTGATAGTTCCTGTTCGATATTCGCGTCCACCACCACGTACTTAGCACCCTGGGTGCTAAGTAGGAAGTTCTGGAGTTTTTGGTATCGCTCATCCTTAAGCTCATCCAAATTGTTGCCACCCGCTTTCTTATTAAGCACGTAGAGGATTGGTTTGGCCGATAGGAGATGTAGGTCGCGAAATAATTTAGTCTCGTCTTCGTCGTGCGTACCAACAGTGCTCGCCAGTTTACCCGCGGAAAGGGCTTCATCGAGCTTCTTCAACAATCCTTCTTCTTTAATAGCCATTTTCTCGCCACGCTTGGCATCACGCGAAACATTTATTAGGCGTTTAGTCACGGTCTCGAGGTCGGCCAGAATGAGTTCGAGGTTAATGGTCTCGATATCGGAAACAGGGTCTATTTTGTTTGAAATGTGAATGATATTAGGATCATCAAATATACGCACCACTTCGGCAATAGCATCGACTTCACGAATATGCGAAAGGAACTTATTCCCCAGTCCTTCGCCTTCGGCCGCGCCTTTCACCAGCCCGGCGATGTCAACAAACTCGATAGCCGTGGGAACAGTTTTTTTTGAATTTGAAAACTTGGTCAGTAAATCAAGACGTTCGTCAGGGACTGCCACCACGCCGACCGACGGGTCAATTGTGCAAAATGGATAGTTCTCCATCGGCACACCTTTTTTAGTAAGTGCGTTAAAAAGCGTACTTTTGCCGACATTGGGTAATCCTACAATGCCTATATTTAACATGCTACGTGCGATGTGAAAGATTTTAATAAACCACTACTCGCCCCGTTAGAAATCGACCGCTTGTCGGTCGTCTATTTCTTTCGGGGCCGACATTCGGTAACCCTACTATACCTATATTTAACATACTACGTGCGATGTGAAAGATTTTAATAAACCACTACTCGCCCCGTTAGAAATCGACCGCTTGTCGGTCGTCTATTTCTTTCGGGGCCGACATTCGGTAACCCTACAATGCCAACAGACAACATCAGCTTTGGAGTTTAATGTCCCGTACTTCCTTTTCGATATGAGACTCAACAACCTCCAGGTCGGCAAGTAATTGCTCTTCCCGTCTGAGTTTTTCTTGACTTAATTGCGACCAAACCTTTAGTTTTTGTATCATAACAATTTCATCCTGAATGTCTTTGCGCAATAAAGCAAAACCTTTTTTTATCGATTCTTCCGCCCCATGAATCTCTTTATTAAGCTTTCTCTGTTTACGTTTACCGTGATAGAAATGATAAGAAGCAATACATATGAATGCCAGGATTACTAAAGATAGTATCAATGTAGTCAGAAAGTAAATCGCCTCCAAAGAAAACTCCGTACCACCCAATGAAATCAAGACCGTATATATTTCCATTCCATACTGACCACTGGGAATACCTTCAAGAGTTTCCGACACAGACTGAACCCACAAACGATAGGCACCAGCTGGTAGAAAGTCAGTGTGAGCGTAGAACCATTCGCCCTTCTTGTCGGTGCCAACAACAAAACTGCTTATGCCACCAGATTGTTCACTCTGCAGGTAAATTTTCACTTGACTCCCAGCAAGACCACCCCTTCCTCTGATGTAGAAAATTTCATTGGTGGCAATACGTTCTGAATAAGACGATACGATAGGCGCGAGTGCATTTGGTTTGCCTATAACTGCTTGTGTTATTTGCAAATTCCAGAACAGCGTAAACGCCGAGAGTGCTATGACCAAAGCAAGGTGACCGTATTTTTTCTGATAGGATTGGAGTTTAGAAAGTTTGCTCGCTACTTCTTTCTGTGAAAGAGCTCCGGACACGAGTGTGCGACCTATGCGGAAATGCCACCGTTGATAGTATCGCGCTGTCGCGTAGCTAATGGTAAGCAAAATAATGAGAAGCAGAAGCAACCACGGCCGATAGAATATATTCCAATCCGAAAGTCCCGTAATAGGAAATTGAAAGTCGTTTATAATATCGCTTATCGTTCCGAAAGAAGAGCGTTTCTCATAGCCAAAACCACCGGCAAGAGCTGCTGTTTTGTCCGATGTCGCGGAGCCGAAATTTGCCGCTCCGTCTTTTTTTGTTATGTCAGGTGAGTACGGTAGTGGAAAATATATATTGCTAATATTGGTGGTCGAATTGGCCGGAACTTGAACAGTGTAGCTGGGCGATTGCGAGAGGCGCCCGTCCACATTTCGAGCACGAAGTACGAAAGTGAATGTACCGGCATTTAGCCCGCTGATTGAAACATTAAATTTTCCGTCTGGAAGCGCGACGGTTTGCGCCACTAATTCAGAATCTTTAAATATTGTTATGATAGCGTCAGGATACGCGATACCGCTAAAATACACGGCTGATTGCACAATTCCTCCGTTATTTACGCTAGTTGAGCTCGTGTTGGCTGCACCAGCAACGGGCGTATTGGATACTTCAGTTGACGTGGCGACATAATTATTAAAAGCATCTTGCGCTAAAATAACGAAATAATACAGCGTTCCATTTGTAAGACTGGAGCGGGTCGAGGTGAGTACGTTCCCCACGCTAGTATATGTGTATGGTCCACCAGAAGCGGTGGATTGGCCAACGGTGTATGAAGAAACTGTCCAACCGAGCGTGCCGACCGCAGCTGTCCAAGTTAGTGTTATCTGAGAATCGCCGGGTGTGGTAGAAACAACCGGCAAGCTAACAGTTGGGAAATATAAAAATCCGGCGCGTACCTCGTAGCTACTAGCTGTGCTTGTGCCGATATCTACTTCGCCAAATGTGCCGTACAGTTCATACGAGCTAGAGGTTGCGTAATGACCACTTTTTACCACCGGATCCGTAATGGTAAAACCCGAGGAAGAATATTGGTCGGCAAAGACTGTTCTTTCGGGTACAATAAAAACAAGAGACAGAAGGGTTAAAAAAAGGTATGTGTGAAATCTACTTTGCATTATTGTTTAAAATATGATTTAGAAATTATCTTTCGGACGGAAGAATATTTTCCTCCGAAGATGGGGCTTGGACCGGCTCCGCGCCAAGATTGACGGGCGCTACTTCCACAATTTTCTGTTCGGAAGGACGGTAAAGAATAGCTTTTTGGGCAATACGAAAAACGAGTACCCTATCGCCTATTTTGGCATGGTCAAAAAACGCTTGACCCTTAAGCGGCGCGAGGTCATTCACGGTAGCAACGGTCGGTTCTTCGTTGGGTAATATGAACAATTTGCCTACTTCCGCGATAAGCGTCTTTTTTTCCGCGACGGCTATGGCTACCGGGTCGGATCCTTTCCATACTTTATACCCAAGCCACGTTGATATCCCTGCGAAAATAATCAAAAGTAACACGAGCCAGAAAAATTGACTGCGAGTAAGCGCGACGCGACGCGACGGTTTGCTCGTCAAACCTACGGGAGAAACTACTGGTTCCTCTTGCTGTGAGGGTATCGAATCCGCCCGCGACGGGGATGTCGAATTTATTGACACGTTTAGGTTTTGTTTTTTATCATTTGAAATTCGAACCATATAGCAATTATAGCGACTGCGTCTTATCAATACAAGAAAATATGCTGATCAATAGTGAATTGGGCCGAAAAAAACTTCAGAGCGCAGGAGGTTCCGTCGATTTGGCTGAAGGTTCGGGTGGCGGTTCCGCGAGTGTTGTATCAGTTGGAGTTTCGGTGATCGTTTCGTCGGCAGGTGATTCATTTAGTGACTCGGTTACTAGGTTATCCGGTGGTGCTATGTCCGGTGTAGTGGTGCTGGTCTCCGTGATTACTTCTTCGACCGGTGGCTCGCCTAGCGACTCGGTGACTAAGTTAGCGGAGTCGATTGGTGGCTCGCCTAGCGACTCGGTGACTACGTTTTCGGAGTTCCCTCTCCCCTGTTCATAAAGCAGGGCTTTGAGCATATCGCTGGTGATACAGATGTCATCGAGGCAAAGCTCGTGTGTTTTGACCTTGTCCGTACGCACTTCACGCACGGTGATGACACCGTTCTCGTCTATCTGCCAGTTGCCTGCCGTACTGTAGACAGCTTTTATGTTGCGCAGAGGCAGACCGCCGAAATCAAGACCAGTGTTTGATAAGTCCACGCTGTTATCGGGAGTATTGGAGAACCAGCCACGGGTCAGATTGACCGAGACTAAGACTTTGTTCGTGTCTTCGGAGTCACTCCATGAGCGTAGAGCAAAACCGATGGTGGTTTCGCCGAGCTTGGCTTTACGGCCGACACCGGGCACGCTGGAAGGCGCGATGCCGTCGCCGATTTGGATGGAGCCGTTCTCGTTGTTTACTTTCACGGGCACGCGACCAGCCAGAGCGATACGCGGACGAGTGGAGGTGGCTTCTCTGGTCGGGCCGATGGTAACGTCGGAACCGTTGATGGAAAGGGCGGGGGCGGTAGAGACGACACCGATGATAACATCACCCTCTTTGCCGTTTCTGACCATCGTTTTTTCTGTGATATTGGTATCAATCGAGGCGATGGCTCCGGCTTCCATTATTTCAGTAGCGGGATAGATTTCGGCTATGTCAAGCACGTCGCCAACATCGTCGGGGCCAACACTACCGGCTGTCTCTACTCGCAGACCGCCGAATGATTCAATCGCCGGGCAAGATTTGCCCGCGGTAATGCATACTCCTCCCTGTACGGTCAGTTGCCAGTTATTCAGAGCGGCGGTGGAGGTGCCGATGGCAACCTTGCCCGTGAAGTTGTCCACGCCGAGAAGCGAGCTTGAGGTGCCGACGTAGAGCAGAGCTGAATCTGTCGGCGTGAGACTGCCGATTGAGAGGATGCCGAAGGTGGAGGTGGCTGTGGTGGAAGTGGCAGAAAACATTCTGGCCACCACACCGGTTGTGCCGGAGACGGACAGGGCGGCGTAAGGGCTGGTGGTGCCGAGGCCGAGGAAGCCGTTTTGGTCTAGACGCATCCATTCGGTCAAAGAACCAGATGTATTCTTGGTGGAGAATGTTAGGGCGGAAGTGATGGAAGTGGTGGCAACACTGGTGAGAATACTGGAGATGCGAGCTGTTGATGTGGAAGTGGTGGAGTTATCTTGAGCCGAGAAAAGAAGACCTGTGCCGATGCCGTTGCCTGCGCCACTGGCGGTACTGGAGAAGTGGCCGATGTTCAGCACGTCTACGACAGATGTGCGGTTGTTGTCAGTAATACTAGAGGAGAGCGCCGGAATACTGGAAAGCGTAGTGGTGGTGGCAATGGAGAAACTGCCCACGCCGGAGGAGAATAGTCCTCCCATGCCGAAGTATCCCCCGCCGGAGACGTAGAGCGAACCTTGGGCGGTAACGTCTTGGCGCACTTGTAATTGCCCCGCCTCTAGCGAGTGAATGTTGGCTGTGGCGATGTCGAGACCGGAGATGTTGAAGACTTCGAGCTGGCTGTTACCTTGAGTGGCTACGTAGAGTCTGTTACCGGAGACGGCGAGGGCGCGGGAACAGATTCTCCCCACCGCCGCAGCACAACTAGTGTCCCCATTATTCGTAGTCGTAGCCCGCGCCACGAAAAACGGAGTACTCGGGTCACTGACATTATACGCTTGCACCGTGCTTGAGCCGTAAGAGTACACATAAGCATATTTACCTGAAGCGAAAACTGAAACAGGGCTTGTATCAACCGGGATAGTGCTAAGAACAACGGGTGAAAGTGGATTGGCTACTGAAATCACCTGCATTTTGTGAGTAGTGGTAACCGTATACACAATAGACCCTGAAAGGGAAATACCGACACCCGTACCACTACCGCCAGAAGCACTACCAACATTCCCTACGCTGGCAGGATTACTGATATCATAAATGATAAGCGCACTACCAAAGTTGGCACTATAAAGATAACGACCATTGGCTACGAGAGCCAATGCTGCTGCGCCGCCTGACACCGTTCGACTCACAAATTGTGGCGTATATACATTGCTGATGTCGTATACATGGATTACGCCAAGATTAACATCTCCCACATACAGATAATGACCTGATATTGCAATTGCCGACGAAGCGGCAGAGGAAATCGTCACACTAGATACGCGCTTTGGCACCTTGGGATTTGAAATATCAAAGATTTGAAAGCCACTATAGCCCATACCAACGATATAATTTCCGTAAAGAACGGTGGCCTCAACAGCACTACTCACATTAACCGAAGCAATCAAGCTAGGTGTAGATGTGGAGATGTCGAAGACCAAGAGACCGTTTGAGTCCCCTACATACGCATACCGACCAGATACGGCTACTGAATATGCAGTACTACCAGCTTTTGACTTTCCCGTAAACTTGAGCGAACTACTTGCCACCGTCTGCAACATACTCGTGCCATCAAGGTGCAGGTTATCCTGCGGTGTGGTGGTGCCGAGGCCGATGAAGCCGGATAGTTTGTCCACGTAGAAAAGGGGTGTGGATGTGCCGATGACGAATAGTGGGTTATTGCCGAAAGGAGTTGATGTGCCGATGCCGACAGTGTTAGCAAAAGTTGAAGTCGCAGTTGTCGATGTTGCAATGAAGTTATCTGCAACAACTGTGCCAGCAACAGAGAGCCTAGCGTAGGGCGAGGTGGTGCCTATGCCGAGATTGCCGAAACTATCAAGTGTCATATTTTGCAACAGCCCAGCCGAAGAACCAGCACCACCATCACCTGTCGCAGTTCCTGTGAAAAATCGTAATTCTGATGCAACACTAGTGTTTGCGGAAACCGCTGTTACTGCAACAGCAACTTCAGCACCTGTCCGCCATTTCGTTCCATCAAAAAATTGAGTAACCGCATTGGGCTGGAATGTAGATGTGGTTACTACTGCTGGGGCGGAAACAGTCCCTTCTGCCACCATATAAACAGTTCCCTTCCTAAAATTGGACGACCCATAATAACCAGTAATAATGCCGCGACTAGCATAACTACTAGGTGAAGTAAGTGTTCCAAAGTTTACTTCCAACTTACTACGCGGTGTGGTGGTGCCGAGGCCGATGTTGCCGGTGATCTTATCCACGTAGAATGTGGGAGTGGAAGAACCGATAACAAACCACGGGTTATTGCCAAATGGCGTGCTTGTGCCTATGCCGACGGTGCCAGTGAAGGTCGAGGTGGCGGTGGTAGAAGTACCGATAAAGTTGTCTGCTACTACAGTACCTGCCACAGCAAAAGCAGTGTATGGACTCGTCGTCCCGATACCGAGACGCTTGTTTGTATTGTCCCAGACGAAAGCGTCGTCGTAGGAGAGTGAGTCGCCATCGGTCCAGAAAGTGACAC
>Ga0209541_10002113_pt1 | contig 38245 bp, 41 predicted proteins | sample RifCSPlowO2_01_FD_184027 | JGI IMG/M metagenome (GOLD analysis project Ga0209541, IMG submission 184027) | Groundwater microbial communities from Rifle, Colorado - Rifle CSP2_plank lowO2_0.1 (SPAdes) (version 2) | ecosystem: Environmental > Aquatic > Deep subsurface > Groundwater | place...
GCGTCTCTCCTCTTCTGGGGTATGTATGTTATTCATGCGGTAACAATGGGAAAATATTTGTGAACGGTCAAATATTTTCAATCTTCAGACTGTTACCGATGTATCTCATCTTCTCCACAGGGTATCAAAAACCCTATATTTTGAACAGTTTTTGGGTATTTTTGGTGGTTTGGGAAATGATATTATCTAGTGGCTCATTTTTTATCTCGGCCAGCTTCTTAGCGACTTCTACTATATACGCTGGTTCATTACGTTGGCCACGATAGGGTTCCGGAGATAAAAATGGGGCATCAGTTTCAAGAAGTATCCTGTCTAGGGGTATAAATTTAATCATCTCATCATACTGTCGGGCAAAAGTAATGATACCATTGAAACCGAGGTAAAATCCGAGGTCTAAATATTGGCGCGCTTCGTCTATAGTACCCGTGAACGAATGAGCCACACCCAGTTTGGACGGTAGATTGTTTTTAAGGATTGCCAACAGGTCGGCGTGTACGATGCCTATACTCCCCTGTCCCGCATCACGCGAGTGGATGATGATGGGTTTATCCGCTTTCACCGCTACGACTAATTGTTGTTCAAATCGCTCGCGCTGAAATTGTTTATCTTTGTCCTTGGTAGTGCGATAGTAGTCTAGGCCAATCTCGCCCATGGCCACGATTTTGTCCATTTTTAATAATTTCTCGTATTCAGTCGCATCAAACGTCTCACCAAGGTTATCGTTGGGGTGCAAGCCCACGGTCGCCCAAATATTTTCATACTGGGAAGCAATCTCAATCGCCTGTTTGGATGTTTCGTAGTCTGTGCCGACACAAATCATAGCAACGTCCGACTCCTGAGCGCGGGCAATTACTTCCTTGAGGTCATCTTTGTACTTGGGAAACTGCAGATGACAATGCGAGTCTATAATCATGAGAGCCGCGGGAATAACACCGCGCTTTTTTGGATCACAAAGTGAAAATCGTTGGGAATTTCTTTGCCATTGGTATCGCCAAACACCTCGCGAATACGCGCCGCTGTCTCGGGCATGAACGGTTCCAAGTTATATGCGATATGGTGCACCATCTCGGTCAGCGCCAGCATCACTTTTTGGAATTGTTCAGGATTGGTGTCCACTAATTTCCACGGGGCTTCTTCGTTCACGAAGGCGTTGGCGATGTCTATCTTTTTCCATATCAAGGCCAGGGCTTCGTGTAATTTAAAATTCTCAATGGCCTGATTTATTTCCGTGTCATCCTCTACTTCATTTAATTCCTCAATATCGGGCAATAATTTATCATGATAAATAATCTCGCCATCCATTTTTGTATCAATCAGGGTAGCTACCCGCTGGACCAAATTGCCCAGACCATTGGCCAGGTCGCTAGTATATCGCTCGCGCAATCTCTCCTCAGAAAAATCTCCATCTTCATTTGAAGAAATTTCGCGTAGAAGAAAATATCTCAATGTATCAAGACCGTACTTCTCTATGAGCACCGTTGGGTCAACCACATTGCCGACTGTTTTTGACATTTTATCTCCACCAACAGTGATAAAACCATGAACGCAAATAGACCGCGGCACTTTAAGGCCCACGGCAAGAAGCATCGCCGGCCAAATAATAGCGTGAAAACGCAATATATCTTTGCCAATCACATGAACATTGGCGGGCCACCATTTTTTATATTCATCATTACGGCCAAAACCAACAGCGGAAAGATAACTTGTCAAAGCGTCACACCAAACATAAATTGTTTGCGATTCATCGCCAGGAACAGGGATTCCCCAGCTCAAACTTTCTTTTGGTCTTGAGAAACTTACATCTTCAGAATCTTCAAGCATATTGAGGACTTCGGAAGTACGCGATTGAGGAAATATCTTTATGGTACCGTCTTTGTATAATTCTTTGAGTTCTTTTTTATACTTTGTTAGGGCGAAAAAATAATTATTTTCTTTTACCACTTCGGGCTTAGTTTTGTGGTCAGGACATATCCCATCCACAAGTTCTGATTTCTTTAAAAATGCCTCGTGACCAACACAATAGAGGCCCGCATAGGTTCCTTTGTATATATCTTTCTTTGAGGACAAGTCCGACCACATTTTTATCGCGCCAGGCCAATGAATCTTCTTGTCAGTCGTGCGGATAAAGATATCACTTGAAATAGAAAGGATCTTCCCTAGGATTTTAAAAGATTCGGAAATTCCGTCCGAAAATTTCTGCTCAGACTGACCGGCTGATTCAGCCGCTCGGGCTATTTTGGTGCCGTGTTCATCGGTGCCAGTTAAAAGAAAAGTGTCATCCCCTTTTTGCCGATGATATCTAGCAATCACGTCCGAAGTAATCAAAGTAAAGGCATGACCAATATGTGCTTTTGCATTCGTATAAAATATTGGACTCGTGATATAGAATTTATTCTTCATCTGATTCAGTGTGTTTTTTTCTTGGCTTGGGTCCGATGACGACTACGAATTCGCCGAGCAGATTGTTTTGATTTTTTTGAAGCGCCATCTCGATATCATAGGCCGTGCCTCGGTAGAATGTCTCAAACTGTTTGGTCAGCTCCCGGGCAACCAGCATCGGGCGATTGCCAATCTGGGTTATCTCGCGCAGTTCTTTCAGGCACTTCAGTATACGATGCTTTGATTCATAGAATACCACTGTTCCTTCGGTCTCGCCAATCTCACGGAAAAACGTCTGTCGGCCCTTCTTGTGCGGTGGAAAACCAAGAAAAATAAAATGGTCTGATGGAAAACTGCTGACCGACAACGCGGCCACGGCCGCGTTCACGCCCGGAATGGGCACCACCTGAACATCGGGCAGAGATTTCAATATTTCCTGGACCAAATAGTTACCGGGGTCATTCACCCCGGGCGTACCGGCATCGGAAACCAAAGCCAGATTTTTGCCCGAGCGGAGCATGCTTATTATTTTTTCAATTTCCCTAGGACTGGAATGTTGATGATACGCCAGCAATTGTTTGCGAATGTTAAGGTGTTCAAGCAGTGTTCGCGTCACCCGCGTGTCCTCGGCCAAAATCACGTCAACATTGCTTAAGGTATTGACCGCACGCAAGGTAATGTCGGCCAAGTTGCCGATGGGCGTGGCAACGATATAGAGTTTCATGGGCTATGAGCTAGAGCGGCGAGATTCCTTTTGCCGCGCCACATCATCAAGCATTTCCACGATGATGGTGGCAATCGGCACCGATAATACCATGCCGGGAATACCAGCCAATTGCTGACCAATGAGCAATGAGATGATGACGACCACTGGATTTAAACCCAGTGTTTTACCAAGAATGATGGGCACTAAGACATGATTCTCAAGTTGTTGGACGAAGATATATAGTAATAGAACCCACAAGCCCAATGAGGGAGCCTGGAAAAATGCCAATGCGACTGCCGGGATGGCGGCAATGACTGGCCCAACCATTGGCACCAACTCCAGCACCATAATAATCAAACTTAAGATAAGCGCATATTTGATACCCAAGAGCGACAAGCCAATATATGTCATTAGCCCGACGATGAGCCCCAGAAGCAGTTGGCTCTGCAACCATTTACCAACCTTACTTTCCGCTCGCTTCCAAAGACCAATGACATAGCCCTCATATTTTTCAGGCACGATTGAACTAAGAAATCCTTCAATACCTTTGCGAGTAACCGAGAGGTAAAATGAAATAATAAGAATAGCGAAGAACGAAAACACGCCGCCGAATACACTCACCACCAAGCCGAGAGTGGATTGAGACGCTTGCTGTAGCCAGCCCGAAAGTCCGCTTAAAATATTTTGAATTTCGCCCAAAAAGTCTAGATACTGCGGAGAACTATTCTGGGCATTCTCGAGAGTATCCGTTACTCGTTCCACTACCGTGGGGATACTGCTGGTCAGATGGCTAATATCATCGGAAACATATGGGATAACAAGTGAGAGGATAAAAATTCCCAAGCCCAGAACCAATACATATAAGCCCAACACGCCCACTACCCGTGGAAATCTTTTTTGGTCCAGCCAATTAGCAAAGGGTGAAATCGCCGAGGCCAACACCAGGGCAAATAGGAAAATAATAATGACATCTTTTAATATATAGAGAAAGATAAACAAAATTACGAGGAGGATGCCTCGAAGGATACTGGCGCTTGAAATGTCCATGCGTACGGTTTCGGCCATATTATGAAAGGGTTAACAACTTACGAAACGGCTCGGGGTCCTCAAATGGACCAATCACTGCTAGGTTCATCCTATCTTCTCGGAAAACATCTTTGGCTACCGCCAAAATCTCATCGGCAGTCACTGCTTTAATTTTAGCTAATTCCTCCTCTGGGGTCAAAACCTTGCCTTCAAACAAGACGGGCCAGGCATAGGATTGAGATACGGATTTTGAATTTTCCAGCATGATAGCCAGACTACCTTCGGTCTTATCTTTGGCTTTTTGAAGCTCCTCGGCCGTAACGCCATGATCTTTTATTCTTTGAACTTCATCAATTATAACCTTTATTGCCTCCAATGCCTTACCGTTGTTCACGCCAGCATTGCAGACAAATATACCTGTGTCAGTATATTCGTCAGAGCCCGCACCGACATAATATGCCAATCCGCGCTTATCGCGCACCTCTTGGAATAATCTGGAACTCATTCCGCCACCCAATATGGAAGCGAGAACAGACAGAGCGTGTTTGCGATTATCAAACATGTGGACACCCCTAAAACCAAGCACAAAATGGGTTTGGTCAGTTTTTTTGAAATGAACATTTAGCTGTGGAGTGGCCTGGGTTTCTAAGACAGCAAGTTTGGAAACCTTTTGCGACTGCCGAATATTTTTAAAATATTCGGCAGTCTTTTCTTTAATCATAGCAGGGTCAATATCGCCGGCCACGGCCACGACCGTATTTGAAGCAACATAGTGACTGTTGAAATAATTAACAAACTGTTCGCGAGTTAATTTTTGAATAACTTCTTTCTCGCCGGCAATTTCCCAACCGGCCGGCTGGTCACCATAGAGAAGTTTTTCAAAAAGCTCATGAACATAATGCTGGGGCAAGTCTTGATACATGTTTATCTCTTCTATAATCACTCCGCGTTCCATATCAATATCTTTGGCATCCAAACGCGAATTGAGAAATATATCAAAGACAACGTCCATAATCTCATCAAGTTTGGAGGAACTGGCCCGAGCATAATAGCCCGTATATTCTTTGCCGGTGAAAGCATTGAAATCCGCACCAATACCTTCTAGCTCTTTGGCAATTTGAAGCTTATCCGGCCGCTTGGTCGTGCCTTTGAACATCATGTGTTCCAGAAAATGCGAGATGCCGTTGATGTCTTTGGTTTCGTATTTTGAACCCGTGCCAACCAATACAAATACTGTCACGGTCTTTGTCCCCTGCATCGGCACCGTCACCAGGCGCAGGCCTGATTCAAACGTGTGCAATTGATGATTAAATGTTGAATCCATATGAATATATTAGCATTAAAAACTGAGTGGTGCCGGCGAATGGAGTTGAACCATTTTCTGATCGTTATGAGTGATCCGTTCTAACCGTTGAACTACGCCGGCATTAATTCTTGTATTTTACTCTATTTTCTTGCTTCTTTCAATCACTCTATAGTATAGTATCCACGCGGGGTGGTGTAACGGCAACATGTTGGGCTCATAACCCAAATTTCAAGGTTCGAATCCTTGCCCCGCAACAAGCGAACGAAGGTGAGCGCAGTCCTCGGGCCAGTAGGCAGCGGGGGCAAGCAAATCAAAAAGAGCCAGATGGCTCTTTTTGATTTATAATGAGCTTATGTATTTTGTTTATATTTTGAAGTGTAAAGATGGGTCATTGTACACGGGCATCACCACGGATGTTAAGCGGCGGTTTGCTGAACACCGGGCCGGCACTGGTGGACATTACGCGCACTCGCGGGGCGTAGTCAAAGTTTTGTATACCGAAAAGTCCAAGAATCGAAGTATGGCCCTCAAGCGCGAAGCGTTAATAAAGAAAATGAAACGAGTAGATAAGTTACATTTGATAAAAACAAAAAGGGGGGTATAATGGCTGGGTTGCGGGTTGTTTAACACATTCGTGAAAGGACGCCTATGCTACACCTCTGGGCTCCGTGCTTTGAGCAAGTGTGGTTTCCAAGTGGCCCCTGCCTCTCTGTTCGGCTCCGGAACATGACCTGGGTCAGCTGGACCCGAGTGATTTTCTGGAAAATGGCGCGCGATTTGCCCAGCCGGATCGGCAAACGCCGGTTTGACTGACGTCTCATCTGTCCCGCAACATTGCCCAAGTGGTCGCCTCCGACCACTTGGGCTCATCCTTTTTATCAAATCAAATCCGCCCATATGGGCGGATTTGATTAACAAAAGTAATTTTTACTATTGTCCGGAGATATTTGCTTCCAGCAAGATACTGCTGACATTCACTGACGAACCGCAACTAATGTTCACTGTTTTAGGCACAGATGGACTGGAGAGGTTTGCAATCTGGTATCCATAGGCAACCAGTGAATATGCTTTACCATCCACAGTTATCGTCCTGGCGACATTCGCCCGATTGTCCAATAAGATGCTGGTGTTGTTCTTCAAGACGAACGAGCTCGGTGTCGCTTGGCAATCAGCATTGAACTGTACGCGGCGATCTTTGTATTCAGCCACCAACTGGGTATAAGTCTTGGGAGATACAGCCGGTGTGACAGTGGTAGTCGTTTTGGCCCCGCCAGATGACTTGGCTGGAGAAGTCAATGGCGAAGCAGTGCTTTGAGTTATTGCGCCAAGATCATCAGTAGAATCACCAGATTTAGTCCAATAGTACCCACCGATGGCCAAGAGCACAATAATTAATATCCAGAGTGTTTTATTTTTCATTATTTTTTTAGGTTTTTTAAATTAGAGTATCGACCTAGGGCCTAATGAATAGGCTTAAATATAGTATACCCCACATGGCGATATATATTATGAACAGCTCGGTACAATCAGTATAAAAAGAAAACACGGCCCGCCTCTCTCCCCAATGGAAAAGAAGCGAACCGTGTGATGTGTCAGTTGTGCAATTTTTACTAGAACCGCACAACGTACTGCCCGAAGAGCCGCACGTGGCTCTCGGAGACGGTGCCCGTCTGCCAGGCGCCGAAGGCGGCCGCCCGACCGGCGGGCACCACGTAGGTGGCCTTCGGCAGACCAGTCAGCTTGGTGTAGCCGACCCCGAAGCCGACTTCGTGGCGTCCGGCTATGTACCGCAACGCTGCGCTGGCGTCCAGCTCGGCGGAGTTGGCATCGGCCTTGTCGGTCAACGACTCCAACGGCCACTCGTAGGTGAACCCGCCGAGCCCGTTGCTAAGCGTCCCCCACTTGCGTGGGGTCAGCGTTCCGTTACGACTGACCGTGCCGGACAAGAACTTCGTGCCCTGCCCACGCAGATCCAGCCACCACGAGTTAGCAAGACAGGTTTCCACCTCGCCGGCAACGGTCAACCCAACCACCTTGAGACGCACCGACGAATCGGTCCGCATCTCCAGACGTTCATCAATGGCCACCCCTGACGGCTTGTCAAAGATCGTCTTCTGCCAAGAGCCACTGATGGCCTGTTGGCGGGAGTAGCCCAGGTATGACAGGCCGGCGGACAAGTAGCGCCGCTTGTCGCCCTCGTCGCTGGCCCAGGTCCGCGTGGCCAGGAAGTCTAGACGAGTCCGGCTCTTTGTGTCCGACGCGCCGTACGACGTTTTGCCATTGGCGCAGACTGCTCGAGATGAGCAGTACAGGTCAATGTCAGGGTCCACGCCCCATAGGATCAACTTGTTGGGCGGGTCCAGAACGCCGAGGACCTCCTTGGCGCTGGTCGCGAAATGGGATCCGCGCACCTGGAAGCCCCAGGCGTTGTCCGGCACGTAACCGACACCGATGTTGAACATCGGGGTCGATTGCTGTTTGAGGAGGATCGGCGTCCCGCCCGCCGTGCCGACCTGATCAGTCTGACCCTTCGGAAACACGGCGCCGATGTTGATGTCAACGCGGACGGCCGCGTTCTGGGCAAACGTCACGCACGCGAGCACTAAGGCAAAGATTACAAAAATGAAAATACGAAGACCCTTCATGGGCCCCTCCTTGTCCCCATCCTTCAATTGAAAGGTGGAGACGGAAATGGTTGTAAACGTACTACAACCCTGGTTAAACTCTCATATCTATATTATATCAGTTTGTAATCTCATAGTCAATAGCTGTATTGCTAATTATTTGCTATTGAGGTATGATATTTAAGTTCCTTCACGAGCTGGTAACGACCTAAATCCGCAATCCCGCGGGCCAAGGCAAACCGGCGTAACGAGCAATTTCGGAGAGCTGGGAATGACAATCGCTTCCGTGATAGAAGAATTGGATAAGTTGCCTGGAGAACCTAAGGAGGACCCTATCAGGCAAAGACATCGCAACATTCTTGAAAGGGGTATGCTGCCTAGATGTCGCTGCAAAAGATTCATCCAACTGGACCGATTGGCAGAGAATCCATTGGAGAGAAAGTGTGCGGTCTGTGGTGGAACGAGTCCGGCAATTCTGTATGGCTACCAAGGAGATATTTCGGTGGCTGTCATGAAAGGCCAAGCGCGAATGTCGGCAAGAATGTTTTTCAGCAACATGAAACTCTAGCCAACCCCCGCCCCTTTGTCCGGGATCCCAGCCCCAGACTGACCTAATGAGACGTCCCCCAGACGCCTCATCAGGTCAATTGTTTTTTATGTCAATAAACGTTAAAATTTGTTAAACTTGGAAGGGTCGGATAATGGTTATTCCACCGGTTTCGAAAACCGGAATCCCGCAAGGGATTTGTGGGTTCGACTCCCACCCCTTCCGCCAGGTTTAAAACTGGAGGGTTGCGCCGAATGGTAAGGCACTAGTCTTGAAAACTAGGGCTCCGCAAGGGGCTTGCAGGTTCGAGTCCTGCACCCTCCGCCAATAATTTTAAAAATGTCACAAACAATAGACCTGCGAAAAAAAGAATTGCCGAAGATTATCCCACCCACTCTCTCGTCTCCAGAACCGGAGCCAGAAATTAAAGTTCAACCAGAACTGCCCGCACAAGTAGAAACTATTTCCTGGCACGCGATGTTGCATCGCGTGCCCCTCAAAGAAGCGGCCTGGTACATCGCTGGTATTTTATTCATCGCCGCCACAGTGGTCGCATATTTCCGGCAGGACTTTTTGTTCAGCGTGATTTTGGCTTTGGTGGGTATCGTATTAATACTCCGCGCACATAGCACTGCCAATCCGTCCCATATTCACCTAGACCGCACTGGGATTTCTATTGATGGTCAAAAATATCTATACCGCGAGGTAGGTTCGTTCTGGGTAGACTATCAACCACCGCACACCAAAGAATTAAGCCTCCAATTTAAGAAGGTTCATCACGCGTCCATACGCATCCCGCTGGAAAACACGAATCCTTTGGAAGTCCGCGCTCATATGATACAATTCATCCCCGAGAAAGAGCACGAGCGTTCCACTCTGGATTATGTCATCCGTTTGTTAAATTTATAGTTAAAAAAATAAAATGCGCCCGTCGTTCAACGGATAGGACACAGGATTGCGGATCCTGTAATAGAAGTTCAATTCTTCTCGGGCGCACCACCAATTTAAAAAGAGCCAGCTGGCTCTTTTTAAATTTCAAGTTAGGAGTATAATAAGGGGCATCCCGTTAGAGCCACCCCATGTTTTACTATATCTATGTAATAAAAAGTATGAAGGATAATCGTTGGTATACGGGTTTCACGGTGGACATATGGAAGCGCTTAAAAGAACACAACGAAGGAAAGTATGACTCATGGACCAAGGGAAGAGGCCCGTTTGAATTAATATACTTTGAAGGATGTAATAATAAAGCCGATGCGAAGGCGCGAGAAATATATCATAAAACTGGCATGGGTAAACGCTATCTTCATGATAGGATCAAGCGCTTCCTGGCTCTAACGGGATGACTGACCTCAATCTGCCGATTGAAAAACTGGCCCATGTGGGCGCCCGCAACCTGCCAAGGTTGCGGCGATTAGGCATCACTACTGTTCATGATTTGTTGTGGCATCTGCCAGCGCGGTACGAAGATTTCAGTCGGATGACGCCGATTGCGGACATTCAGCCGGACGAAAAAGTGCACATCCAGGGCGAAATTGTGAAGATAGATTCAAAGTATATCTTCCCCCGCCGGATGACCATCACCACCGCTATCGTCAAAGATGACTCGGGGGCGATTAAGGCAGTTTGGTTCAACCAACCCTACATCGCTAACACATTGGTGGAGGGTAGCCATGTTAGTTTGGCCGGGACGGCCAAACTTTCCAAGCATGGCCTCCAACTCTCCAGCCCGACATACGAGCGGATCCGCGGCGATGAATTTACCACCCAAAGCTTAACCCATACCCAAGGATTGGTACCGGTATACCCCGAGACTGAGGGCGTCACGTCTAAATATCTGCGATTCCTCATCAAGCCCATCCTGGAAGACGCAAAAATTGAAGATTCTTTGCCAGACGAAGTGTTGGACCGCAATAATCTCATCAATTTGGATCAGGCTGTCCATGCCATACACTATCCGCAGACAGCCGGCGAAACTGAAAGAGCCAAAGAACGTTTGGCCTTTGACGATTTGTTATTATTCCAACTCAAAGCGCTGTTGGAACGACGCAAGATGAATCAATTAAAGTCAGTGCCAGTGTTATTTGACCAAGATTTAGTTAAAGATTTCATTTCGCATTTGCCATTTGAATTAACTAAAGACCAAAAAGTGGCGGCCTGGGAAATTTTAAAAGATTTAGAAAAATCATACCCGATGAATCGCTTGATGGAGGGCGATGTCGGCAGTGGCAAGACCGTGGTCGCCCTCATTGCGGCCGTGCAGGTGGCTAAGGCCGGCTATCAGACCGTGTTTATGGCACCGACCGAAGTCCTGGCTAACCAACATATGGAAACCATCCGCAAGCTGGTGGGCCACACGGATATAGAAGTAGCCCTACTCACCGCGGCTAATGCCTGGAGCACTTACTCGCTGGGCAACAAACCAGCTATCAAAAAGCGAATTGCGTCCGGCCAGGCTAAGATAATCATCGGCACCCATGCGTTGATACAAAAGGATGTAAAGTTCCCAAAGCTGGCTTTGGTAGTCATAGACGAACAACATCGCTTTGGCGTCAATCAACGAGCTCATCTCGTTAAAAACAATCCGCCGGCCGGCGGAATAGTGCCTCATTTGTTATCAATGACCGCCACGCCCATCCCCCGCACCCTCGCCCTCACCATCTACGGCGACCTGGATATTTCCATCATCAAAGAAAAACCAAAGAATCGGCAAAAAATAATTACCAACGTCGTGCCGCCCGCTGGGCGGGCGGCCGCCTATCAATTTGTTCGTGCCGAAGTGAAGCAGGGCCGGCAAGTGTTCGTCATCTGCCCACGCATTGAAATTAGCGACCCGACCAAACAAGTTGGCGCAGGCAAACAGGCGAAGATGAACATCCTCTGGCAAGATATGAAAGCTGTCCAGGAAGAATACAAAAAACTTTCAGATTTAGTATTTCCTGATTTGAAAGTCGCGATGTTGCATGGCAAGATGCCCGCCAAAGAAAAACAGGCCGTAATGGATCGTTTCAAACAAGGCTTCGCCGACATTCTGGTATCCACTTCGGTGATTGAAGTTGGCGTGGACATACCTAATGCCAGCGTCATGCTTATAGAAAATGCGGACTTTTTTGGCTTAGCCCAACTCCATCAATTCCGTGGACGTGTCGGCCGCGACATCCACCAATCCACCTGCTTGCTCTTTACCACAGCCGACAACAAAACCATCAACCAGCGCCTGAAAGCACTCATTGATTGCGATGATGGCTTCCTGCTCGCCGAAAAAGATATGACCATCCGTGGCCCGGGCGAATTTTTTGGCACCGGCCAGTCTGGCCTCCCCGACCTGGCCATGGCTTCTCTCTCCAATATTGAACTCATCAAAAAAGCCCGCACCGAAGCGCGAACATTGCTCAAAGAAGGCCCTAACCTCACCGACTACCCGGCCCTCAAGTCACGCCTAGACCGTTTCCAAAAACTCATCCACTTTGAGTAGTTACCGGGCTTTCGGTGTCACCCAGAAGCCCATGTATTTGCCAAGCATGAGACGGGTCTGGGCGTCCAATGCCGGTATCGCGCCGAAGACGATGAAGTTCACGGGGAACAAAATCCACTGCAGGGCCATCCAGAGCCATTTGAACTTGCCGTAATTGGGCGGCCGCGGTGGCAAGAGCATGATGGATATCACGGCCGAAGTGACCAATCCAAGCATCGCCACGCCCAGTATCCAGGCCGTAATCTTGGGCAAGTTATACGACAAAATGGTAACCGTGAAATGCGACCCGCCGAACCAAAGTGGCAACCAACTTAGCAAAAACATAATGAGGGCATTGGTCGGACTGGAATGAGTACGTTCCGTTTGGACCAACGCATGATGCCATTTCACCGAGGCCAGTATTTTTTTGTTTTTAATAAAGCCAAACATAAAATAAGGATTATTCTCCGCCCCCCAGAGCCAGCGCCGGATTTGTTTGTATTGATTTCTCACTGTCTGCCAAAACGTAGACGCAACGTTGGCATCCATATAGACCGGATAGTACATCGGAATAGTCTCCCAGTTACCGTCATAGTGCAAAAAACATTGCCAAAAAATACGTGAATCTTCGCTGACAATATTTTTTTGCCAAAACCCGACATCCACCACCGCCTGAAAACCAATGGACTGCGAGGAAAACGTGACCAATTGTTCGCGCCGAGACTGCTGGATCATCTGCCAAAAAGTAGTGGAAAAAGAAAAGACGCGGGCAAAGGCAGGCGCGGACCAGATATTGTTGGTGAAAAGCGGAATGGGCTGGTATGAAGCCCTCAAAGGATTTTGGGCCGTGAGGTAATGGCATGTCAGACAGGCAAAGAAATCGGGCGGAACAATGGTATCAATATCAAAGACGGAAACCACCACTCGCTCATATGAAATACTCATCTTGTCTATGATGTGTTGCTTGGCCTGTTGGCCCGCCCAGGCTTCGTTGGAACCCTTGCCCGCCTGCTCGCCGGGCAAGCCATCTGGGTGGACCGTAACCAAAAACTGGCCAAACTCAACACCAAACTCCGCCTGCGCTTGACGAGCAAGTTCTTGGCCATGTTCCCCCGCCCGTTCTTCGGTGGCTAGAACGATGAATAGTTTTTCCAGCGGATAGCGAGACTTGGCAATAGCGGCCAATGAGTCATGAACAATTTGGTATGGCTCTTTATACACGGGCAAGATAATCAAATGAGAAAGGTCTTGCCATTTCACGCCCGGCAGTTTGGGATTTTCAATCACGGTATCTAATTTTTCCAGCCAATTTATTTTCAAGTTTCGGCGCATACGAAAAAAAGATGAGCGGGTTAACAGGGACAAATAGATGGTTTTGATGAGCCAATAAATATCAAAGAGAATGATAAACACGGCGGCAAAGACGGGCGCAAAAAATGAAATAGCAATCACAAACAACAGAGTCGCCCAGGCCAACAGGCCCGGGAGTATCTCCAGAAAACGATACAACCGACGGTCAGCCGGATTTGAAAGATCGGTCGCATTGCCTACGTGGATATAGTCTTGCACGCGATAGATTCTACAACATTAATGCCAATTCGTAAAGCGAATCTTGCAGGTCTTGTGTCCCTTGTTTGGCCCCCAATTCCATGTCGCAAAGAGTTTGATAGACACGGCGAAGGTCTTGGAGAGTGTAGCGGGTAGCGGCGGATTTCATTTTTTGGACGATAAATGGCTTCAGACCCGTCTCGTTGGCGATGGTACTGGCATTGGCCGAACGATCCATGGCATCACGGACCATCAGTAGCGTCCGGAATTGGTAAATAATCATGGAGAGCAGATAGTATGGATCCTGACGGAGTGAAAGCTCGCGATGGAGCAAAGTCAGCGCCCGGCCGCGGTCGCGCGAACCCAAAGCATCAATAAAAGCAAAAATCTCTGGCTGGCTATCAGCGGACACAAGCTCAACCGCCGCCGCCGGCGTAATTGGTCCACGACAATACGCCGAAAGTTTTTCTAAATTATTTATCGCCTGCCAGCTGTCCGTGCCGGATAGTGTGACAAACTGCCGCAGAGCGCCGGGCGCGAATGGCGCGCCACGGCTGATGGCTTCCTTTTTAAGCCATGCTTCAAATTGCACCCCCGAGAGCGGTGCGAATTCGCGGACGAGATTATCTTTGTGGGTGAGAATTTTTAAAAGCTCTGGCGACTTGGCAGAAGACTTCGGGCCGGGATGTATGGCCACCACGATGCGTTGTTTGTCAGTAAGCGCGTCATATTGCGTTAGTAATTCCCCCATCTTCTCCGCCGAGACGGGATTGGCAAAAATATCCTGGACAATGACGAGTTGGATATCATTGAAAAAAGAATTGTTACTTAAAGAGGTTTTTAGGTCTGCCGCCGCGCTCTGCGCGGCGGCAGACACTGTTTGCACGTTCAACGCGCCCCCATGTTTAGTCCGAAACTTGGCCACGACCATATCGCGGTTTTGAAACAACCGATAGTGGTCCGCGCCATAGAGAAAAATAACCATATCTACACCCTACTGCAGTGGCGCGGAAATTTCAAACCAAATCTGGCCGGGCAAGAATTTAACTTCTTTGCCCTGGGCATCGTAAATAAATAGTTTTGAATCCAGACGGGCTGGGTCTTTTTTCCAGGTACCCGACATAATGGTACCGTTTTGATAGACATCGGCCGCGCCCTGACCCGTCGTTTGGACAGTGATGTAGTCTTTGTTCAGGATGCTGGAAGGTGTGTGTACCACCACCACCACTTTGGCCGCCACTTGCTGGTTGTTATTTTTATCAATTTCCGGCGTACCACTACGGGTACGGAGATATGTATTGGAAGCGGTATCGTATTTCCATGCCACCTGAAACGGCGGCGGATAACCCATGTCTATGGCATTGGCAATATTTGAAAGAGTCCGTGTCGGCGAGGTGTTAGTGTGCGGATAGCCAACAAAACCTTTGGCCAGATCGTAGCTATCTTTTTTGGCTTGCTCGGTCAGTAAAGCCAGGGTCGTAAAGCCATTATGAGGCATTTTAACACCCGGCTTGCGATAGAACACGGTACCATCATGGAGCATGGCGTTGATATTATCCGTGATGCCCTGATTCAAACGTTCCAAGGCACCATGTTCCCCGCCCCAGTGAGTATAGATGCTTTGAAAGCCGGCGGCGAGCGGGATGAAATCCTCGCGAGCCGACCGAACCGCACCAATCTCTTTAGGCGTTTGGCATTGATACACGGCCATAAAACGAGTCATGCCGTTGGGCGTAACCGGCATTTCCACGACGGCATCGGCCTGGCCGATGCCCGAGAGCGGTCGGCCTTCAGGATCGGATTCAAGCATTACCGCAATTGGCCGCCGAGAGGCGTTATCACAGGGCAGACCCGCGATGGAACTCACCACCGGATCTTTTTTACTGATAGCATTGATGACCCCAATGTTTACCTTTTTTAAACCAAAAAAAACCAATACTCCTAGAATAATAGCCCCAGCGGCTAATCCCGCCCAAACATGCCATTTTAGTTTTAAAAACTTCATTTCAAGGCCATTATACCATATCTACTTCAGTGGTTGATGGACGGGGCAAAAATGGGCCGAGCGGGCATTGATGGTAATGCGCTTGATAATTCCACCGTCTCGTTTCGCGCATTTCTCGTCAGTCTTGTGATAAGCCCGATGAACTAATTGAAATGAACCCATCTTGCCCGTGGGTCTGCGATAGTCGTCCATGCTGGATCCTTTGCGACGGATGGCCTCTTTCAATACTTCGCGGGTGTATTTATATATCTTTTTGATGTCCGCTTCGGTGAGTTTCTCCGCGCGCTCCTCCGGATGGATGCCCGCGTGCCACAATATCTCGTCTCCATAGATGTTGCCAATACCCACTACAAATTTCGGGTCTAGCAATACTTGCTTTATCTTGCCTTTCTTTTTCTCAAACCGTTTTTTAAACTCCGCGAAGTTTATCTCCAATGGCTCAGGTCCCAAACCCTGGATTTCTTTTAAATTCTTAAGCTGATCGTCATTCACGAGAATAACTTTGCCAAATCGTCTTAGATCGCCCAGCGCCAGCTGATAGCCATTGCTCAAACCCAACACTAGCCGGATATGCTGATTTTTTGGATCATCTTTTAGTGGCCCCTTCAATATGCTTTTCCAAATCTTGCCGTCTAGTTTCCATTTGCCATACATCAAATGCCCGGAGATCTTCTGGTGAATGAAGAGGGTCTTCGGTCCTTCGATGTCCAAAATAATATACTTGGCCCGTCGTCGGACCGACAATATCTTTTTGCCTTTTATCTCCTTATTGAATTTCTTTAAACCTCCTGCCTGCTTCAAGACTTTTTCCTTATCAACCCACGCGTCCCGCAATTTCAAACCAACCAATTCTGGCCTTAAATCCCGCACAATTGTCTCAACCTCTGGTAACTCCGGCATTATATCTCCTGCATCTCGGACCAATTATCGCCGACCTTAGCGTCGGCGATAATTGGCACGTCAAATTTGTAGACGTTTTCCATGATGGTAATTATCTGCGGCGTGATCTCGGCCACCTTATCTTCTTTTATTTCAAAAAGCAACTCATCGTGGACATTGAGCAACATCGCTGCATCGTCACGGTATTTAGTCTCTATAAGTTCGTGGATGTGGATCATGGCAATCTTCAAGAGGTCGGCCTCGGTCCCTTGGATCGGCATATTGGTGGCCATACGTTCAGCACCCGCACGGACAGCAGGCATGGTAGATAAAATATCAGGCATCAAGCGGCGGCGACCAAAAATAGTCTCTACGTAGCCATTCTTGCGGGCATCGGTGATGGTCTTTTCCATATACGCAGTCAGGCCGATAAATTCTTTTTTGTAATTGTCTATGAATTGACGGGCCTGGTCGCGCGAAACACCGGCCGCGCGCTGGAAACCCATAATACCCATGCCGTAGAGCACGCCAAAGTTTAGGGTCTTCGCCTGGCGGCGCATAGTGGGAGTCACTGCAGATGGATCCACGCCCAACACCCTGGATGCGGTACGCGTATGGATGTCCTCCCCTTTTTTGAATGCCTCGCTCATGGCCAGGTCACCAGAAATGTGGGCCGCGATGCGGAGCTCAAGCTGGGAGTAGTCACACGAAACTAACTTGGTGCCTTTGCTCGCCACAAATACCTTGCGAAACTCTTGGCCTAATTCAGTGCGAATGGGGATGTTTTGCAAGTTTGGATCTTGGCTAGAGAGTCGGCCGGTGGTCGCGCCGGTTTGGTTGTACGTAGTATGTATACGGTGCGTCTTCGGATCTATGAGTAACGGCAGGGGCTCAATGTATGTCGTCTTGAGTTTTTGCAACTCTCGGTATTTCAAAATCTGCACGATGATGGGATGTTCATCTATTAATTTGTCCAACTCCCCTGCGGCCGTAGACAGCGCACCTTTACCCGTTTTTTTGACCTTGCCCTTTAAATTTAAAGTATCAAATAGAATCCCAGACAACTGTTGTGGCGAATTAATATTGAATTCCTTGGTGGCGTGACTGTATATTTCTTTTTCTAACACGGCCAACTCTTTGGTAACGAGTTTTTTTAATTTCTCGGCGACGACGGGGTCAATCAAAATACCCTTGTGCTCCATGTGAGCCAACACTGGCGCCACGGGCAATTCAATATCATCTAACACGCTTTTTAATTTTCCGACTGAAAGTTTTTCTTCGTATTTTTGTTTTAACTCCTGGATAGCACCCACGCGTGCTAAGGCCCGCGGCGCCATATCTTTGCCGAATTCCATGAAATACAACCTTTCTAACGCGTAGTCTTTGATATCTGAATTGCAGACGAAGGCCGCCAGTTTCACATCAAACACAATTCCTGCTGGTTCTATGCCCTCCCGCAAGGCCCAGCGGGTAAGCATTTTTGAATCACGTGCGACTTTGGCGATGCCCTTATCTTCTAGTAACTTTCTGAAAGCCACGAGGACTTTGCCCTTCAGCAACACCTCTGGAAACCCAAACGTAGACGCGCTGTCGCCCATGACCACCACTTCGTTGACCATATCAATCACAACTTCTTGTTTAGCGGAAAGCTTTTCTAGGTGCTCCAATGCCTGTTCTGTAGAACTCAAAAGTTCTGCATCGGCAGACACCGCGGCAGTAGTATCAAATAAACTGGCGGGCGCCGCCGCCGGCGCCTCGGGAGCATCTAGCTCGGTGATACGTTTGACGATGCTAAATAATGCCAGCTCTTTGAGTAATTTTTCCAGCTTAGGTCGATCCATGTGTTCTCTCCACCGCGCGTCCTCCAGCGCAAAATCTATATCCACGTCACGGATGATGGTTGCTAGTTTTTTAGAGAAAAATGCCTGGTCTTTGTTGGCCAGCAATTTCTCGGCCAACTTTTCAGTGAGCGGTTTTTTGAATTTTTTCTTTTTATTTTCCAGATATTCATACAGCCCTTCCAGACTGCCAAATTCTTTGATGAGGGCCGAGGCAGTGACATCGCCCACGCCTGGCACACCCGGAATATTGTCCGATGGGTCGCCCTTGAGTCCTTTGAAATCTATGACCTGCGAGGGCTCCAGGCCATAGCGCGCTCTTACTTCTTTTTCGTTGTAGATGACAGTGTCAGTCATGCCTTTGCGCATGGTGAATACCACCACCTTGTCCCCGTCCACGAGTTGGAGTGTATCCAAATCCCCCGTCATAATCACGACTTGGAGGCCATCATGAACTTTGCCTTTTTCACTTAATGCACCGATGAGGTCGTCCGCTTCAAAGCCCGGCTTTTCAAAAATAGGGATACCAAAGGCGGTCATGATTTCTTTGATGTACGGCACCTGGGCGTGTAATTCATCCGGCGCTTTGACGCGATGGCTTTTGTACTCGGCAAATTCTTCATGGCGAAATGTCGGCCCGGCCAAATCAAAAGTCGCGACGACATAGTCCGGTTTGAGATCTTTGATCATCTTGATGAGCACGGAACAAAAACCAAAAATAGCGTTGGTCGGTACGCCGGATGGATTGGTCAACGGCGGAAGCGCATGGAACGCGCGATGGACCAACGCATGGCCGTCAATTAATACTAATTTCGCGAGTGGTTTCATCTATGTGGTTTATAAAAATAGTAATTCTATCTGCGGGCAATATTTCGACCACCCGTTCAGCCCATTCAATCAACACAATATTACCTTTTTTATTTAAAACATCTTCTATGCCCAACGCCACCAGGTCTTTGAAATCCTGCAAGCGATAGCAATCCAAGTGATACAGGTCTTCATAGCCAACAATATCAGATAGTTGGTAGTGCTTCATCAGTACGAATGTCGGACTCTTGAGTCGATGCGGCACGCCCAGTGCCTCGGCAAACGCTTGGGCAAATACCGTTTTGCCCGCGCCTAACTCCCCTTCCAATGCGATGACTATCGGCTCTCCAGCACACTTTTTGACTAATTGTTCCGCAAGAACACGCGCAATCTCTTGGGTCTGCTCTGGACTATGGGAAACGTGCTTCATCCTGCCCAGCATATCTTTTTTAAACCTTTTTTTCAATTAAATTTTGATATTTTAGTAATTGAAAACCCCGTGTTCGGAATCGCCTGATGGCGACGAACACGGGGTGTTTCGGGCATTAAGCCCGCGGAATGTTACTGGCCGCAGCGGGAGCTGCAGGCCTTGCTGGCGACGACCGCAGACAGTGCCACGGCTGGTGAACAGCCAGGCATCGCCCGCGGATTGATCCGGAGCCGTCTGGCCTCCTCGCAGGGCGGGAGGACCATCAACGGCTCTTCCGTCGCCTGCACCGTTTCCTGCTGGGCAGGCAACGACGCCGGCAACGCGGTGCCGATGTTGAACACCGGCGCCACCGTCTGGGTGACGATGACCGATGCCTGGGCCGGCATTGTTGCCCGAGTCTTCTCGGACGCCTTGGGCGCCGGAGCCGGCGTGGGTTGCACGACCGGTGCCACCAACGGAGCCGGCGGACACGGCTGGCTTGCAAACAACCCACAGGGGTTGATGCTGAACGGTGGCCAGTTGTTGCTCAGCCAGCACGCGGCTGCGATGACCACGAAGGCCAGCGCCACGCCGGTAGCCAGCCAGACGAACCACCGACCGAACAGATGACCGATGAGCAGCAGGGTGGCAATCAAGAACAGACCGCCCAGGAGCCAGCCACCGCCGAAGCGCAAGGCCATCCCGAACAGGACGAGTCCGCCCAGAATGCCCGCAACATAGATGATGTCGCGGGCCAGGACCGGCAACGCGGCGATCCGAACGGGCCGCCGGAAACGAATCGTGAGTGCGGCGGTCACGGCCAGAACCGAAACCACCAGGAGAAGGAAAAACAGGAAGCTCACCATATCACACCTCCAACGAGAAATGAATTCAGACGCGGCACCATACCGCGTCTGTCTTGCTCTTACTGAACCGGCGGGAGAGTGAACACCCAGCCGCCGGGGACCTTGTTGGCCTTCAACAGACCATCTGTTGAACCCGCTTCACCAAACACGACGGACGGATCATCTTCATCACCGAACCCGGTAAATCCGGTGACCCGGTACTTGAACCCGATGGGGAACGGTAGGCACGTATAGTCACCACCGTACAACCAAATCCCACCGTTCGCCGACACGATCTTTCTCTTCTTGAGAACATCCCTGACCCATCCGGTATCAACCGGAAGTCCCTGGTTGTTCTGGCCGACGAACTCAATCCTCATTGGGTCGTCGGACTCGCCGTTCGCGAGAACGGCGTCACCCTTGATCTTGCAGGCCGGCATTGATGTCGGCGAGACAGGAGCATAGCCCCTGCTCTGGCCGTTCAGGTATCCCTGAACGCCGCCAGCAAGTGACTGCGACACACCGGCGGCGGCACGGTTGAGTCCCCATGGGTCGTACGGATTGTAGAATCCGTAGGGGCTGTAGTAGCCATAGCCACCGTACCCACCATAGTATCTGCCGCCCAAAAGGCCGGCAATGACGGCGCCCTTCAGCACCTGACCCACGGACGGGCCAGTCTGAATGGGCTGCTGGGGTGACGGTGTCGTGCGTTCCACAGCCACCCCATGTTGCACGGGGTAGCGTGACATCGCCGACCGGGGGGGCTGGGCCGCCGCCGGCAGTGCGAACACTGCCAACAGAAGACCCACCAAAACCATCTTCATGAGTTTCATACTCTACTCCTCACTGAAATGCCCGACGCTGATAGCGCCGAGCGGAAAATGTCAGGTTTTAAAATAACTTACCTAAACCCAACTGTCATACTTACATTATAGCAAAAAACGGGTCATTTGTAAAGATCCTAAAAATGGCTCTGTATATAGGTTATTCTATGTTCTTGTAGTGACGAATTTTGGCGACTCCCCTTTCTTTGACGAAGGTGACAGCGACGACATCCATCTGCCAGGGTTGGTCGGACGGGAAATTATGGTCCACCAAGAAGGTTTGGGCGATGCGATTCATCCGATGGCGCTTGCCAGAATTAACCCGAAGCTCGGGCTCAAAGCCGGCAATCTCTTTGCGATTGGCTTTGACTTCGGCGAAGACCACAATCCCCTCCTTTTCGGCCACGATATCTATCTCACCCCAGGGTTTGCGATAATTACGACTGGCAATGCGGTACTTTTTGCTAATTAAATATTGGGTGGCGTACTCCTCGGCCAGCGCGCCAAGTTTACCGGTGATGGTAACAGCCATTGCCCCATTCTAGCACCCCAATAACTATCCACACAACGGTTTGACCCTCTCCTGCCGACATGCTACTATTGGATTACGATCTCTATGGCTAGAGGTTTTTTGTTTCTACCGATAACCCCTAATTTTATTAAGACTTACATTAAACAACTCAAGCGGGCCTTCCGCAGTGAGAAAATTCAAGCCTACGGGCTTTTAATTTTGGCTGTCGTCTTAATTGGCATCAAAGGATTTGCCAGTGACCAGGGCTTTTTTACCTCGGTAGTACATAGCTATATTGAAGAAACGGCCGCTTCAGTCAGCGAGACCATCCAGCCCGAACTGGCTGATATTTCAGACCTCTTGGCACTTAATAGCCAGGCAGGCTCTGATGTGAGTGTGAGTGTTTCTTTTATTCAAAACAATAGTGTCCAGGCATACGAACCCCCATCTACTGATTACATTAATGATTTGAAAGGTAACAAGATAATTGAATATACAGTCCAGCCAGGTGATGCCATCTCGTTCATCGCATCCGACTTCGGTGTGACAGTAAACACTATCTTGTGGGCTAACAACATCAAAAACGCTGACTCCATTTCCCCTGGCCAAGTCTTAAAGATACCGCCGGTATCCGGCGTAGTTCATGGGGTAAGGCCTGGAGACACCCTGGCTTCTGTTGCCAAAAAATATGGCGCAGATTTGGCTAAAATATTGGACTTTAACGACCTAAAAGAGACTGATTCTTTGCGAGCAGGAACCCAATTGGTCATACCTGACGGGAAAATGGCCAAGACTGCGTCTCCTGCCAGTACAACCAAAAAATTCGCCTATCTACCAGATTTAGACGATTATTTTGTTAGCCCCACTGTAGGATATGATTGGGGTATCATCCACGGCCGCAATGGAGTTGATATTGCCAATTCGTGCGGAACTTCAGTCTATGCCGCCGCCACCGGTAACACCGAGATTGCCGACGCCATCGGCTACAACGGTGGATTTGGGAAATATATCAAACTGGTCCACCCCAACGGTACTGAAACCCTATATGCCCACTTGAGCAAACTTGTCATCTCCACAGGAGAATATATTCAAAAGGGCCAACTCATCGGCTTGATGGGCACGACAGGGCGCTCCACGGGTTGCCATCTGCACTTTGAGGTCCACGGCGCCCGCAACCCCCTCGCCAAGTACTAACTTAACTCACCAAACAGCTTCTCGTTAACTTTTAGGTTAATAGCTTCGGCAATATGCTGGTGCCCAATAGTGTTTGCGTCATCCAGATCAGCAATGGTTCGGCCTAATTTCTTTATTTTATGGTAACTGCGCAACGAAAGTTTTTTGGCGCTGATGGTACGTTTTAAGAAATCTTCGGCATCGGGGGCTAGTTGGCACCACTTGTCTATATTTTTGTAAGTTATTTCAGCATTGGTAAGCAGGACGGTATTTTTAAATCGTTTTTGCTGAATAGCACGAGCAGATGTGATGCTCGCTTTGATTTTATTAAATTCGGCCATACTCATGAGGTCATTTTTAGCAATCACCGTTTCCCGCGGAACAGAAACCTGAATATCAATACGATCCAGTAGGGGACCGGATATCTTTTTACGATAACGAATAATGTTTATCGGGGCACAAATACAAGAAGCGGCGGCATCACCGTAATTGCCACAAGGACAAGGATTCATCGCCGCTACTAGCGTAAATTTAGCGGGCAGGCTGGCAGAGCCAGCCGCCCGAGAAACCGTTATCTGGCCTTCTTCTAGCGGCTCTCGTAGACTTTCCAGGACTGTACGCGGAAATTCAGGCAGTTCATCCAGAAACAATACGCCCCGGTGGGCCAGACTAATCTCGCCGGGCTTGGGATTACTGCCGCCGCCAACCATGGCCGGAGCGGAAGCGGTATGGTGAGGACTGCGAAATGGCCTTTTTGATGATAGCAGGCCATCTTTTACCAGACCCAATGAACTATATATCCTGGTAACCTCAATTGCTTCAGAAAATGCCAGAGGGGGCAGGAGATCAGTCAAGGCCTTGGCTAACAAGGTCTTGCCAGAGCCAGGCGGGCCGGACATCAATAAATTGTGGCCGCCGGCGGCGGCCACAATTAAGGCCCGTTTAGCCATAGCTTGGCCCTTGATGAGACGAAATGATTCACCATCAGTATCAGCAGATATTGATTGGACAGGTTGATAGGCCGTGGCAGAGATAGGCGAAATGCTGTTGAGATGGTCCATCAACTGCTGAATGCTTGTCGCACCAATAACGCGTAGACCCTCAATAGCGGCTGCTTCGTGTGCGTTTGATGCCGGAACTAATATTTCATCAAAACCTCTCGCCTTGGCCATTATAGCGGCTGACAGCACGCCACTGACAGGCCGGAGACCACCGTTAAGCGATAGCTCACCCATAAAAAGTTTCTTTGAGGTATCAAATTTAATCTGACCAGTTTCAAGCAGATAGCCAACGGCGATGGGCAGGTCATAGGCGGGTCCTTCTTTGCGAATATCAGCCGGTGCCAGGTTAATAATCAGCTTTTTGTGTTTAGCACTGGGCGGAATTAGAGAATTATTACGGATGGCGGCGGCAATACGTTCTTCGGACTCTTTGACCGACTTGTCAGGTAAGCCAACAATATTGAACGCATGCAAACCAGGCGTGGAATCCACTTCCACCTCTATGAGTTGAGCATCTATCCCAGATATAGATGCAGAGAATAAGCGAACAGACATTAAAATAATTGTAAAACAAATAGGGGCGGAAGTACATCGCCTCACTATTTGGAGAAAAGTTGGGGAGACGATGAATCCGCCCCTGGGATTGTGTCGGTGGCCGGGAGGCCCCGATATTGGGTGCCTCTTAGCGCACCTCACTAACACCAACACCGACTAAAAAATGGTACTGACATAATTTTATATCCGATGGTGACACGAGTCAATGTCACCTGTGGACAATGGTGTCACTACTGCCACCAAGTTGGTGGCAGTGACACGAACTTGGTGGCAGTATCTATTTACCTGGTGGATTGAGAGCGCTGATGACAGCAAACATTGTTTCGCGAGAATTGGCCATCACGAGATAAGTGACACCATTATATGGAACGAGAGCGTAATCAATGGCCATGTCGGGGTAGGCAAAGTTTTTGAAACGAATGGATGTCCCTTGATATAACGCATCGGAGAACGGCCCGCTGTTTTTGGTTTTGGTGACCCCAAAGAGCGCCGCCAAAGTATCAGTCATTGTTGGCTCCCAGGTGCGGAGAGTGGCGGCGGCAAAATCAGAAACCTGAGTCACGAATGCGAATCGTGTTGAAGCGGTAGCATTTTGGACCACCTGACCTTTGGTACTGAAAGATTCTTGTTGACCGTAGGCGAGGATAACACCATCATCGTTGCCTAAGGCGGGCTTTAATTCAACCGGATATGGTACCAGCAAACGATCAAAAAATCCGAATGGTAACAATGGCTGACCGGTATTAGCATCACTCACTGTAAGCACTCCCAATCGGCCCGAACTGACAACAATGGTCTTTAAGCCGGCAGTAAACGTCTGAAAGGGATCGGCGCCGGCGGTAAAGGCAATTGTGCCGGCAGAGCTAGGAAAGATTGAAGCGATAGCCACACGCGGGGTAGCTGTCGGACGGGGGGTAAATGTTTCAATAGGAACTTCAGCAACATCAGTTGCCGCCGGACGGATGAACAAAAACCAATACAGAACGCCAAAGACGATCACAGCCACGCCGATGCCAATAAAGAGTAAATTGCGACTATTGCTCTGGGCTTTTGGAGTTTCTGGCACAAAAAACTGATTGGGGTTGGCGGGGGCTTTGGCCGTTGGCAACGTAGGTGTCGTTGAAGGCATAATCGGAGCGGTGGGGCGAACAGGCGGTTGGACAGGCGCGGGAGCTGGTCTTGGCGCTGGGGCAGGGCTTGGCATTACTGGTTTGGGCAGGGTCGTGCCTTGAGGTTGTTTGCCGCTCTTCAGACTACTTAAATCATCAGCCATGGTACGGATGTTGGATTGGTATGACTGTTGTTGAGGCGCTGGAGATGCGGGTGCGGGAGCAGGTGCGGGTACAGGCATCGCTGGTTTGGGCGCAGGTGCAGGCACTACGGGCATCACCGAACGAGGAGGTACAGGCGTAGGAGTAGGCATGACTGGCTTAGGCGGTATGACTGAAGGGGTTGGCGGAGTAGCTTGCGGACGACCTAATTCTTTGACTAAGTCATCAATATTGTTTTGCGGAGTAACCGAGTTTGGGTTTTGGTCTGCCATGTGTAAAAAGAGTTAATTTATTAATTGCATTGTATCACAATTACAAAATCTCTTGTGCACAAAACCTAGCGGGGTTCTTTCATGGTTAGATTGATCCGGCCCATGTCGTCCACGTTCTTGAGCCAGACGTGAACCTTTTGTCCTTCTTTGAGAATATCGCTTGGGTGCCGCACCCGTTCGTTGGACATTTCAGAGACGTGGACCATGCCATCACGGCCGGGCATAATTTCCACGAAAGCGCCGAAGTCCAAAATCTTAACCACCCGGCCGTCAAATTCCTCTCCTGGCTGTGGTTCGTAGGTCAGGTCTTTAATCATCTGGACGGCTTTGTCCATGCCTTCCACCGTGGCACAGGTGATAAACACTAAACCAGCGTCATCAATATCAATTTCAGCACCAGTGACTTCAATAATGCCATTGATGGTCTCACCACCCTTGCCAATGACGGCACCGATCTTTTTCGGATCAATTTTTACGATCTGGATACGCGGGGCGTGAACAGAGAGATCTTTGCGGTGGGTAGAGATGGCCTTAATCATCACGTCCAATATTTCTAAACGTGCTTTGCGGGCCTGCTCAAGCGTCTCGGCTACAATCTGAGGCGTGATGCCCTCAACTTTTACATCCATCTGCATGCCCGTCACGCCCTCGCGCGTACCGGCGACTTTCATGTCCATATCACCATGATGATCTTCAGGCCCTTGGATGTCAGTCAATATTTTGTACTTGCCTAATTCATTACTCATCAGACCCATAGCAATACCAGCGGCGGGGGATTTGATGGGTACACCGCCGTCCATCAAGGCCAAACTTGAACCGCAGACCGAAGCCATGGATGAGGAGCCATTGGATGACAAAATTTCCGATACCACCCGAATGGTGTACGGAAATTCTTCTTTGTTGGGAATGATTGGTTCCAATGAACGCTCGGCTAGATAGCCATGACCAATCTCTCGGCGACCTAAGCCGCCCAGGCGCTTCACTTCGCCCGTAGAATATGGCGGAAAAGTGTAGTGGTGCATGAAACGCTTTTTAGTCAAATTAATTTCCATCGTTTCCAACCATTGTTCCATGCCTGGCGCGGCCAAAGTCAAAATAGACAAGGCCTGGGTGCTACCGCGATTAAACAACCCCGAACCATGAGTATGGGGCAGGATGGCAGTATCGGCGGTGATTAGTCTTAATTCGTCCATCTTGCGACCGTCTGGACGCTTGTCCTCGTCTATAATGTTTTGATGAACTTTATGGTCAATCTCCTCTTCAAAAACCACACCCGCTTCGTCCAATTTTTTAGCTAGCTCGGGATGATCTTTATACTGCTCCTTGATGTATGTCTTTAATTCTTCTTTAATTTGGCCCAGGCCTTCGTAGAACTCATTTTTGGCCATGCCCGGTTTATACAAGGCGATTTTAAGTTTATCTTTGGAGAAATTTTTGACGGCCCAGGATAACGCTTCATCGCGTTCGGCCATCTTTAGATCTTTTTTCTTTTTACCGACTTCTTTGGCGATTTTAATCTGGAAATCAGTTAGTTTGCTTAACTCTTTAAAGCCAACCTCAATAGCTTCAGCCATATCTTTTTCTGGAACAATCTGGGCGCCGACTTCAATCATATTGATACGGTTAGCGGTGCCGGCCACGACAATATCAAAGTCACTTTCGGCCCGCTCTTTGTAGGTCGGATTAAAAACTAATTTTTTATCTACTCTCCCAACCCGGATGCCCGCTACCGGCCCGGCAAAAGGAATATCCGAAATCATCAGAGCCAGTGAGGCGCCAAAAAGGGCGACCATGTCCGGGTCGTTAACGCCATCAAAAGACAAGACCGTAGTCACGACCTGCATTTCGTGTCGGATGTTGTTATCAAACCGCGGGCGAATCGCTCGGTCAATCAAACGGCTAGAGAGAATCGCTTCCTCCGATGGTCGGCCGTCGCGTTTAACCCATTTAGAACCTTTAATTTTGCCCGCGGCATAATATTTTTCTTCGTACTCAACCTGAAGAGGCATGTAGTCGCCGACTTTGGGATTGGCGGAGATGGTCGCGTTGACCAAGACCGTTGTTTCGCCGTACTGAACCACCGCCACGCCGTTGGCCTGACCACCCAAGCGTCCTAATTCAACCTTGAGGGGCTTGCCCGCAAAGTCAGTGGTATATGTTTTGACTTCTGCCATAGAAAAACCAACAAAAGGTTGGAGAGCAATGCTAGCCGAATGGTTCAATTTCTTGAGCCGTTTGGCTAATGTAGCCCTTATGCCTTGTATCTCTCACTTTTGTTGTTAATTAATTACTGGACTGACTATATCACTTAGCCAGCCAAATTACAATTATGTATTGACTTCTAATCTAGTTCGTCTATACTGGGGGTATCACGAACGGAAAAGATAACCCTATAAGGTTTCGTCCTTATGGGGCCTTTTCTTTTTGTATTCAAGTTTTTCCTTCAAATCATTCATGTGGCGTAAATATGGCCGGAATTGCTTGAATTTTAACAGAGCAGAGAATTTGTATTTATTAGGAACAAGGACGGCATTGAGTTTATTATTTTCCAGAAGATAGTTGGCCAGACAAAAGAAATCACCATCACCAGTAACAAGAATGGCCTTGTCATAATTTTTATATTCTATCATTGACTGAAGGACCAGCTCGGCATCACAATTACCTTTTGTAGTTCCGTCTTTATGTTCCAGGGTGGGTTTAAAAATACAAATAAAGCCGGCTTGCTGTAACGCGGCGTATAAATTATTATTCCCCTTCATGTAGCCAATAAAAAGGAATGCCTTGGTAACAGAAAACTTTTCTTTCAGATAGATTCTGAACCTTTTCCAATCTAGAATCCAGCCAATTTCTCGTATGGCTAAATTAACATTCTGGCTATCTATAAAAGCGTAATTATTTTCAGTAGATTTCACTCCCTAATTATATCATGGAAAAACAAAGTGCCCGCGGGCGGCACGATGTTTTTCGTACGGCCAGCGGGCATATATTTGGTAATTCGATTACTCACACACGCATGGGCTAGAAAGACACCTTCCACATGGTCGACGTCTTTGTGGCCCAGAGATCGGTCCATAGGTGATCCCTCCGCAAACACATGGGTCGCTATGGCATCTGCCACATGCATAGGGATCACGTCCACAATGCGGGCACCTTCCTGCACACCTCTCGATGCACTTTCCGCAGCTCTTGCAAGTATCCATCAATCCTCCTTATTCAAGTATGTACAACAATACCACCTTTTGGTGATATTGTCAAAAACTCGTAATGGTTCAATACCTTGGAAACACTTCCTGCTAAAATTAGAAACATGTATACCAACAATCCAAACATAGCCAGGGTCAGGAGAGACGCCGCTTTCATGGGTGCTCGGAAAGGGGTCGGGGTGACTGCCAGACACTTTGGTGTCTCCCCAGGCACCATCACCAAGTGGATGCAGAAAGCGAGAAGGATCGGCTTTCATCCAATTCCCACCATATCATCCAGACCGAACCGGAGTCCACGGTCACTGGCGAGAGATATGGTGCAGGCAATCATCACTGAACGAATTGGCAGACGCAGGTGTGCCCAGGTGGTTCAGCAAGCATTGCAGAGAAAAGGGATTGTCATCTCTCTGTCATCGGTCAAGCGGACGCTTGACCGATGTGGATTGCTGAAGAAGCGCAGCCCATGGAAGAGACCACATGACTTCACGCCCAGACCAGAGGTGACACATATTGGGGCCCTTCTTGAGACTGATACGGTGCATATCATGGCTCCAGATGGATCTAGGATATATGTGTATACCATCATTGACCTGTATTCACGCTGGGCATATGCGGAAGTGGTGGAAAGGATTGGTGCCAGTCAGAGTGTGTTGTTTCTCCGGCATGCCCGACGAGAAGCTCCATTTAGGTTTGAGTTGGTGCAGACTGACCATGGCTCGGAGTTTAGTGTCTGGTTCACCCATGCGCTGACGCGCATGGGTGTGGCACATCGGCATTCGAGGGTCAGACAAAAGAATGATCAGGCCCATGTGGAAAGGTTCAACAGGACGATACAGGAAGAGTGTTTGGACAGAGTACCGCGGACATTGTCAGCACTCAGAGAAGCAATCAGACCATATTTGAAATACTACAATACTGAGCGGTTACATATGGGAATTAATTTCAAGACGCCGGTGGAGATGTTTCCAAGGTATTGAATTCTATACGAAACTGCGGGGAAAATACAACTATTTCCTGCGACCGACAAGCTGAGAAATAACTACACCTATGGACATCCCAAATAGAGCCACAATTAAAATACTTAGATTACTAGAACCTACTATGCGGCCGATGCCTATGAGCGCGCCAATGATTAAAGCCAGAACTGCTCCCGCTATTGGATAGACAATATTTCTTGCTGACATGTATAAAAATTATTTGAGAATCACTTTATCCGTCACTTCGTCCAGGTCAGTGAAGTTATGGGCAGCTTCTATGAGACGGGCGGAGGTGGAGCGTCCAAAACCGGCGACTTCTATGATATTGCCGTTAAACTTAAGATAGTCTACCAATGGCTCGTAGTCGCCGTCGCCCGAAACAATGACAATGACGTCCACGAGCTTGGCCAGGGTAATAGCATCAATGGCGATAGCCACGTCCCAATCTCCCTTTTTCATGCCGCCGGGGAAAATCTGTAAATCTTTGGATTTCAGTTCGTAGCCGGACTTTTCTAGAGCGTCAAAAAATGCTTTTTCTTCTTTGGTATCTGATTTAACGACATAGGCCACGGCGCGGACAAGTTCACGATTGGCCGTCACCAGTTTAAGCAATTCTTTGAAATTTACTCGGGATTTATACAAATTCTTGGCCGAGTGGTACATATTTGAAACATCAACTAACACACCGATGCGGTGTGTCTTGCGCTGGGGGACAGTGATTTTACTTTTCACGAGATTGAAATTAGAGCTCTAACTTCTTAACTAGGGCTGAATGACGTTTAGGATTGTTGCGCTTCAAAAAATCCATCAAGCGTTTGCGTTTGGCAACCATTTTCAACAGGCCCAAACGTGAGCTGTTGTCCTTTTGATGTTTCTTGAGATGCTTGGACAGAGCCTCAATCTCTTTGCTAAACAAAGCAATTTGAGCTTCGCTGGAACCGGTATCCTTGTCGTGAACGCGGACTTTTTCTAAAACTTTTGATTTTTGTTGAGTAGTTAGAGCCATTGGATAATGTTTATTGAAACTAAAATCATTTTATCACCGTTGGAATATTTTTACAAGGTGTCGCATAATATAACTATGGCTGATATCAAAACACTCAAACAACAATACCTAGAGCACTTGGAGATTGAAAAGAATCGCTCGCCCAAAACGCTGGAAAATTACAGCCGGTATTTGGATAGGTTTTTGAAATTCGCCAAGATAACCAAGCCCGAAGACCTAACCGAAGAACTCATCCGCCAATACCGATTGCATTTGAATCGCCAGACAGACCGAGCCGGCCAACCATTGAAAAAAGTAACTCAAAACTATCACATAATCGCCTTGCGAAGCTTTTTAAAATACTTAGCCAAGAGAAATGTAAAAACGGTGTCAGCGGAGAAAATTGAACTGGGTAAACAGGAGGACAGAGAGGTGACGTTTTTGGAAGCAGGGGAGTTGGAACGGCTCATCACCGCGCCCGCAGGCCAGGGCCTAGACGCCCTGCGGGATCGAGCAATACTCGGTATGCTTTTTAGCACCGGTCTGCGCGTGTCGGAGCTGTGCTCGCTGGACCGCAACAAGATAGATGTGAAGCGTGGCGAGTTATCCGTGATGGGTAAGGGACGCAAGATACGGCTCGTATTCCTGTCTGAAGAATCCAAGAAACAACTGACAGAATATATTGCCAAGCGGACTGACGCAGATGAAGCGTTGTTTATACGCATTCCCAAGAGTGGGAAGTTTAATAAAGATTCAGATCTGCGCCTCACGCCACGCAGTATCCAACGCATCGTCCATAAATACGCGGTGAAGGGCGGCATCATGGGCAAACACGTATCGCCACATAGCTTGCGCCACAGTTTCGCGACTAATCTATTGCGCAATGGCGCGGATATACGAAGCGTACAAGCCATGCTCGGCCACTCGTCCGTCACCACTACCCAAATTTATACTCATGTTACCGACACCCAGTTAAGAGAAGTGCATAAAAAATACCACGGCAAGAAATAGAAGAGCGGCGCAAGCGCCGCTCTGTTGTCATGTTCACGCTCCTGTGACCTCTAGCGCCCCAACATCGAACGAGTCGTCCAAGCTTTTTGTGCACGTAATCCGGACGACTTCGGTTGGAACCTTGAACTGTCTGAACCGTGCCATTTCAAGACGACGGTTTAGTGTGTAATCGGCCGTACTAAGGCCATATTGAGAAAGAGCTTCGATGTCATTGGCAATCCGTTTCAAGTCGGCATCAGGGACCTTAATGTAGCGCTTGAGCCCACGCTGCATCATGTATTCCTGAATACTGCCCTGACGACGATAGTACTCGTAGATTGCCCAAATAACACTGACATGAAGCACGTAGACCTTGCGAAGTTTCCAGACCAGGAAACGGCGAAGAACATTCTGGCCCCGACGACCCATCCGAATGGGCAGATAGTGATATTTCCCTTTGCGCCATTCTCTGCCTTCATACATTACAAAGATATACTGCCGATCAAACTGCTCGCAATCTTCATAATGTCGCCTCAACTGCTCCTCGCAGATGATAGGCCCCGCCGAGGTCATGGATGTCTTAACCTCAGAAAAAGCTTCTAGGTCCGGATGATACAGATCTCCCGACGGATGGTTGGGCCTGGTCATCTCGCCACCTTCCAAACTTCGAGCGATCTTTTCGCCAAACTCTTTAATTTCTTTGAGGCTCTCGGAATATGAGAGCCGTGGTCCGTTATCGGCTCTCATACGAGCATCTCCTTATCAGTGGTATAGCACAGCTGATGAAAAGGTCACTGTGGTGTACTAGACGGGTACATCGGTAACAAACGGTGGTACTTGTATAGGAAATTAATGGGCGGCAGATAACCCAAGGCTTGATGCGGACGTCGGAAGTTGTACTCGATCAGCCATTCGGTGAGCCGCTGATTGAATACAACCAGATCATCGGTCATATTGCCCGCCCTGATGAACTCATCCTGGAGCGTGCGGTTGAACCGCTCATTCACTGCATTGTCCTTGGGTGTCTTGACCCGAGACCAGTAGTGTTCGAGGGCCAGCGTCTGGCAGGCGGTTTCGAAGTGGCGGTGGAACTCGCTACCATTGTCAGTTTGAATGTTCTGAATCTTGCCGTCAAGCAAGAGGTGAAGCCGGTGCAGGAAATCACTCGCCGCTGTCGAAGTGTGGCTGGCATACATCCTGGCAAAAGCCACCTTGGTATGGCGATCAATCGCGGTGAGGATGTACCGCTTCTGGCCGTTCCAGTATTTGACGATCGTGTCCAGGCAGACCAGGAAGCCGGAGACCGGCTTTCGCTTCAGTTCGGTGATTTTCTTCCGCGTATGGGTAAGGCTGCGTCGGCGATTGATCCGGCCTTGTTTAGCCGGCTCTGGGTAGAGTCCTGAGGCCTTGATGATGCATTGGATCTTCCAGGCGGACATGAGCCGGTCTCGGGGATACTTCTGGCGATATATGTAAAGCAGCTTCATCTTGCCGTAGCGGAGATGCTCTCGGCGGAGGGTGACGATGTGCTGGTATTGGCGGGCGGTATATGTGCGGGTTCGGCAGTGGCGCGGCACTCGTGATCCTTCTTCCAGGCCGCGCAGGAAATGCTGATCAAAACGTTTGAGCCATTTGTAGAAGGTCTTGCGGGCGATGCCGAAATGGCGGGCCGTTAAGGCCACATCCTTCTGGTTGTTCTCCCAGAAGATCATCCATTCCAAGCGGCCGCGAGCAGACCGAGACAACCGCAGAAGCTGTGCCGTCTTGCGCCACCGGGCATACGTCGACAGTAATCGGTGCCGCCGGGCAAAGTACCGACGCTTAAATGATGACCATAGCCAACGGCGTCTCTCCTCTTCTGGGGTATGTATGTTATTCATGCGGTAACAATGGGAAAATATTTGTGAACGGTCAAATATTTTCAATCTTCAGACTGTTACCGATGTATCTCATCTTCTCCATGTGGAAAACTACTATATTAAAAACAAAAGCCGTCCGTGGGAACGGACCGTGGACGGCTTTTGTTCCTTACGAACGGTGTGGCAACGATCTCACCATGATGTACCGGAGGTTGTCTTTATTGACCAACTTCTTGGGCACGATGAATGGGACGTCTTTCGGCTCATCGGCGCCAGTGAGAAGCACAACTCGAACGCCCGGGTTGTCCCTCTGAAATTTTCGGGCATTTGACTCCAGGACACTCGCCATGAAGACAATGGTACCCTCACCGGCCAGGAAATGCTCTGCCTCCATGAGAGTTGGGAAAACACTGACATCAAACATCCTGGGCGATGAATTTCTTCAACATTCCTGAACCTCAAAACCAAGGATGAGGGCGTATGTCTCGGCGAGATTTTTGTTTGCCTCGTTAGACGATACTCCGCCAAGCGTGAAAAACGCGATGCGTACTGGTGGCTTTACGCTCATAGACCTTCCTTTCGGGCCTTTCAGGCCAAAGCTAACACTGACAGATTCTACCACTGAAATAGCAATAAGGCAACGCTATTTATAGTTTGGGTGCTGTTCTTTTTTGTTGGCTCGGAAAGCTTCATCACGGGCAAGAGCGAAGAGCAAACTGGAGAGACGGTTAAGATAGGGGAGAATGTTGGGGTTGATGTTTTTGGAAACAGTCACGACGCGCCGTTCGGCACGTCGTGAGCGAGCCCGTAACATATCCAACCAGGCGGAAATATTGGTTGCCCCGGAAATGACAAAACCCTTGGCTGGTTTTAACTTTTTTTCTAGAGCGTCAATAATTTGTTCGGCTTCGGTGGTCTTGGATGCAAGGAACAAAGGCGGCTGACGTTTTTCTTTGAGCATAGCGTAGGCCAGATTCGCCTGAATTATAAAAAGATTTTCCTGAATTTGGTGTAACTGTGTTCGCAGTTCCGGCCGTATAGTATCGGCCTTCAACACGCCGCACATACTGTTTAGCTCATCCAACTCCCCAAGCGCCTCCACGTAGGGGTTGTTCTTTTTTATTTTCTTTTTGCCGACTACACTCACGCCTTTGTCTCCTTTGCCAGTATAGAAAATAGGCATGATGATAGATTATATAAAATTGGAATAAAACAAAAGTAGGGTCAAGGCGTGTGAGGCACTCGACCCTACCAGGGAACCTTACGCAGCCCAAGCTGATACCCGAACCAGTTGCCTACAGGGTGAACCACTAGAACAACTGCGGTGATAATGAAAACTTGCGCCGGGCCAATCCAGGAGAAATGTTGGCACCCAGAGCAAGCAAGAGGAGTGAAAGTGACTGAAAGGTTGTCACTGTTTCACCATAAATTATGGGGAAAAGTGAATCCGAGATCCTTTAGAACTTCGACAGCGTTCCTGGCCCGTTCCTGGTCGTGAGCAGTTGGATTCGGATCCATGACTGGAACAGGATTGTTCTTTTTAATGAGATCCTCCGCCTTCTGCTTCATGTAGGTTTCGTGAGATGAAACCGCGAGAGCCTCTAAAACTTCTTGCTCAGTGATATATCTCCGACGGACAGATGTAGCGTTACTTGTGACCATGCAACCTCCGCCATATATATTATAGGATTTATCAAAAAAGTCAAGGTAAATGTGCGTTTATTCTACCAAATCAGAACCCATTTTCAAAATCGGTAATGTATCGCACGCGCGGAGCGCGTGGTGGCTCTAAATTAAATCGTACGCTCTACGAAAGCCCCGCCACCGCCTCGCTTCACTCGGCAACCCCAAAAAGAAAAAATGTTCCTTGCTTCTTTGATTTTTCGCGGGGGTGGATTTTTTCTAAAATGGAAAGGACATTTTTCTTTTTGGGGTTCTGCCCTCCAAGTATTCGGGCAGTGCGGCGGGGCTTCAATATCGGACTCGGTTTTGCGAAAACTATTTTCTGGGGATATGGATTTTCGCAAAACCGAGACTGATTTCCCGCCCGCAGAAAGGGGTCTGGGGAATGAATGCGGGCGGGTTTTCTTTTTTCGGAAGCGGAAATCATTATTTTATACAAGTAAAAATGATGTATGAACTATTTATCAATTAAGTCTCTTTATCTTCAAAATACCTCTATTTATAAGGATATAATCGGTGCTATTGACAAAAGTGGCTAAAATATGCTAAACTTAGATGTCCTAGATTGACCCGATTCTCGGGCAATTGATCGGACACTAGTTCCTTTACACTTGCAGAAGCCGACTCCGTCACAGCACGGGGAGGTAAACTGCTAGGGGGAAGCGATGAAAAATCTGAATCGTATCGGGTGGGCCGTGGTGGCTCTCGTGGTTCTGTTTCTCAGCGGGACGTACCTGCTGATGAATCAGCACCGATCGTCCTCAAACAACTCGTCGATGACCCCACCGTCCCAGAGCGATGTGCGATTCCTGGAACAGATTCAGTTCCGGTCAGACCTGGAAAAAATGAACTGCTCCAACATCAGCTCGTTCGATCGAGCGATGAAGCTGTACGACGAGTACCGCGACAGCGAGGAATACGCGGGGTGCTTGGTCAACATGGCCGGAAACATTGTTCAGGCCAGGATCGTAACCAACAGCCTGGTGCCCATTAGGGTAAAGACCGGATTGGCTTCGATGGAATCGCTCGGACTCCACAGGTTGTTTCTCCTTGATGAGGCGGAAGCTAAGTGGAGGAGAATGAGTGCCGATGCCATCGAGAAGGTCTCCGACTGCAAGTCGGCGAAAGACCTGATCAACGAGGTGGAATCCAGTTTCCGCCAGAAAGCGTTGATCAAGCTCGCGTTGTTGTGCGACGGCATCGGGCGGGTCGGTGAGAAAGAAGGTGGGCGATGAGTACCCCGCACTTCTCCGGCGTGCCCGACCTCATGTACAATTGGAACAACAGCGTGGTATTCGTTGTTCCAACGCCAAACGGACGACTGGAGTCATTGGCAAGTTGTACGCAAGCAGGTCAGGCGGGGTGGCTGTTCTCGGACCACGAGGACCATCTCCAACGACTCGGGTCTGCGAACGACGGTCGGGCCTTCATCGACAAGTGCGTCGAGCTCGGGCTGATCGTGGCGCAGGTGAACAACCTCCGTGTTCCATTCTCTAGCGGTCCGCGACGCAGAGGTGAATGGGCGGGATTCTACACACCAGAGGAAAAGGACTTGGTGTTGAACGATGGCAAGCACCCGTCCGAGACCCCGACCTTCGAGATACTCACGAGTCTCGCGAAAGTTCTGTAAGTTTGCGTTCGATCGTTTATCGGGCCTGCGTTTCCTTCGGGAGCGCGGGCCCTTTCTTTTTAATCTAAAAACCGCTAGAATTTTAATATTGAGCGAGAGAGTGAATTTATATGAAGCATAGATTTGAAACTACTTTAGAACAAACACCTACTGACCCAGTTTCCGCTTCTCAGCGGTTTTTGTTATTTGTAGAAAATCTTCGAAATATACAAGGAGTTTTGAAATCAGAAGAATATGAAAGTTCTGGTAACAGCGGAGAAATTAAAGTTGATACAGATCCAAATAATAAAAAATTAATGTTAGTAAAAACAGACACGGGAGCTTTAGTAAATGCGGACAGAGAAATTGCCACCGAACGCCTTTCCGCTTGCGTCGCATTATTTGTTCAAGGACCTGGCATTAACTTTCTAGTTCACTTAACACCCTCAACTAATCTAGGATATTATTATCACCGATTTCCTAACTCAGAAGAACTGGTAAAAGGAAAAGTGCAAAAAATGTTAGAGCCTCTGGCTCAAGCAGTTGATCTAGCTACTTGTCATGGTTTAATAGTGCCAAACGAAGGAAACAATACTGGTGGTTCCTATGATAAGGCTAATGTTTCGCAAGCATGGGCAAGACTCAGAGATAAACTTGTGGAAGCTGGACTTGGAGATGTGGTAATTAGTGAACCACTTCCACTTGATGAAGCAACTCTTTATTACAGTCCACAAGAACCAGATTTGATATTCGCTGGAGGACTTGATATTAATTCTGAAAATCCTAATTCGACACAGCCACATAAAAAACAAGTTCGTATTTCGATACAATCTGGTAAATTATCAAGTTAGTTTTTAATCGTAAGTTTTTTAGATTTGGAGATTTCCGCTTCCGAAAAAAGAAAACCCGCCCGCATTCATTCCCCAGACCCCTTTCTGCGGGCGGGAAATCAGTCTCGG
>Ga0209541_10002114_pt1 | contig 38213 bp, 53 predicted proteins | sample RifCSPlowO2_01_FD_184027 | JGI IMG/M metagenome (GOLD analysis project Ga0209541, IMG submission 184027) | Groundwater microbial communities from Rifle, Colorado - Rifle CSP2_plank lowO2_0.1 (SPAdes) (version 2) | ecosystem: Environmental > Aquatic > Deep subsurface > Groundwater | place...
TTTGTTAGTGTCTGTTTCATTTTGTTTCACCTCCTTTCAATCATATTAACCTTTATGGTTAAATATTTTGGGAAGTTTCAACAAAATTATTTATACTCTCGATTTTTTTATGTATAGTAAACCGATTTATATTTGATGGTAAATTGGTTTCCTAATAAATCAAACAAACTAAAAGCATTTGCTATCTTTTTATTTTATTTACAAATGCTTTTAGTTTGCAACAACCAAAAAACCGAAGAAATTAGTTGTTTGACTATGTTATAAATTACTTTGAACCTATAGTTAATCTTTTAATCAATTCAGTGCTTTTTTTCATAGCTTCTGGAATCCTATCTTTAAAGAAAGATCTAGTCTCATCAAATTGTTGTTTGTAGCCAACTAAATCCTTACGCTCTATAATAGAAGCCCATTCTCTAACCGCAGAATGAAATTCTAAATCATCTCCCCTAATCTTTTTATCAGATAGAGCAGTTTGTAAAGACTCATATAATAATTCTTTATCTCTAAATAAATATTCTGCAATCCCTAATCTTAATCTGAATGGAGGTGTTTGACATATAAGATTATTATAAGGATTAATTCTCATTTGATACCATGCATCTATCATTGCTAATAAACTTAGATGAGAATTTGGAGTTCTATTATCTGAATTTATTCCCAAGCTAAATTCCCCCATTACATTATTATCTAAAAAAATTGGGGAATCAACATTTTTAAAAACAAAATCTGTTGCTTTCATTATTCTTTCTTTAAATGCTATTTCATCTTCTTTAATCACCATTTTGAATAATTCTGATTCAGATTTTGCATATTGTCTAACTTGTTCTCTTGCAAATGGATTTAAAATTGCAAGTCCAGAGTAAACATGTCCTTTTCCACCATAAATTCTTAGAGCCATTAATACTTTCACATTATCAATCCCTCCAATATATGATGTATTTTCCCATGGATAAAATCCAGCATTTTTCCATGCAGTTCCCATACTTTCAAATCCTATATGTGTTACAGCCTGCGTATCTGCTGTAATTTTATCATGTTCCTTGTAGTCTGGAATTTCAACAATGTTTGATCCTAAAACTTCAAGAGTATTTAATGCAGATTTATATGCATTATCAGTACTCCTATGTCTTATAACTACTAAGCTTTGTCCTATAGGATCAACAGAAGGACCATGTAGTGAATGACAAGTAACAATATTTACGTCTTTTGGCAAATATCTCTCAAAAGCTTTTATTTCAGGAGTTTTTACAGAAGTTTGTCCAGCTACTATTGCTCTGGTTTTTGTTGAAGGGCCATATCTCTCAATAGCTTTTTCAATGTTCTCAGCTTCAACTGAATAAAAAATCATATCGCTATTTCTAGAAACCGCTATACCATCTTCTAATATATTAATTCCAATTCCAGATAATTCTTCTTCTAATTTATCTCTTTTTACAGGTAAGTCGCATCCATTAACTGCATATCCAGCTCTAACAAATTTATTTGCGTATAATTTCCCCATATCTCCTAATCCAATAATTCCAATTTCCATGTCTTTATTAAATTACTTATCTATATATAAATAATTGAATATTATACAATTTTTATACATAAAATTTATAAATAGTTGAATCTTATACAGTTTATAGAAAAATGAAAGATATAAGATCAAGGTTAATAAAATTGTTTAAACAGGGTTACTGTACTCCTCAAATAGCGAGAATAGCTAAAAAGATTAAAGAACCGGCAACAACGATTCATTACAATATCAAAAAGTTAGAGAAAGAAGAAGCGATTAAAACATATAAAGCTGTTTTCGATTATAAAAAAATTGAAGAAGGATATTGCATTTATATCCTTGTGAATCTCATACAGGAGAATTATGCAGAGCCGGAAAAAATTGCCAAAGAAATTGCCAAAGACTCAAGAGTAGAATCTGTTGATGTTGTAACTGGAGATTACGAGCTAATTATAAAATTAAGATGTAAAAACATAGATGAATATTATGAATATGCAAAAGAAGCTATTAAGAAATATGGATTTGCAAAAACAATTTCATTAACTTCTTTAAAACAAGTCAAAACAGAGTTTGTCGAGCTTAATTGATTATTTGTTTCAGAATTTATAGCAAAAGACTCTTAAAATGTCCGAATTCCACATGTTTAAGACAAGTAGTAAAAAATAGCATGTGGAATTCGGAGCACACCAAAAAACTATCAGAAGTTTTTTGGGGCGCTCAGAAATTTTCTGAAAAATTTCTGATGTGCTCAAAAACCATATTAAAAAAATACAACAGGTTTCTGACCTATGGTTTTTGACATTTACCAAAATGTCTTTTGCTATGTTTGGAAGACTTAAATAAATTGGTTAAAAATTTAAGTCTTCCGTTATAGTTATTAATCTAAGCTTTTTTTAACAACGAAGCAAGCTCTTTATCTTTATATACTGTTACAACAATCTTCAATTTTGTATTGAGTATGCTTTCAGACATTGAAGTTGCATCAAAATCATTAACACTTTTTACTGAATGTATTTTATCCCACATAGATATTACTTCTTTTGTATTATAAATATCCATAATATAGTCATTTAAAATAATTTTCATGTCTACACCGATTTCTGCTCCCAATTTCACATTTACACCCATTTTTTTCCATTGTTTTGCACACCATCTGTCTAATATTGTATCTTTTTTAGATAGTATTAAACATTTCATATTTCTCATTAATCTTAATTTTTTTATTTCTTCATTTGTCAATACATGAGGATATGGTACATGTCTGCAATGGATAACCACATTGAGCTTTTTATCTTCTTTCATTACCTTATCTATGAAATCTAAATGAAATTTTATGAATTCTCTATGATTTTCAAAAGAAATTTTATGAAATGTTTTTATTTCTCTTTTAGCGTGTAAAGCCTCTAAGTCAGATAACAATTTTTCACTAAAACTTCCAAGGCTTTTAATCCATTCTTTATTAATTACATAGCCTTCTTTTTTCTTTTCCAGAATGCTATTTTCAGTTAATTCTTTTAGGGCTTTATGCGTAGCTTGATAAGTAAGTGATAGTTTGTATTGTCTTTTTAATTTTCCATAAATCTTTTTTGCTGTCAACGGCCATTCCCTAGAGAGAATTTCTATAATTGAATTTTTTGTTGAACTGCTACCAATAGTAGATAGAGGTAATGACATTAAATATAATAGAATCAGTTAATTATAAACTTTTAGGTTGATTTTTTTTCTACTAAAGATATATTTGTAAAAGATGCGATTAAAGATAATTCAAATTAGTTGTTATGAATCAAATGAATCCCGGAACAAACAATCAAGCAAGATTAATCATTCCACATGAAGATGGAGAGATAATATTTGCATACCCTTCGATAGGAGGTTTTTATAGAGAAGTAGGGAGAGGAATATTAGAAAAGGGATATAAAATACCAACTGGAGAAGAAATTGCTTCTTTAATTCGTTCTGTTTACCCTCCTTATACGTTTATTAAAGATCATGTTAGGATATGGGTTTTTAATAGAAATTTATCTACATATAATGGAGTCTATGTTCTACAAGATCAAGAAGCAAATGGAACAATATTTAGTGGAGAATATGTATCTAGTCAGGCGCATAGGCAGCATAAAATAAATCTGATAAATAAAGTGAATAAATTAGAAAAAATAGTTAAAAATGGAGAAGAAATAGAAGGCGTAAGATTTAGTGAGGATGGAAGAATTAGATTTGCTCCAAGAGAAACATATGTATCCAAAGATAAGATCCCTTTGTCTAAAAATGGTTTTGTGATAGCTAGTTTCGGATTAGAAGGAGCAAGAAAATTAGAAGAAGCTTCCCATAATTTTAAAGATGGTTATGAGGTTGGAACACTTGATTTAAAAGACGAAATTATGGTAGTGGACGATGTGTCTTATATTTCTAGATATAATCATGATCATCTTTATGGTGTAACAGGCGGTAACCCTCTAGAACATGTGCTTTGTATCGAAGGCCGTGAACCCGGAGATGATCTATGCGGATCTTCGTTCGGAATAATAAAATAGTTTTCATCAATAATTTTAGTTTAAGATGGATTTATCATTAACTAACAACTTTCATGAAAAAATAGAGCTAGATAAAGTAATTACTCACGATAATAAAGTATACTATCCTCTTGGAGGAGCATCTTATCTTTTTAATGATAATTTTATTAGCTATTTATTAAATAATATTAAAAAAGAGAACTTAATCATAAGTATAGGAGCACAACCGAATTCATCCCCTCATTTAGGCACTATAATAACTTTCATGACGGCTTTTTCATTAGCTTCCAAAATAAAAAATTTTTCTAAACAAATTAATGTTGAAATATTATTTGAGATAGTAGATTCAGCTCCATCAGAAATATTAAAAATTAAAGATATAGTTTATCAAATCAATCTTCGTAATAACTCAATAAGCAGTAGTATATTAAAAAAATATATCGAGCTATTGAATTTTTTAGAAAAAATAAGCGGAATAACTTATAAAATAAGGAATCAAGAAGAATTTAATAAACAAAAAGAAATTCTGGAGTTAGTCAAACTTTTTATTAAAAATAGGGATTCCTTAAACAGGGTTTTCGGATCCTCTGATAAATTTGTCATTAGAGTGTCATGTCCACAATGTGGTTTAACAGACAAAAAAGGAGTAAATAATAAATATTTTAATAATAGCATAGAATGCCTTTGTCCAACTCATGGTAAATTTAAGATTAATATTAAAAAACAATCACGTTTATTAGAGTATAACACTCCATTAAGAAATCTAATCCGAGCACTCCTATATCATAAAAAAAATAAGGACACTTCAATTGAATATGAAATATTAAGGGTTACTGGAAGTGATTATGCAGGTTACTATCAAGAACAGGCTCTTTATCGAACAGCATCTTTATTAGGGAATGTCTATGCTCATGAATTACCTATTATAGTATACTCGCCATTAATTCTCGATTGGTCTGGAGCTAAATTATCTAAATCTCTCTCTATAAAACAAAATGCATATGGGTATCTCCCCTCTTATCTTGTTGATTATGATTACCTTAAAGAGAGTTTTGATAAAAAAGGATTAGACATAATTTACGAAGAAGTATCATCCTGGATTGATAATCCTCACAAATTATTCAGGCATTATTCAGTTTACTACTTCATGAATTTATTCAAAAAGAAGGAGGAATATCTTCAGCTGAATAGCGAAAGCAAAAGTGATTAATATGAGAAATTTTGAGTTAAAAGTAAAAAAACAATGGAATGAAGTTTATGTGAATGACAATTTTACTAAAAAACCTCAAAGAAATTTACCACAAATAGCTAATTTTTTCAAATTAAATAACATATCAAGAATCTTAGACTTAGGGTGTGGTTCAGGAAGGAATATTGTTTATTTAGCGAAAGAAGGATTTGAAATGTACGGACTGGATATATCAAGTGAAGGAGTACATAAAACGAAGTTATGGTTAAAGAAGGAAGGAGTTAATGCTAGTTTAAAAGTAAGATCCATGTATGGAAAATTACCCTATCAAAAAAATTATTTTGACGCAATAATGTGTATAAGAACTTTGAATCATGGCACTATCCAGGACATTAGAAAAGCTATATCAGAAATAAAAAGGATTCTTAAACCTAACGGATTTATTTATTTAACAGTTGTTAAAGGTATAACAAAAAGTCTACAAAAAGATTACACATTTATTGATTCAAGAACATATGTACCTCTAGGAGGAAGGGAAAAGGGAGTTATCCATTATCTTTTTAATAAAAATATTCTAGAGAAAGAATTCAAAGATTTTAAAATAATTAAACTATCCACGAATAAGAGTCTAAAAAATAAGGATGAATATTATGTATTATTTGGAAAGTTAAATCATAAACCAAACCTGAATTCCAGAACCAATAATAATAAGTATAATTCCTAAAAGACTTAATTTTTTTTCTATTTTCATTTCTCTTAAAACCTTTATATCAATTTTCCGTTCTTTGTAGACAATGCCATGAACTAAAATAACACTTATACCTAACAGAACTTTGCCTAAAGCATCTATAATAAATCCTAAAATGAATAAAGTAGGTTGCATGTTTTATTATCTCTTTTTTAATTAGGAAATAAAATTATTGTGAGATATAAATGTTGCGGTGAGAAAGTTTAAGAAATGATTATAAGAAGATTTCTAAAAATCAAACAATAATATTTTCTATTCTTCTAAGATCCTCGTAATTACTTATTTCTTTATCAATCATGGAATTTAAATCTAAATCGTAAGCTAATCCTTCTACTACTACTCTTTCTAATGCTGGACAACCTCCATTACCTCGATGAGGATTTATTTTAGGTTCTATATTTTGAACTCCAGAATCATTTATTATTTTTCTGATCGTGTCTATCTTTCCGAGAATCTTTATATTCACCTTTGGATACTCTGGGCATGCTTTTCTTATTTTCTCTTCACTAAAATCAACTTCAGGATCAAAATAAAAATCCACTAAACAATCATTAATTAATCCTTTATATCTGGTAGTTGAAACTTTTTCATTTCTAAATTGTGACAAATAATTCAAAACCCCCCGTCCAACTTGTATTAATCCTTCCACATCAGTTTCAATATGATGGACTGAAAAAGAAATCACGAAATGATTTGTACCATATTCCACCCACATAATATCCTCCAGATTAAGAGGCATTTTTCTTGTTGGAATAAGTTTTCTTAAAAGTTCTTCTTCTTCACTATAAAGTTCATTTATACTATATTCATCGACCCAATTACTTCTCTTACGGAATAGTTTTTCAGGAGCAGATTCAAATGGACCTCTTATTTTTGAACGCCTTAATGTACTAACAAGTCTCGTGCTTATATACGGATCTTCATGAACATCATATTCGCTTTTTCGCACAAAATATAACATACTAAATTTCTCACTACTCTCTACAAGTTCTTGTAGATTATCCTTTCTAACAAATCGTTTTCCTTTTTCTCCTTCTATTATTCCACTAGGAATTTTATATACAGTTTCGTAAGCCATGAAAAAAATAAGGTTATTTTATTTATAAAGATATTATCATTAACCAAATCTGAATTATATAATAATTATTCTCTTCGTTTCTAACCATCACGAATCAATTTTTCAAGGTTTAGTCCATTAAGAGGCCCGGGCTCAAGTTGAAATAATTCACACTCTAAATTTCTCGCTTCAATTCCTTTCACAAGATTCTCTTCACTATCGCCAGCAGCGTAAATCCTATCACTTGTCATTTCAACAGCAATAGTTGGATATCCTTTGAATTGTCCACTAAATTCCTCTGCACTCATTAACATACGAACTGGTTTAGAAGCTGGCCAATAATTTCCAAATTCATCTGTATAATCCTTTGATTCCATACTTTAATTACGTTAAAGAGTTTAATAAATCTTTCTATAAAAATTATTTAAAAACTTAAAAAGTTCAAATTAATTATTTTCTATATGGCAGAATATTGATATCATTTTAACTCCTCAATAAATTCAATTATTTCTTTCTTTATTTGTTCATAATCTGGAATATAATCTACTAAGTTCCTCAAATCCGTTTCATATGATTCTTTTGATAGCAAAGTTATCCTATTCAAATCAACCTTTTCTTCTTTTAATTTTTTATAAATTAGATTCTTATCTATCTCTACTTTTTTTCCTAGTAACATCCACAAATCATATAAATCTCTTGCCTGATTCCTATTTGCAATCGCTCTGATTTTCTCAGCAAGAATTTCTTTTTCAGCTAATGCGACAATAACAAACAAAGGAACGTCTGAAAAAACCCGATTTATTACTGACGCTTTCTTAAAAAAAACTTTGTTCTTATTAAAATCAATCTTCAAATTGTTGGCAGAATTAAGATTTCCATTGTACAAAGGCCCCTTAAATTTTATTTCAAATCTTATATTTCCTTCAAATACTTTCTCAATCATATCAAAGTGTTCAATTCCCAATAAATCAAAAGACTTCAAACAACCATTTATGAGCTCTTTTAATTTATTGACATTTAGATAAATGGTAAAGTCCAAATCTTCTGAAGCTCTTTCTAAACCATAACACAGTCTTAAACAGGTTCCGCCTTTAAAGACGGTAGAATCTCCATGTTTGGACACAGCATTAAGAAAAATATACTGCAAATATTCCTTCTCTAAATAATACAAACTTATCTTCCTCTTTTGTTTAAGCAATACAAGTTCTTCTCTTGATATCATTTTAAATTTGTATAAAGCCGCCATTCTTTATTTAAATCCTTTCTTGTTTTATTCATTGGATCAAGAAACCCAACTCCTTTGCCAATTTTTTTCAGCAGAGTATTTTTATCTTTTTTATTCAATTTTTCATCTAAGATAAATCCTAATCTTCTTAATACCATCTTACTATTAACTCTTAAAGCATAATTTATTAACTTCTTAATATCAAGCTCATTAATATTTTCCAGTAATAATCTTGAAATTTCTCTTACGCCGCCGCTATATTTAGGAAACAGCAAAGAGTCAACAAAGGCTTTTTCTTTTTCAGCAATAATAAAATCTCCAATTTTAAAATATCCAAAAAATCTGTTCTTGGATAAGCAAACATACACAAACCTTTTATGTCTTTTATATTTTACAGAAACATAGGTTATCTTTTTAGGCAGATTGTCGCTTAATCCATAGTAGTTCAATGCAGAAAGAAAACTTACGTAAGACGGCCAGTTAAAATAAGCGCCAACGACGAAATCGTCTGCATCATTCAAAGAATACGTTCCGGAAGAAAGCACATCAATCACCTTTTTCTTTTTCAAGGCCTTAATCAGATTATATGTTTTAGTTTTATCAATTTCCAGAAGCAAAGCTAATTCTCTCAGTCTGAACACCTGAATTTTATTTTTTCTCAAAACTTCATATGCCTTTTCTTCGCCTTTGCTTAATTGCATTTTTATATTGTTTTAGTAATTTATTTACTAATATGGTATAAATTAACTATATAAATCTTTTTATTTTGTGAAGTTCACAAGGTATTGAAGAAAATTATACAAAAACTTAAATATAAATTAAAACTTGATTAAAGTTCATATTTTCTAAATCATTTTTACTGTTTTTATTTTCTCTAAGCATACAACATAGAGAACTGGAATCTATTTAAATTTATTTATAAAGCATTATCCATTTTGGATAATTTTTTCTCAACACATACCTTTATAAAATTTTATTCTTTAGCAATATAATAAATAGGATAAAAAATGGGGTGGAAAGAATTTTTTAAACCAACACTTGGAAAATTTATTTTATTCATAATTTTACTATTAATTCTTCCTATTTTTGGATGGCAGAATTTTATTTGTAAACCTTGTGGAGAACCTCCAGCAGAATGTCCTCCTTGTGGAGAATATCAATTTAAATTTTCTGGGATTATTTATGTAATTAAAACTATTTTATCATCTGAATTTGTGTATCCAACTTTTGATATTAGCATTTATATAGTTATATTTTATGTTGTCATTTCTTATTTACTATCATGTTTTCTAATTAAATTATTTAGTAAATATAAAAAATGAGAATTTATCTTGGAAGCGATCATGCCGGCTTTATTTTAAAACAGAAAATTAAAGCATTTTTGGATAAGAAAAAAATATTGTATGAAGATTTAGGTAGTATAGGATATAACAAAGATGATGATTATCCAGATTTTGTTCTTCCTGTTGCAAGAAAAGTAGCAAAAGATAAACAGGCTCTTGGTATTGTTTTTGGTGGAAGTGGTCAGGGAGAGGCAATAACTGCAAATAAAATTAAAGGAATTAGAGCCGTCGTTTATTATGGGGGCAGTTTAAAAATAATTAAACTTTCTAAAAAACATAATAATGCTAATGTATTATCATTAGGAGCGCGATTCCTTAATGAAAAAGAAGCAATTAAAGCAATAAGAAAATGGCTCAAAACAAAATTTTCTGATAAAGAAAAACATAAAAGACGATTAAAAAAGATAAATAAATTAGGAAGCAGATGAAAAGGTTTAAATAAGTGAACTCACTTAATATATAATGACGAACATTACGCTATCAATAGATGATGAAGTTTATAAAAAAATGAAAAAACACTCAGAAGTAACGTGGAGTGAGTTTGTTAGAAAAATGATTAAAAAGCGAGTTGAAGAATTAGAGTCATTAGAAAAAGATAAAAATAAAGAATCTATACTAACAATGCTAGCTTCTGAAAAAGTTCTAAAAAAAGATTGGGATAATGAACTAGATGAAAGGTGGAACAATGTATGAACAAAAAGATATCATTTTAATACCTTTTCCATATTCTGATTTGACAGGTAGTAAAAAAAGACCGGCATTAATAATATCTAATCAAAAATTAAATAAATCAGATGATAGAATTTGTTGTTTAATAACTTCTAATATACGGTCAGATGATATTGAAATCAAAAAAGAAAATTTTAAAGAAGGCACATTACCATTCAAGAGCGCATTAAGACTCTACAGATTATTTACAATAGATAAAAGAATAATTATCAAAAAATTATGTACTATTAATAATAATTTTTATGAGAATATTATAAAACAAATAAATGAATATATAAAATAATTTTAAATTATTGTCATATGAAACTTTATTTAGTAAGACATGCAAAATCAGAAAGAAATGCAGGCCATAATTCTCACGAAGATAAATTAACAGAAGATGGAAAAGAGCAAGCAAGAAGACTAGGAAAATATTTTCATAATGTTAAACTTGATAAAATTTATTGCAGCACTTTAGAACGAGCTAAAGAAACTTTAGGAGAAATTAAACCTTATGTAAAAAATGTGCCTTTAATTTATTCTAAAAAAATAGTTGAGCAAGATATTGGAATTTATAGAAAATATGGAAAAGATGATTGGGAAAATTATTTTAAGGATGCAGTTAAATCCGGGAAACATATTGTAGATTTTAAACCAAAAGCAGGAGAAAGCATGAGAGAAACATATAATAGGGCAAAAAAATTTTATAATTTATTGATAAAAAATCATAAGAATAGTTCTATTTTGGTAGTGAGTCATGGGATTTTTCTAAGATATCTTATACTTATTATCCTAAACTTAGATATTTTAGAAGCAAGACTTTTTGGTTTAAGCAATGCTGCGGTTAGTAGTTTTATTATTGATAAAAAAGGAAAAGTAAAACAATATCATATAGATGATTTTCATCATTTGTTAATACATGGAGTGAAAAATCAGAATAAAATTAAAAATATTTTATAGCAAGGTTTATATATGATACTTCTGTCATATATACTATGTATGATGTAATTATTATTGGTTCTGGTCCTGCTGGTTATACTGCTGGTATATATGCAAGTCGTGCAAGAAGGAAAACAATTTTATTTAGCGGTTTGTTGCCAGGAGGACAATTAGTTGGCACTACTATTGTTGAAAATTATCCAGGATTTGAAAAAGGAATTCTTGGGCCTGAATTAATGGACGTAATGAGAAAGCAAACTGAACGATCAGAAGCAGAGATAGTTGACGATAGAATAGTCAAGGTTGATTTTAAAACAAAACCATTTAAAGTTTTTACAAAAAATAAAGAATATCAAGGTAAGGCAGTTATTATTGCTACAGGGGCAGATTATAGAAAACTGGAGATAAAAGGAGAAAAAGAATATTCAGGTAGAGGAGTGAGCTATTGCGCTGTTTGTGATGGACCTTTATTTAAAAATGAAATATTAGCAGTTGTTGGTGGCGGAGATGCTGCTATGGAAGAATCAATTTTTCTTTCACAATATGCAAAGGAGGTTCATGTTATTCATAGAAGAGATAAATTGAAAGCAAGCAAAATAATGCAAGAAAAGGCATTTAAGATTAAAAAAATAAAATTTCACTGGAATACCGAGGTTAAGGAAATAAAAGGAGATGCGAAAGTACAGGAAATTATTGTTATTAATAATAAAACAAATAAAAAAGAGATTATGAAAGTAGGAGGAATTTTCATTGCTATAGGGCATATTCCTAACACTGAGCTATTTAAAGGGCAAATTAAACTAGATAAAAAAGGTTATATAGCATTAAAGAACAAAACAGAGACCAGTGTTAAAGGAGTTTTTGCAGCAGGAGATGTTCATGATTACAATTATAGGCAGGCAGTAACTGCAGCAGGATTTGGTTGCATGGCTGCATTAGATGCTGATAGATATTTGGGAGATGAGTAATCCATTAAAACAAAAATCTATTAAAAGGAATTACATCTTTCTATTTCATGCCCTGTTCGCATAGTGGTATTGCAATCGATTGGAAATTGATGTCTTTTAGACGCGTAGGTTCGATTCCTACACAGGGCGTTATATTTTGACATTTGATTTTGATATTTGAACGAAAAAGAATGAACAGATTTAAATAATGTTTTTAATTCTTTATTACATGAAATCAAAAAAAACTGAAAAAATTTTTAATGAACAATTGCAATTAATAAAGCCTTCTGAAGAAATGCTAAGAAAAATTAATAAAACTTCTGATGAGTTCTGTAGAAAGATTAATGACAATTTAATTAAAAATGAAATTAAAGCAGATGTTTTTTTGGGAGGAAGCGTTGCTAAAGGAACGCTTGTTCATAAAAATATTTATGACATAGATGTTTTTGTGAGATTTCAGGGTAATAAAGATGAGGAAATATCGGATATACTTGGAAAAATTTTAGATAAAAAATTTAAGAAGGTTCATGGTTCTAGAGATTATTTTCAAAATGAAATAGAAAATATTCTTATAGAAGTTATTCCTGTCTTGAAAATTGAGAAGCCTGGAGAAGCAGAAAATGTTACTGATTTGAGCTATTTTCATGTAAAGTATGTTCTAGAAAAAATAAAAAATGACGAGAAATTAAAAAATGAGATAATTTTAGCAAAAAATTTTTGTTACGCGCAAAATGTTTATGGAGCTGAAAGTTATATTAAAGGATTTTCTGGTTATGCTTTGGAATTGTTAATATGCCATTATAAAACTTTATTAAATTTAATGCAGGAAATCTCGCAATTAAAAGATAACGAGAAATTAATTATAGATGATGCTCATTTTTATAGCAGTAAAGAAGAACTATTGAAAAATCTGAATTTTGCTAAGAGGCAATCTCCTATTATTTTAATAGACCCTACATTTAAAGAAAGAAACGCTCTTTCAAGCTTAAGCAAGGAAACTTTTTTGAGATTTAAAAAGGCATGTAAAGATTTTTTGAATAAACCGAGTAGAAGTTTTTTTGTGCAGAAAAATATTTCTGATGAATTTAAAAAATTTAAGCAAGTTAAGATAATTTCAGTAAAGACAAACAAGCAGGTTGGGGATATTGCAGGAACGAAAAGCAAAAAATTTTATGAATTTTTTTTAAGACAATTAAAAAAAGAATTTAGGGTTAAAAAGAATGATTTTGAGTATAATGAGGAAAGTAATAAAGCAAATTTTTATTTTTTATTGGATAAAAGAAATGATGAGATTGTGAAAGGGCCTGCGTTAGAAAACAAGATGAATGTTGAAAAATTTAAAAAAGTTCATTCCAATGCTTTTATTAAAGGGGATTTTGTTTATGCTGCAATAAAACATAATGTAAAATTTGATGAATGGTTTTCAAATTTTAAGAAAAAATATAAAAAAATAATAAAAGAAATGGGGATAACTTATTTAAGAAAAAAGTGAGATTCTCTTATCAAAAATTTTTTCTGATATGTTTTTCATCAATAAGAAATCCACTTAATTCATGAAGCAGAGGAATATAATCTGGATTTCTTCTATCATTTTCTTGGTCTATTCTATCTGCTTCTTCAACAGCGGTATTAAATTGATGTAATTCATCAAACATATCTTTAGCATTTGTTCCTGTTGAAGCAAGTTCTTCAATTTTAGATATAAAACAATCAGGAACTTGTAATCCATCCCATTGGTAAGATCCTACAAGTGAGTTATTAGAATATATTCCTACAGAAGTAGTGGAAATTTTAAAAGATCTCTTACCAGGAATAATATCTACTCTTGTTTTTTCTCCGTTTGCTGAACTATAATTAACCAAGGTTTCTCTTCCACGATGAGCATAATTTCTTTCAGTTATCATTTCATTTTTTTATGTAATTTTTTTAATTTTTATCACTTCTAGATTTAAGACCATAATATCTTTCACATGATCTAATAAATTGATTGCGTGGAACATTCCTCGTAAAAATAATCCAGCCAAAAGAATCAAGTTCTACTCTAGTACCTGTCTCAAATTCAATTGGAAGTTCATCTATTGTAATAGGTGTTTTTCTTTCTCTAGGATAATTTGTTGACCCGTAAAATTTACTTCCATCATATAAAATATGTGTCATTTGATTATCTTACCTTGTAACTTTATTTATTTCTTAATTTAGATAGTTAATTTATTGAATCTTTATACAATTCTCTTAGTCGTTCAACAAGGTTATTATTGTAATTTCCGTCTCTATAATCTCTTTCCAACTTTCTCATTTTTCTTATGTTTTCTTCTCTTTCATTTCTACTTATTGGATTAGTGTTCTCGTATTTTATAGGGTATCTTTCGTGCATGTTTTTTTACTTTCTTGCAATTTATTTCTTAAATGATATTTTGTAATTTTATCTTCTTAATATCCCCTTATTAACCTTGTCAATAATAATGCTCTTAAATCAAAAATATTTCCATGACTATCAATAATTTCACCAGCTCTAACCTCAACTAATCTTTCTTCATGCATATAAATTTCATTTCCAAGGTCAGTTTCCCCGATATATTGAGGAATTTCCACAGAGGGTTGGGAGAATCCATAACCTAATCTATGCTCTATATATTTCCACGCATATCTTTTTCCTTTCATTTCTTATTTTACCTACTTTCATTCATTCTTAAATTGATGATAAATTATTCTGACCTGTCTTTCAAGAGCTGATAAATTAACAACATTTCCATGAGAATCTATGACTTCTCCTGGTCCAACTATAACTTTTTCATTACCATGAAGATAAATCTCTAAACCGTCACTTGTTGTTCTCAAGTAAGTTGGTTTATTAATTGAGTATCTCATTGAAGGTATTTCTACTCCTAAACTTTCGAGGTTTCTTAATCTATCTCTTAATTCTATATCATCTATTGTTCTTTGTTCTGTCATTTTCCGTTACCTCCTTACAATTACTTTTTCTCTTCAACTACATAAGCAAGCGTTCTCTGCGGTGTTCCGTCAGCAGCTGAATAAGCTTCGTCTCTTGTTTTCCTATAAGCTTTTCTTCCGAATATTCCATCAACAACTACTCTATCAGCTCCTAATGTAAAAAGCCTTCTTTGAGAATCTGTTAATGGTGTAAAAGTAGTCTCTGCATTGAAGGTTCTTTCTCTTCCTTCTTCAACTGTAACCTCTAAACTTCTTGGATAACCAATTGATACATTTAGGATATTAGAATATTCTGCCTTTCTTGGTAATGGATAAATCTTCTCTACCTTATAATTCCAATTTGGATATTTTTCTGTCATTCTCTTATTTTACCTCCTTACATTAATTATTTTATTATTTATCTTCTTTATATTATTTATTTTAAACATTTTTAATAATTTATATGCTTTGGTTAGCTCTTTCATATTTTAGCGCTCTAAGCTTTTGATTATCAGTGTAATCATCGCTAACTTTAACATATTCAACTCTTCCAAGGATTCCATTAATTGTAACTCTTTCATCCCCTAACATAAAGAGTTCTTTATCTGCATCTGTCATATAAGAACCATTTGGTTTAAAAGTTTCTATTTTCCAACTTTTTGAAGTATCAACCATAACCTCGATATTTCTTGGATAATCAACATTAAAAGTAATAGGGATTACATTTCTATATCTTCCTTTGATTTTTGTTTGTTGTTTCATTTTTTATCTTTATTATAGCAAACGCGTTTAATGTTCGCAATGAATTTATGCGTTTGTCTATTTAGGAAACGTCAAAAAATTACGAAAATTTTTTGCGTTCACTATAATTTTATTTCACTGCAGCATCAAATAAAAATGATAAAGCACTTGCAAAAAAAGGCGTGTTAAGCCAAATGGCTATTTCTTCTTCTGGAAGATTTGAGTTTGCTATAATGAAAACAACTTGTTCATTATCTATAATGAAAAATCGTGAATCTATAGTAATAGGTTGTACTTTTATTTTGAATTTTTTGTTAATTTTTTCTATTTCTTTTTCATCTCCAGATAAGGCTATTTTCATTTTTATCTTTGATTTCTTCAGTTTTTCAAATATCAAAGAAAAAAATCGAGCTTTTGACATTACTTCTTGGGCAGAACTGCAGATAGTAACTTCTTTTCCAGCATTTTCTAATAATTCTTTAATATGATTGTAAATGATGGATTTTCCTCTTAATGATGCAGATATATCTTCCCGCTTAATTGGTTTTATTCCTGTAACATACAAATGTTCTAATTCTTGGTATTCATCTGTTTCTTTTAACTTTGATATGCTTGACACTTTTTCGTTTGCTTCATTTATTGTTTTTGATTTTAATTTTTCTATGACTATGTTAGGTTTAACAGCGATATATTTGACTGGTTTTCCGAGTTTCATTATCGCAAATCCTCTTTTTTCAAGACTTTCTAAAACATCGTATGTTCTTGACCTCGGAACCCCTGACATTTCTGCAACTTCTCCAGCACTTGCTATTCCTTTTGCTAACAATGCAAGCCATACCTTTGTTTCGTATATATTCAGATCAAAATAATCTTTTACTTGCTTTATAAGTTCTGTTTTCATTATCATTTTTTAATTCTTTTGATTGAATGTCATTTTATAGTAGTTATATTTAGAACTATAGGTTTATAAATCTTTTGATTGTGTCATTACTAGATAATTATTACAATACAAAGTTTTTTAAATATAATTCTATAGCATTATACATGAGAATCATTAATAGCGAATTAACTTATAATCAAGCCGTATTAGAATCTTTAATTGAACTTACTAAAAATACTCCTACTAAATATTTTGATCCTACAATAGTTTTAAGTGAGGTTTATAGAAGAGGTTATATCCTTGAGATTGAGGTAATATTAAAGGCGGGTATAAAAAAATCGCTGGATTATTTAGCTGACGAAGGTTTGGTCCTCAGAAAAGAGATGACAAAAAAAAGTAGAGGTTTACAAGAAGGAACATTTGTATATAGAGCTGATCTTTCTAAATGGAGAAAACTTAGTGAATATCTTTCAAAAGGAGATAAAAATGAATCTTGCAACAATCATTGATTATACAATGTTCTTTTTTCTAGGAGCTTTATGTGCTTTACTTCTTAGCTTTCTTAGCTTTTATAGTATATCTGGATTAGAAATACCTTTTATAGCTAATCTCTCGCCTGTAAATGATACTCCGGCTCCAAGTGATTTTATTTCTGAAAATAATATAAAAGTTTATAGTGATAAAATAGTTATTGAAGTAGAAAATGCCAGCTTATCGAAATATGCTCCAACAGGAAGCATGAAACCTTTATTTGATCATTCGAGCAATGGAATAAGAATTAAACCAGTTTCTGAAGATGACATAAACATAGGAGATATAATAACTTTTAAAGAAGGAAACTTGCTTATTATCCACAGAGTTATTGAGAAAGGTATTGATAATAATGGAGTTTATTTTATAACCAAAGGAGATAATAATTTTGTTAGTGATGGAAAGATACGATTTAAAGACATTGAATATAAAACTATTGGGATAATTTATTGAGGATGGATGAAGAAAAAAGAAAAAATTTAGAAGGAAAATTAAAAGCAATTCAAGATTTGAAGAGTGAGCACTATATTGGAACGCAGGCTTCTTGGAAATATCTTAATAGGGTTATAGCATTATATGAAAATCCTAAGAAAGTCTCAAGGGCTATTAATGTAAGAGTAGCAGAGCAAAGAACTGTTTATTATCCTGCTAGTCCTGAAAGAGTTCTTGGTTTGTTAGATTTTCTTTTTTTGAATTTATTAAGGGAACCTAAAACTTTAGAGGATTCTCCTATTTTTTATTATCATCAGTTTTTATGTGGAAATGGTGATAAGGTAAATCTGGAAAAATTAACAGATTTTTTAATCCCAATCTTCGCAAATGTACAAGAACCTGATACTTCTAATGATGTTTTTGGAAATTACGCTTTAGTTTATTCATTAGAAAATTTAGATTGCAAAGAACGAAAAAGGAAATTTTTCATGAGAAAATTTACCTCTGTTAACTGGGACTATGTTTTTTCTTTAGAAAATCTTCGTAAAATTGAAAGAGATTTAAAAATGTATATATTTTATATAGAAATTAATATTATTGATAGAATAAAACTTATGGAAAGAGATCAGGTTGATCATAGACTTGAAAATAGAAGAGAAATATTAGCTGATTGGATTCATTTAATAAGAGAAAATAATCCAAAGATTGATTATGAATCTTTACTAGAAGAGGTAAGAAGTAGATATAAAATGAGGCAAGATAGACTTAAAAGGTTAAGAGATTTGAATGCTCACGATGCAATAATCAGCAACGAAATAAGATTAGTTAAGGAATATGAGTTCATTAATAGACTTATCAAATCAGAAAAAAATTTCATTAATAGATTTTTAAAAAGTTAATATGAAAGTAAAAACAAATTGTCCTCCTAAAGATGAATTAGAAACTTTAATTTATGCTTTTAATAGTCCTAATTTAGATCATCCTCCTCAAAGACCCGATTACGAGCAGATAAGGAAAGAACTAAGAGGGGCAGGTCATTCAGAAGAGTCGTTAGATAGTTTAATTAATCTTTTTGATACTTATGAAGATGACCTTGAAGCTTATAATTGCATGTTAAAATATGGACAAACAAGTATTATTAATTACATTAACCATCTTAATGCAGAATGTCGTATTTGCGTTGATAATTATACAAATGTATTAAGAGAAGAGGTTTTTGGAAAAATAAAACATAGGAAATTACAGCCCTCTGAATTGACTGAAGAACGAATTAATCAATTACTAGCTGAAACTCATAAAGAGTTTTTGGGAAGTGATGAAATTGCTAGGATTATTAATCTAGGTAATTTTTATGCTCTTTTATATCCTCGTTTGTTTAGGGGTAATTAAAATGAAAGAATGTCCTAGACATAATTTAGAGATGCTGCTTCATTTAATACCTCCAATTGTCTTTCATCAAGTTTTTTATGAAAAGCCTCCTAAATATGAACGAATAAAAGAATCTATTCCTAATCTTTCACCTCAATCACTAGAGTATTTATTTCGTGAAGAATCTAAAGATTATATGCAAGGAAATCTTAATTTTCTTGCATTTTTATACTATTTTAGGGAAGATATTAGTGGTATTGAATTGAACGAAGAAGAAGCACGCCTCATAGCACGGACTTCATTAAAAAAACATGTCAATGAATGTTCAAACTGTAGGGATTTTTATCTCGAAGATTTTTTAACGAAGCAGCTTAATTTTTATAAAGATGTATTAGGTATTAGCGAAGTGGATGAAGATTATGTTAAAGATATTGATGAATACTATTTAGGATTACTTATCTAAAACATCAACCAATTAATTATCATTCCTAGATAAATGCCAAAGGTTATGAACGGCATTGCAGGATAAAATTTTCCTTTTCTTGCTATAACAAACAAAAATAAAAGAGCAAGAGTGGAAAATATCATTATTATTATAGAAGGCAGGATTGAGAGATAGGTTTTGTAAAAAACTCCTGATGCGATTATAGGAAAGATAACATCTCCTCCGCCTAAAATAGCAAGATTTACTTTTATTTTTGATTTTTTAAATTGTTTCTCTAATTCCTTTGGATTTTTTGCATATTTTTGTTTCAAAAATCTTATTTTTTCCTTTTCCTTTTTTGAAGCATACGGAACGAAAAAACCAGTGAAAAATTTAAGATTGTTTATTTGATATTTCGCCATTTTTTGCATAAATTGTGAATGCCAGACTGCCCACATATCATAAAGAGATATTAGCAATAAAATAATTACAGTCCATTTAATGTTTAATAAAGGAATGAATACTGCTGCAATGCCTGGATAAATTAATAGTTCAGTTATATTATGGACAATAAGGTCTCTTTTGAAAATTTTGAAATAAGCTAGAGGCAAGGCTATAAGTAAGGCAAGGAATTGAGAATAATTATCCACGCTAATTTTGAACAATACTGCATTTATGGAAAGACTAATGGCAATTACAGTTACTAACAAAAACCAGAGCCTAATAAAAGTATCTGCTTTTAGTCGTATTAAAAGAAAAAATAAAGCAACAGCAATTGCAAAAGCGACAATGATTTCTTTTCCTTGGGGCTTTTCCTTAATTTCTTCAGGAGGTTCCATTCCATACGGAAGCTGGAGTTTGTCAGTATAGATAGTGTACACAAATAGTCCTATTAACTGTGTTAATAAGAACATGCAAATAATAATAGCGGTTATTTTTAGATTGTGTTTCATAAATCCTTCTTTAAGTAAATTGAAATGCTTAAAAATCTTTGATTTTTATTGTGTTTCAATTTGCCCCCCTTTTTAAGTAAATTGAAATGCTTAAAAATCTTTGATTTTTATTGTGTTTCAATTTCCTCTTTTTATTAATATGATTAATAGAGTTTTTAAAATGTTTGATGGGAAAGATTATTTAAATAATATTGATATATAATTTTTATGGAAAGTAAAAATGTCAGAATCTTCATTTGTTTATATAACAAGTAGTACTTTAGATGATAAAAGAATCACATATCATAAATGGACTGCTCTAAGCGTTAAAACTGATTTAATAGAAGAAGGATTAAATCCATGGTTACTTGATTTCAATACTTCGCAAAAATAACATAGTTATCTTGCTGTCTACAATAGGGGTTATAATGGAAACAATTTCCAAATGATATGGACAAAAAATAAATATTCTTATTATCCTGTGCTTAGATCTCATAGACCATCGAAAGAATTACGAAGAGCATTCTCAAAAATTCTATATATTAAACCATTCACTTTTTATAAATTCAAAGACAAATTTTATAATGATGAACTACATTATACTTATGAATGGGATTTTTTAAATCCTCAGAAAAGATTTAGTGAATTGTTAGAAGATAAAGTAAGAAGAAAATATTTGAGGTGGTTGAGAGATTAAATTCTACCTCTTAAATTAAATTTGTTTTATAAATATTTATATTATTTATTTTTTAATTTCACCTCAACCTTATCGTCTCCAAATTTCTCGGAACAATTGTTTCTATATGGTGTAATTTGTAAATAGTAGAGGCAATATCAAGACATCTACTCTGTTCTCCGTGATTAAGTATTATTCTCATCACTCGTGGCTGTGTTTTATTTGTGTAATCAATTAATTCTGTTCTTCCTGCGTGTGCAGATAGCCCATCTATGGTGATAACTGCTAAATTAACATCAACAATTTCTTCTTTTCCTTCTACACTCATCTTAACCTGTTTTATTCCATCTTGCACTTGTCTTCCTAATGAACCAGATCCCTGGTAACATACAAAACAAATTTTGTTATTTCTGCTTGAAGCAAAATGTCTGAAATATTCTACAGAAGCACCACCAACTAACATACCTGAAGTTGCGAGCACTACACAAGGGCTTCCCTCAATAACTAGTTTTCTTTCTGAAGAACTTCCTACTCTATTGAACACATCTGATACAAAAGGATTTTTATTTTGGAAAATATCTCTTCTTACCTGGCTGTTCAAAAAATCAGGATAAGCAGTATGGATTCCATTTATATCCCATATCATACCATCGATATAGATAGGCACTCGCGGAAGTTTGTCATTTCTCATTGCCTCTTCTAATATTAACATTGTCTCTTGTGCTCTTCCTAATCCCAGTTCTGGAATAAGAACCTTTCCTTTTTTTTCTATGGTTTGTTTTATTTCATTTATCAACTGGTCTTCTGCGTCTTTTCTTGAGGGCAGGACATTTTCTTTTCCGCCATAAGTAGCTTCTAATATCATTGTTTCTAAGCGAGGGAAAATATTTACTGCACGATCTAAAAGTCTTGTTTTCAGGAATTTTATATCTCCTGAATACACAAGGTTATGGGCTCCATTGCCTATATTTATATGGACAATAGCAGCTCCGAGCGCATGGCCTGCATTATAAAAAGTAATTCTCATGTCAGGAGCAATGTCAGTGACTTCATTATAATCAAGACAAATTGAATGTTTTACCATTTCTTTTATATCTGTTGATGAGAAAAGCGGAGTAGTTGCTTGTTTGTAAGCGACTCCTATAAAGTCTAATGCTAATAAAGCAGCTAGATCCCTTGTTGGAGCAGTCATATATATAGGCCCTTGATAACCCATTTTATACAAGTAAGGAACAAGCCCGGAATGATCAAGATGAGCATGGCTTAAAATTACAGCATCTAATTCATTTAATCTAAATTCTGGGGCGTCTAGATAGGGAAATTTATCTTTTCCCTTGCCTCCTACGTCTATTCCACAATCTAAAAGAACTTTTGTTTGAGGTGTTTGCAATAAAATACAGGATCTTCCTACTTGCCTTCCAGAACCTAAAAAAGTAACTCTAATCCATTCTTCTATTTTTTCAGGATTCCATTCTTTGTATATTTTCTTTCCTACTGAATTAAGAAATCTTTTTCTTGCTGCATTGTTTTGGTACAAAACTGCTCGAATATTTTCAGTAATTTTTGATCTTATCGCAGGACTTCTTTGGATTTGCGGTATCCAGTAGGTTTTATCTTTAATCTCCTTTAATATTAACCCAGATTTTCCTATAACTAATCCAGGTCTTTTAGCTTCAATTACAACAATACTTCTTTGAGGATCGAATAATATATCAGTTACTTCTGCTTCTTTTGGCACTATCTCTTTTATTATTTTTTCTGTTTCTTCTTGAGTTTTAAGTAAAGAGGGATCCACTCTTAACTCAATCCTTTTCTTAAACTCATTTACCAATTCCCTAATTTTCCCTTGATTATCTCTGAAAAAATCAAGGTCGTTTGTATAAAGAACTATGTTTGCACCCTCGAAATTTGCACTGTTTATTACCTTCGGTAATTTTTTCTGAATATCTTTTAGAATGTCAGTCATTTTTTACATTAGAATATTTTACTAAATTATCTTTTTATTCCTTGTTTATTCTTAAATTCTTGTTTTATTTCTTGTTCTAATTCGTGTTTTATCCCATCTTTTTTTATGGTAAATATATCAACTCCATATCCTGAACCAGTGTCTCTTTGCGTTGATGCTTTCAGAGATGATAATACCAATTCAACACCTTTTTTTGCATCCATGGTAGGATCATATTCTCTTTCTAGTAAACCTAAAACATAAGGCATACCTGAACCGAAATTTGCATCATAATCTTCTACTTTGATTGCTGTTCCTGCTGGTTCAATAGTGTATAATTCTGTTGTTCCGTCTTCATTAAAACCACCTACTAATGTGCCGACGATGGATGGTATCATTGAAGGATTTCTGATATTTCTGTATGTTAACATTGCAATAAAGTTTGCGGCTTCTCTTACTGTTGGCCTTCTTTTGGACCTTAATTCTTTAAGTCTTAATTCTGCCGCAATAATTTTTTTCTGCATCTCTATATCTGACGCATTTCCAGTACCTGAAATAACTAAATACTCATTTATCACTACTGTTTTTTGCGTATTTTTGCTCATCACTATGTTTCCTGCAGTTGTTTGCCTGTCAGAACCCATTACAATCCCATCTTTACATACAACTCCAATAATCGTTGTTCCTGATTTTAATATAGAATTTTTTAATTCTTGTTCCATTTTAATTTTATAATAAGTTATAGCGTCTTAATAACATTATTAAGAATTTAATACAATTCCATAGTTTTTAGGCTTTATAAATTTTTTGGCCAAAAAATTTTATTGTCTTTAAAATTTTAATAAAATTGACTAAAGTAATAGAAATTTCCTGCTGATTATCTAAAATCTCTAAGGGTTTTCTATATTTATGAGAAACGCGATAAACCTCTTCTTTCTCTTCTGTTAATTCTTTTTTGATAAAATCCATGTCAACTGAATCTCTATCCCTTCCTCTTTGAATTCTTCTATTATATACATTTTCAGGACTAGTTTCTACAAGAATGAATAAATCAATACAATCAGCATACTCTTCAGGCAAAAGTCTTACAAAACTTGAATCTGGTAATGGGTAGGTATAATGAGAGTCTATCAAGTATAATCCTTTAGTTAATTCCTGTTCTAAACTATTCAAAAACCAGGCATTTATCTGAAATGTTTTTTCTTGATCTAATAACGATAAACTTTGAGCAAATCTTCTTTTAGCTTCAGGCCTTTTAATTTCTCCGCTTGAAATATATTTTATATCAGGTAATTTTTTTGATATTAATTTTCCTATAGTTGTCTTTCCTGAACCAGGAACACCGCCCATATAGATTAGGCTTGCCTCATTTCTCATTTTGATTTTAAAAATGGTATGTTTAAAAATATTTATATGGATTAGTTGATTTTTCTTTGTTCAAATCTCGAGATTTTTTATATAATAATTTTATTTATTTTATGCCCTGACCGAGATTTGAACTCGGGTCTCCACCGTGAGAGGGTGGTATCCTTGGCCTCTAGACGATCAGGGCTTCATAAAAAAGAGATAACCTAATTTTTAAAGTTAATTGAATATAACTAAATTTAAGTATTAAAGATGTTTATTATTAACCTGACTAAAAATATTATAAAGAATTTTGAAAAAATAACACTCGAAAAAGGTATCAATAAACAAGATTAACGATAATTAGGGAAATTAAACTTTAAACACTTTATATCCTTTTCTTACTCTTTGTGATATTTTTATTCCTACTTCATCACCTTTTTTAGCACTCGCAACTTTTTTATGATTTATTTGCATACTATCGATTTTTTGTTCAAAATTTGTTTCTCCGCCAACAAATCTTAAACTATCCCCAATCTTTAAAGGAGTTTTTACTTTAATAGCTGCAACTTGCACATGTTCGAAATAGTTTGATATTTCACCAACATCTTTTTCTTTTGCCATAATATTAATAACATTAGGGAATTTATAAACCTTACTCAAACTGGACTTTTGTATTTTACGTGAGGGACTTTGGTGATTTATGGAGGATTTTAAAAAAAATTCAGGTAGGAAACTTTTGCAGTATTTTACACACAAAATGCAAAAGTTTACTCAAATTAAAAATAAGAAGATAGAATTTTAAGCAAGTAATGCTTCAAACTTTTTCCTTTCCTTAGATTCTTTTTCCCTATAACTTGATTCAACTTTGGATACTAATTCTTGTTTTATTTCTAATTGCTTCATTGCATATTCTGCATAATCATTTGCAGCTTTCATAGCCATATCTTTTGTATTAAAAAAAGGAAAATTTCTATAAGGATTATTTTGATTTGAATCAGGATTCTGGCTTCTCTTAAATTCTAAAATAGCTTGTAAATCTCCATTATCCAACATTCTACCATAATTTTCAGATCCCAGTGTTTTATAAAGAGCAAACACAAATCCAAGATGAGGTTTCTTTCTTATAACAGCTCCGTCAATTACTCTTTCTTGTGTTTTGTTAGGATCAGAATAGTCTATTTCATACACAAAATAACAGACTCTTTCTATACCTTGTCCAACATTTTTCACTTCTGGTCTAATCTCATATCTTCTGTTCATTTTATATGTTTTATTGATTATTTCCTTTTAGGATTATTAAACAATAAATATTGATTTATAAATTCTTCTTAGAATTTATTTGTAAGTTTTCTGATCGTGAATTGAAAGATGCCTGGGATTCTAAATCTACGGTTCTCATCCTAAAGAATTAGAAAATAGCCCAACCATTTCGAGAAAGTATTTTCCTATTTCTATCTTTAAGTTACTAAAAATTCTTTTGCTCGGGATTCGCCCAAACAAGACTCGGAGTGACTAGTCCAAAACCTGAAGAGTTAATCAGATTTGCTTTCAGCAATCTGATATAGCCCCACCAGGATTCGAACCTGGGTCAACACGGCCAGAGCGTGTTATCCTTGACCACTAGACGACAGGGCTATTTTATTAAAAATTCATGACAATTAGAATATTTAAATCCATTTAAAGTTAGGATTCTATTTCGTTTTTTAAAACCAAAAGCTTATAAATGAATTTCTCAATTCTTTTATATAATTAATTATAATGGACATAAAATTAAAATGAAACGTTCAAGCAGACGATGGAAGAAAAAACGTCAAATGAGATGGAAGTGGCAAAGAAAAATATTAAAAAGGATAAAGAGAAAGAGAAAACAGAAAAGAGAATAGTTTTTTAACCATAACAATCTTTAAAAATAATTTTATGTTCATTCTATGGATTTATATGGGAATAGATGAAACTAATATCTGGACTGAAAAATACAGGCCTAAAAAATTTGAAGAGGTTGTTGGACAGGATGACATTGTTAAAAGAGTTGGAAATTTAACAAAATCTTTAAACATTCCGCATATGCTATTCGCAGGTCCGCCTGGCACAGGAAAATCTACTCTGGCTTTAATAGTCGTAAAGGAATTGTTTGGAAAAAATTGGAAGGAAAATTATTTGGAGTTAAATGCCAGTGATGAAAGAGGAATTGATGTTGTTAGACAAAAAGTAAAGGATTTTGCCAGAACAAAAGCATTAGGAGATGTTACGTTTAAAGTTATTTTTCTTGACGAAGCTGATGCGTTAACAAGAGAGGCACAACAAGCATTGAGGAGAACAATGGAAAATTATACCAATACCTGTAGGTTTATTTTATCTTGCAATTATAGCAGTAAAATTATCGATCCCATACAATCCAGATGTGTAATAATGCGATTCAAATTATTAGAGAAAAAAGATATAGAAAAGAGAGTTAAATTTATTTCTGAATTGGAGAAACTTGAAGTAGATAACAATTCTATTGAAACATTGTATGAAGTAAGTGAAGGAGATTTCAGGAGAGTTATTAATTTAATGCAGGCAAGCGCATCTATATCAAGCAAAATCACCAGTGAATTGATAAACACTTTGGCATCAACTGCAAGGCCTTCTGACATTAAAATAGTTCTGGAATATGCGTTAAGCGGAGATTTTTTAAATGCAAAAGATAAATTATTAGATATTATGTTAAGAGATTCTGTGTCAGGAACAGATATAATAAAGTCTATTCAAAAAGAAATTTGGAATCTTTCCATTGATAATGAATTAAAAGTTAAGTTAACAGAAAAAACCGGTGAAATAGAATTTAGGATGGTGGAAGGCAGTGATGAATTTATCCAATTAGAAGCGCTTTTAGCAGGATTTGTTTTAGCTGGAAAGGGAAATTGAATCAGAAGAAAATCATTAATGAGAAACAGAATTGAGGATATTAATTATATTAATCCTTAATTTATCATATAAATTTTTATAAATGATATTTATTGAATTAAATAATGGATAGTGACAAAAACTATGGTGGCAGTTATGTTGAACTTGAGGCATCTATTAGAGACAGATATAGAGATGGATTGATGAGATTATCAGAAACCAATAACTCCCACGAACAATTAGAAATAATAAAAGGTATTTTTGAGGATCTTGGTAAATCTCGCCCATTTTTCGGGAGGGGAATTGAATGGGCAAGAGATGTAATATTAGCATACAGAAATTTAGGAGAAAGACTATTAGGAGAAAGACTAAAGATGGTAGCATCTGAAGATATAAAGAGTGCATCTGAAGATATGGAGAATTTTGCAGCTTATGATACCTTATTAGAAGAATATGATGGAGATAACAGAAATGATAAAATTAAAATTGCTCTTGATGAATTATTCAGACTTAAAAGAATCTTGGATTTTCATTATATAGATGTTGATTCTCTCGATAAAAAGCTTGAATTTACAGATAGTATAAGAGATTATGTAGATTACGAATCTCTTGATAAACTACTTGAATTAGCTGATAGAATAAAATCTTTGGATTATCTCTAAAAATGATTCCTTTAATAGAAAAATATAGAATTAAAACATTTGAAGATATAAAAGGACAGAGTATAGCAGTGCAAGAGGTAAAGAATTTTTACAAAACATTTCCCATGAAAAAAGCCCTATTATTGAATGGGCCTGCTGGAACTGGAAAAACAAGTCTGGCTATTGCACTTGCCAAAGAATATAACCTTGAACTTTTTGAATTGAATGCGAGTGATTTGCGAAATAGAACAAAATTAGAAGAAGTTTTAAAGCCAAGTTTAGAACAGAGTTCTTTATTTAAAAAAGGCAAGATAATACTCATGGATGAGGCAGATGGCATAACTGCAACTGACAGAGGAGGATTGCCAGAATTAATTGCCTTACTATCAAAAACACCATTTCCTATTATAATAACCTCTAATGATATCTGGCAGAAGAAGTTTAGTTTGCTAAGGCAAAAATGTAAAATAGTTAATTTAAAAGAATTAAAAGAAGATGAGATAAAAAAAATAATCATTGATGTTTTAAATAAAGAGGAAAAGAGAATAAAACTTGAGACAATTGTTCTTATTTCTAAACAAGCAAGAGGAGATGTTAGAGCAGCTTTAAATGACCTCCAAAGCGTCATTGATTTGGGCGAAGAAGAATATGTTAGAGAAATAAGTGAGCGAGAAAAAGAAGAGAACATATTTGTCATTATTAAAAAAATATTCCAACATCCAATAAATGAGGATACCATAAGGATATTTGATAATGCTAATATTGATCTGGATGACATATTATTATGGATTGAGGAAAATATTCCGTTAGAATATGATGGAGAGAGGTTAGCTAGAGCATATGAAGCATTAAGTAAAGCCGATATTTTCCGGGGAAGAATTTATAGAAAACAACACTGGAGGTTTTTAATGTATGAAAGCTTTTTTCTAAGTGCAGGAGTGTCTAGCGCGAGTAAAATTAAAAATGATAAGTTTGTTAATTACAAAAGGCCTTCTAGAATCTTAAAAATATGGATGGCTAATCAGAAAAATCAAAAAAGAAAATCTATTACTGCAAAACTTGCGAAGTTCTGCCATCTTTCTGCAAGAAAAGCTTATAACGAAAGTTTTTTGTTTCCATTAATCCTTGCAGGGCTTGATGAAAAATCAAAAAAGAAAATGGAACTGGATGAAAAGGACATAGAATATATTCAAGAAAAAAAAGCAGATTTAATTATTTCAAAAAATTTGAATAGGTTTAGAATTTCTGGATAATTTTATAAGATAAAAATTAATTAAGTTATCTCACAACGGTTTCTTCTCTATCAGAACCAACAGAAACAACTACAACATTTCCACCAGTAAAAGATTCAAAATCTGAAATTGCTTGTCTTAAATTCGATGGTAATTGATTATAACTCCGAACTCCCTTTATATCTCCATAACCTTGATAACTTTGATATTGAGGTGTAACATTTCTCAAAAATTCTTCACTTCTGGAAAATGTGTCAGTTATCTTACTGCCTTTCTTGTAACTATAAGCAATTTTAAATTCTTTAGCACCAGATAAAGAATCAGGTTTTGTTAAAACTAAATGAGTGCCATTTATTCCAACTGAATATTTAGCAGCAACCCCATCTGTCCACCCAGTTCTTCTCGGACGACCAGTCGTTGAACCATACTCCTCAGCAGCTAATCTTATTCCTATACCCTGAATAAATTCGTCTTCAGAATTAACCATATCTACTATCTTTGGATCGTTTCTGTTATACCTAAATCCTCCCTCAGTCGTTTGATGTGGTATTCCATATTCTTTTAACTCGTCCAATTTTATATGTCCTTCTTCCGCGCAGTAAGATTCAGAATTTCTACCTCCAAGTTCTGTAGGAAAAGGTCCGGCACCAACCCTAGTCATAAATGGAAATTTAACAATTCCTAAAGGTAAATCAATTAGTTTGGCAGATAAACCGACACCACTAGCTGTTCCGTTTAGAGAGCAATCTGAAGATGTGACATAAGGATATGTTCCATGTTCTATGCTCAAAAGCAGTCCTTGTGCTCCTTCTAACAATATTTTTTTACCGTCTTTAATAAATCTATGCATCTCAGAAACAGTATCTCTAACAAAATATTTTATTCTTTCAGCAAAAGGCACCAGCAAATCGATAATTTCATCACAATATATTTTTTGTTCAGAATATTCTCTTCTAATTTCATTGATTTTTCTTGATAATCTATCTCTATCAAACAAATCTTCTATTACTATCCCTCTTCTTGCAATTTTGTCGGTATAACAAGGCCCTATCCCTCTTCCAGTTGATCCTATGCCTCCTTTTTTTTGTGACTGGTGTTTTGCTTTATCTCTATTGATATGATAAGGCATAATAACATGAGCATCTTTACTTATCAACAGATTATTATAGGTGATCCCATCAGCATCAAGTTCGTCAAGTTCATGAGATAAGACTGAAAGATCTATTGCCATTCCATTTCCTAAAACTGTAAACTTACCATTTGGATCATTAGTTATTCCTGTAGGAATTAAATGAAATATTTTTTCTTTTCTGTTAATAACAACTGTGTGCCCTGCATTATTTCCTCCTGTACCTCTAGCAGTAACATCAGCCCACTGAGAAGCAAAATAATCTGAAAATTTACCTTTTCCTGTATCTCCCCACTGATTACAAATTATAGCTACAGTTTGAACTCCCTTTAATAAATCATCTAATCCCATTTTATTCATCTTTCCTATAATTTGGAGATTCTTTAATTATTTTTATATCATGTGGGTGAGACTCGGAAAAACCGGCAGTAGTAATTCTGTCAAAGTCTCCTTTATTTCTAAGCTCTTCAATTGAAGCAGCTCCTACATATCCCATACCTCTCCTTAATCCCCCAATATACTGAAAAATAACATCTGCTAATCTTCCTTTATATGGGGCTAACCCCTCAACTCCCTCTGGAATGAGTTGATTCTTTTCAGTTTGTTGTTGTAAGTATCTCTCTCTTGAACTACCACTTATTTCCATTGCTCCTAATGAACCCATACCTCTATAACTTTTCCATTGACGCCCCTCTACAAAAATAATATTACCAGGAGCCTCTTCTGTACCAGCAAGCATACTTCCCATCATCACAGAATGTGCTCCTGCCGCAATTGCAATTGTTATATCTCCTGAGTTCCGAAGTCCTCCATCAGCGCAAATTGGAATATCTGATTCTTCAATCGCTTTAGCACAATCGTAAACAGCAGATACTTGAGGTCTTCCTATTCCAGCTATAACTCTCGTTGTACAAATAGAACCAGGGCCCTGTCCAACTTTTATTCCATCTGCTCCTGCATTAACCAATCTCTTGGCAGATTCTCCAATTGAAACATTTCCAACGACAACATCTAGCGAGTAATTTCTTTTTATTTCTTTCAAAGTATCTATAACATATTTAGAATCCCCATGCGCGGTGTCTATAACAATGACATCAACATTTTTCTCAGATAACCTAGCAACTCTCTCAAAAGCTTCCTCTCCAGTTCCAACAGCAGCAGCTACTCTTAATTGTCCTTTACTATCCACATTATATGTTTCAGCACTTCTCGTCTTTATTCTTTTAACATCACTAAAAACATACATTCCTACAATCTCACCATTGTTCTTAACTAACGGAAGTATCTTCTTTTAGTTAAGAACAATGGTGAGATTGTAGGAATCAATAGTTGTTCCCATAGGAGCTAACAAAAGTTCAGTTGTCATAATATCTTTAGCTTTTAAAGAAGAATTTCTACAAAATTCAAAATCATTTCCTGTAATTATCCCAACCAATTTTCCCTCCCTATTCAAAACAGGAAAACTATGAAAAGTATATCCTTTCTCTTCTCTTCTTGATAGTATTGAAAATACACTTTCATCTTCATAAACCCAAATTGGTTTTTCTATTAAACCATTTAAATGATATTTAACTTTTTCAACATGAGATACTTGATCTTTAATGCTAATATTTTTTCTATGTATTACACCAATACCCCCTAACTTTGCTAGTTCAATTGCCAAACCATATTCAGTAACATTATCCATTGCTGCACTCACTATAGGTATTTTCAAACGAACATTTCTTGAGAATTTAGACCCGACATCCACTTCGTCTGGCATATCCTCGGCATAATTTGATCTTAATCGTACATCATCAAATGTTAAAGCCAATCCTTCATTTCTTGCTTTTTCAAGAACGATTTTATCCCTCATGTTATGATTTACAAATAAGAGTATTTATTAATTTCTATAATTGAAAATAAGTTTAGGAGTTAGTTTTGCATCAACAAAATAATTATAAATTAAGAAATGATATTATACAAATGAGTAAAAGAATTAGGATAAGAGATATTTTATTTTCTTATGAAACAGCCTATATTAATGAAGCAATTAGATACCATCATGGCAATAAAACCTCTGCTTTTAAAGCTCTTGGAGTCACTAGAAACTATTTATACCTTGTATTGAATAAAGAAGGGTTTAATAAACTAGAATTAAAGGTAAGCTATGAGCCTAAAATTAGCTTAAGAGAAGCAAAAAAGAAATTTGAAGATTCTATCGTATGTGATTTAAAAGAATCATTAAAACGACGTGGTATAATGGAGGATTAATTATTCACTTAAAAGAAATTATTTGATAACCATACTTATCTACTTCTTCTTTGCTGTAAAAAGGAAGTCCTTTCGTTTTTACAACATAAGTTACTTCTTTCTCAATAACCCTGCCGGTATATTCTTTTGCCTCTGGATCCCATTCTTTTAAAATTAATATATCTCCTTCTTTAACATCAAAATCTGCTAATCTTAATTCCCAGGTCTTTTTTCCTTCAATAATTGTTTGAAAGTATTTTGGCCATACTTTCTTTTCAATTTTCTTCTTCATAATTTTAATACTGTTCATCTGTTTCTCCAATTTTATCTTGTTCATCCATAATTTCTTCTTGAGAATTTCCAGAACCAATTTTTTCCATGCTCCCATATTTTCCAGCAGTTAATTGTTTTTCTCCCTGAAATTCATTTACATAACCATTTATTATTTTTATTGTATCTCCTTCTTTGAATCTTTTAACATCTTCGTTCCACAGCGTTAGAGTTATTGAACCAGAATCATCAGTAAGAACAGCATTTGCAACAGTTAATTGTTTTCCGTATTTATTAAATGAACGGGTGTTGCCTATATTTGATATTTTTCCCTCTACTTCAACGTTTCCCTGTCCTACAATAAGTTCTGTGATTTTCATTTGTTTAATTCCCCATCTATAATTTGTTTAAATACTGAATAAGGCTGAGCTCCTTCTAAAACTTTACCATTAATAAAAAATCCTGGAGTTCCACTTACACCATAACTTAATCCATCTTGCAAATCTTTTAAAACTTCCTGCTCCATTTTTCCAGAGTCAAGGCATGAATCTATGTTATATCCTAAATCCTTAGCCCATTTTTTTAGAGCTTCGTTAGATAATTGTTGTTGATTCTTAAAAATAATATCATGCATCTTGAAATACGCTTCATTGCTCGAGCCAGCAGCGGCTCTCACACATTCTGCAGCTTCAGCAGATTTTTGTGCATTAGGATGTATGTCTAAAGGAAAATCCCTGTATACTAATTTAACTTTTCCAGTATCAATATAATCTTTTTTTAATAAAGGCAGGGTTTCAGTATAAAATTTCAGACAAAAAGGACACTCATAATCAGAAAATTCTATTATAGTAACCTCTGCATTTTTATTTCCTAAAAATGCATCATCATCTTCTGAAACTCTAACTTTTTCATTACCTTCAGAAATTGAATTTCCAGTCAATGAACTTGTTAAAGGAATAATTGTTTGTATGAAATATTTCCCATCTTTTGTCGTATAAGCAGGTATTTGCTGTCCGAGATAAGATATAGTTATTTCATATATATTCCCTAAATCTTGTGAAGAAACATACGCAACGTTGTTATCTGCTCGTTCATTAAGAAATTCTGTTAATATTTTTCCTGCATCATTTCCAGAAATTTCAGAGTTTTCTTCTTTAATTTCTTGGTAGTCTTTGTTTGCGTATAAAAAAATCATTAAGAGCAAAGCAATAAACAAAATTATTGTTGTAGCTTGCCAAACATTTTTAAAAGGATTCTTTATAACTATAACATCTTTTTTGTTTTTATTAACATTTCTAGTTTTTTCTTCTGTCACTGTATTTTTCATTTTATTTTCCATAGGCATTAATCAACTAATAAAAGTTTATTTAAAAAGATTTGTTTTTGTAAAATAATTCAAGTTAGGGGGTTTATTAAAGTTCATAAAATAAACCCATACAGAATTCTCATAGGAAGACACTAAATTTTCCCCATAATGCATAAATGAAAAGCTTTATGTGTCTATTATTTTTTAATTTGTAAATGCTTTTTATTTTTTTGACTTATTAGGAAAAGCAAAAATTTTGGGAAAAATTTTGTTTTTTACTATAGCAAACGATAAACAATAAATCTTAAAAAGCTTTTTCTGTGTTATATAGAAATGGCTCGTATAGATATTCAGGAGATACTCCGAATAAAGAATCAAATAGAAGGTTTAAGAAATCTTATACCTTTGTTGGATTGGGAAACAGTAAAAAATACTCTTGAAAAGATAGTTCTAAATGTAGAGTCAGCAGGAATTAGTTACCAAACAACTACTTATAGAAAATTAGAATTACTTGCGCAATATACAGAATCTTATTTTCGAGATAAATCAAAACGATTAGAAGCGTCTGAATTAACTGAACAACATTCATCAGATTTAACTCCAAATAATCAACCAATTGTAATAGATTCTTCTCCACAACCTTTACAACAATCTATTGATTATCATGAAACTAAAAAACCAAATAATTATGTTAATTATAGAGGACTTATTGGGAGATTTTATTATTATGTGAATATTGGTGAGAATGATTTTATTATCAGTAAGGGAAAAAGAAATGAAATGTGTCAGAAAGTAGTAACTGAATGGAATTTTAATGAGAGTGGAAGAATTAAAACGTTAGAAGCAAAATTACACTATTATTCAAGAGATAGGTTAATAGAAGTAACAGATAATAGGATAAGTGATTGGGAAATCGCGAAAGCACATTACCAAAAAATTCCTCATTATCTCTTTAGGGTATTCCAGAGTTTACAAGAAAAACCAACTTATACAGCGCAATTACAATGTTTACTCGGCACAGGTCATATGATGGCTCATAATTTATTAAAAGGAATAAGAGAAGGGACATTAACTTCTCCTTTACATCATCTTGCTCCTCAAGAAATAAGTTTAGATGATATATATTGTAATGAAAAAGCGATAGAGATGATTTCTAATGCAGCGAGCATTTTTCCACTTGTTAAAAATGCAGGACAACAAACAATTATAATAAAATATGTTCCAAATAGATTATTTAATATGTTACAGGATGATAATATGTTACAGGATGATAATATGTTACAGGATGAAACATGATAATCATTTTAGAATTACTCTTCTTTCATAACCAGATGTAATCTAAACGCCTTTTTCATAAACTCTAAACACAAATTAGAGCTTATGTTATTTGTCGAGGTAACCTTATTTCTGGATAAGACATTTTGTGAACTTGATAAAAAAATATTTAAATGAGATTTTAATGTATTTTTGGAGTAAATTACCTCAGACTCATTCTGAGAAGATACGTTCAGCAGATATGTAGAACTTAGGATTATGGGACATAAATACTCTTCTGACGATAGAGCAGAGCAGATTAAACAAGCTATAGCTCATGGAGCTAATTACGTGGAGGATATAGTAGAAACAATGGGGATAGCAGTAAGCACAATTCAGGATTATGCTCGTAGAAAGGGCATTAAACTTCCTCCTTTTAAAGATCCAGCTAATAAATATAGTGCAAAGACAGATTCTATGAAAGATGAGCTTATTAAAAAAGGATTGAAATTAGAAGCAATTGCCCACAGATTTGGAATTAATAGAGAAACAGTAAGACAGTATATACTGGCAACAGGGCAATATGAATTATATAGACAGGCTAGGAAACAAAGAGAGGATAATGAAAAACAGAGAGATCAAATACTTGGAACTTTAATAAATCAAATTGAATTAGCTGGTTTAAGAAATGCTTCAGAAGTAGGAAGATGGGCGCATGAAAAAACAAAAGAATACTTCTCAAAGAAAAAATTGGATAGAGGAGTTTATACTTCTAATCAAATTTTTTCTTTATTGCAGGATTATTATAGAGTCCTGGAAAACAATGAAAAAATATCTTCGAAGAAATTTGGAGATAAATACAGGATTTCTTCTAAAAGTGTTTGTAGAATTTTTAGCAATTTGGGGTTAAAACCTTTAGTTAAAGGTGATAGGAAAAAAAGAGTAGTTACCTCTAAAAATAAAAAACAAGCTTTAGAAAGAGCTATTGAAATTGAGATGAACTGTTACGATATTTCTTATTTTTTAGGAGTTCCTTATCATATTGTAACACAATTTTTTTATTCTCATTATAAAGGCGACAAAAAAAGACCTAATGTAGGCCAACACATAAAAAGGTTTGGTGCATTGAGAAGTGGTGCATTAAATTACAGAACAGCAAGCCAAATTTATGAAGCTCGTGATGCAGGTTTTTCAATAGAAGAAACTTTAGAACTTCTAGAGAAAGATGAAAGAGTATATGGTTATGCATTAGAACATGAGCTAGAAATTTCTGAACATATTATTAACAACTTAAGAATTATGTTTCCCGACAAAAAAATCACAAAACCTTATATTACCTTTTCTTTTAATTAAATAAAGCGAGATACACAAAAGATTAAATATAACAAGATTTTTAGGATTATACCAAAAGAGGAAAAATGCCTTACGATATTGTTATAGGAAGAGATAAAGAAGATAGAGAAAAATTTGGTGATAAAGGATTAATTTTTATTGGAAAAGGTTATGTAAAGATGGGTAATTATACTTCTTTATCCAATAGATTATGGCTTGATGTGGCGAGGAGTCATGTTATCCTTGTCGCTGGTAAGAGAGGATCCGGAAAAAGTTATTCGCTAGGCGTCATTGCAGAAGAAATGACCAGGCTTCCAAAAGACGTTAAAGAAAATATTGCTGGTTTAATTTTTGATACTATGGGAATTTTCTGGACAATGAAATTTAAAAATGACAAAGATATTGAGGAATTAGATGAGTGGAATTTAAAATCTGAAAATCTTCCGGTAACTATTTGGGTTCCTTCTGGTTATTTTGAAGAATTTGAAAAAAGAAAAATTCCAGTGGATAATAAATTTGCATTAGAAGCTTATGAACTTGATGTAGAAGACTGGCTATCTATTTTTAGATTAAAGATGATAGATTCTATTTCAATTATTATTCAGAAAGTAATATCAAATCTCAAAGAAAAAGGAGCTTATGATTTAGATGATATTATAGACGAGATTGACAAGAATAAAACAGATGAGATAAACAAGAAATCTGCTATTTCACTTTTTGAAGCTGCTCAATCATGGAAAGTTTTTGCGAAAAAAGGAGAAAAAGGCACTAAGGTTGAGGAATTAATAGAATCTGGAAAAACAAGTGTTCTGGATTTGTCAATGTATTCATCTGTTGCAAGTTTTAATGTAAGGGCATTGATAATTGGTTTAATCTCAAAAAAATTATTTGTTCAAAGAATGTTGGCGAGAAAAAAAGAAGAGACAGATTCTATTTATTATGGTGTTGAAAAAATAGAAGGAAAAAAAGAAATGCCTCTTGTATGGATTTTTTTAGATGAAGCACATGAATTTTTGCCTAATAAAGGAAAAACTCCTGCCACAAATTCTTTGATTCAATTATTGCGAGAAGGAAGGCAGCCGGGAATTTCATTGGTACTAGCCACACAACAACCAGGAGTTATTCATAGAGATGTCATGACGCAGAGCGATGTTATATTAGCTCATAGACTGACAAATAAACATGATATTGAAGCTTTAAATGAAATAATGCAAACATACATGTTGGAGAGCATTAATAAAGAAATGAGAGAGTTGCCTAACTTGAAAGGTTCTGGAATAATTTTAGATGATAATTCTGAAAGGATTTATACTATTAGAATTAGGCCTAGATTAACTTGGCATGGCGGAGAAGCTCCTAAAGCTGTTTCTGATACAGAAGTTTCATTTTTTAAAGATGTGCAATTCCTGTCCCAAAAATTTCAGACAGATTATAGTAAACCCCTATAAGAATTCTAAACCATAAAGTTTATTTCATATTTAATCTTTATTGTTTTGTAAAACATACGACATACACCTATCCGTGGTCGGGCCACACTATGATTCGTCGTGGTCATGT
>Ga0209541_10002115_pt1 | contig 38207 bp, 28 predicted proteins | sample RifCSPlowO2_01_FD_184027 | JGI IMG/M metagenome (GOLD analysis project Ga0209541, IMG submission 184027) | Groundwater microbial communities from Rifle, Colorado - Rifle CSP2_plank lowO2_0.1 (SPAdes) (version 2) | ecosystem: Environmental > Aquatic > Deep subsurface > Groundwater | place...
TTTCAACCGCCAATACCCTAGATGTTCTCTTAAAGGCTTTGGATCATGAATTGTATAAATCGTTTTTATAGGCGCTAACTTATTTACATAGTGAGCCATAAAATTATCACTGTGATAGGAGTGCATAATGTCGAGTTTTTTTTTCTTAGCATGGAGATAAGCTTTTACAGAAAGATCTATCTCATATTCAGTTTTAGTTGCAATGTGGGCATTTTTAAGCTTATCTAAGCGGTCAAGTCCTCTAAACTTGGGGCTAGTAAAATCTTTATTGATGAAGCGTTCCTCTCCTGATACCAGACGCGCTTTTGTTTTAGTATCAGAAGAAGCATAAACATAAACTTCGTGCCCCTTATCAACCAATCCATTAGCCAAATTAATAAACAATTCCTTGGGCGCAAAAATTTTATTCTTATATTTGCTGCCCATGTAAACAGATGGAAGGAGTAATCCGATTTTCATGTCCCAACTACCTCCCTATAAAGGTTTTCATAATTATTAACCATAGCTTGGACTGAAAAATTATCAACGGCGTGCTTGCGGCAATCCTTAGGACTGATTGAATTTATTTTTCCCAGTGCCCTCTTAAGCCCTTCTATCCCCTCTTGCGGATTTACGACAAACCCTGTTTTTCCACTCAGAACCACTTCTGAAACAGCACCTCTGTTAAAACCGATTACAGGCGTACCGCAGCTCATAGCCTCGGCCATTACTAATCCAAAAGGCTCCTCCCAGTTAACCGTCATTAAAAAGGCTTTTGCTTTTTGATAGAGACGAACGACCTCATCTCTAGGCAACTTTTGCTCTGCCGAAACAGGACCAATCCATTCGATTTTATCATTGAGGTGTGGCTTAACCTCCTTGTCGAAAAACTCCGGATCCTCAACATTTCCGGTAATTAAAAGCCTCTCGCCTGTCTCCTTTGCAAGCTTAATTGCCCAGATTATTCCTTTTGCGTCGACAAAATTATTGTTTTCGTCTCGTGCTTTACCCAATCTGCCAATCCAGAGCAGATAATCATCTTTTTTACTTTCTAAAGAGAAAATTTGCGTATCTATTCCGTTATATACAACATTTTGTATTTTGGCTTTTTTAAACATACTGCGGTGCGCGTTTGAAATAGAAACCAAATTGGCATTTGGAAATAAGCTTAACACCTCATCATATTCAGGCGTTTCTTGTGCATGAAGCGTTGTTATCATGGGTGTTTTTATCCGATCACCCGCAAAAAGATTAAAAAACTCAGGATATGTATGATTATGAATGACGTCAAATGAGGGTCCTATCTCTTCAACTTTTTTACAAAGGCTCACAAGAAAAGAAGTTTCAGCATAAAATCTATTTTCAAACCCAGATAATTCCGCGAAACCCTTATCTATTACAGGAATTGTTTTTACGCCTTGAACGTTGCTATCCGCAGTCCCAATCAGGCTTACTTCGTGGCCGTTTTTAAAAAGACCTGAGGCAATCTCATAGATTATTCTGGATCTTGAGGCTGTGACATCTTCTGCAATTTTTCTCTTTAATGTTGAGGCAATGAGGATCTTCACGATAGTATAAGTATACTATATATTTTCTTTTACAGGAGGCATCTTTCTCTATCCTAGCGCTTTCAAAATCTTAGGCTTATTAGGAAGGTGATATTATCTCTGTTGTTTACGCAAAATCTTATTTACAGAAAACCTCAGGCTTTTACCATTTTGCTTTGCTCCCCTAACCACAGCCATATACTCAGCCGTAGAATAGGTAAACTTTTTATAAATATCTTCAAACTGTGTTGCGATTTTCTCCCATGTAAAGTGATCCAGAATAGTTTTATGAGCATTCTTTGCGATTTTCTCCCTTAGCTCATCATCAGCAAGAAGCATATTGACCTTCTCAGCAATTTCCTTGCTATTACGCGCTCGGACAAAAAATCCATTCTCTCCATCTTTAATAACAGACAACATCCCTCCCTTTCTGGTAGCCACAACTGGAGTATGAGCAGCCATTGCTTCAAGAATCGTGAGCCCTAAAGGCTCCTCCCATACGCTGGGTGAAACATATACATCCGCTCTTTCATAAAATGCGTGGAAAAGATCAGACTTTTCAGGGCTTATATAGCCTATCATTATTATGTTCTTAACTCCTTCAGCTTTAATCAATTTTTCAAGATTCTCCCTCTCGACTCCGCCACCAACAATTAGAACCGTGCCTTTTATATTATTCGCAGCCTTAACTAAATACTTAATTCCTTTATTAACCGTAAGCCTTCCAGTGTAAAGAACTATCTTTTTATCTTTAAGCCTATATTTTCTATTAATTTCTTCTATATTTTTATCATTTTCTTTATAGTTTGATATCTTTACGCCCCCCATTATTACTTTTGTTTTATGCTTTAAATTTTCTCCAAACATATTTAAATACTGCTTTTTTGTATATTCACTAACTGCCGTTATAAACCTAGCAACCCTATTTGCATCATTTATAAGTCCTATTAGTCTTCTGTCTCGACTTAGATACTCAAGATCACTTCCGTGTGTTGTGACAATAAACTTAATACCAAACAAAACTTTAAGTACACGCGCAATACCAGGAAGAAATGCAGTGTGAAAAACGTGGATGATTTCAGGATTAAAATCAGCTGTAGCATCAATGCTGGTTTTTAAATACGCATTATGAATACTTCCAAGCTCCTGACCATTCATGTCGGAGAACCTTTTCGCATTTGGCCATTCGGGATGACTTACGAAAGTACCGTTTTGAGGGGGATTAACCACATAGTGCTTTACTCCCGGAAGCTTTCTTTTATCTGGCGCGACGATTGCAATCGAGTGTCCTCTTTTTACCAGCTCTGCTGAAAGTTCTCGAAGGAATGCCCCGCTTCCATTCCCCCAGAGCGGGAAAGGATAAAGAAACATTATTCTCATTGTTTGGAATTATACCATAATCCGAGCCTGTGACGCTCTTTCTTTTAAAACTAAAAAAATAAATCTAATTAAAGCTGTTTGCCGCTTTAATCGCCAGGGTTGTCTTATCAATCGGAATAACCATTCAAGGCCTAAGCCGCGAACAAACTTCGGAGCTCTATGAACTTTTCCTGAAATAAAGTCAAAGGCTCCCCCCACGCCCATTGCAGCCTTGACTGGAAGCCTATCTAGGTTTTCAGCGATCCATTTTTCCTGCTTTGGAGAGCCAAATGCGACGAAAAGCATATCGCAGCTGACTACTGACTTCTGACTACTGACTTCTGACTCACTGGGCCATTCTGAAACAGCAAAGGCAACCTTAAGCCCGGGATATTTTTTAGTTAAGCACTCTGATGCCTTCTCTGCTACGTTTGGGCTACCTCCAAGAAATCCCACCGTTATAGGCTGTTTTGCAATAGTATTGCAGAGGTTGTAAACAAAATCAACACCGGTAGCTCTTGCCTTTAGGGGTCTTCCCAAAATTTTGCCCGCTATGACCACACCAATGCCATCCGGCAAGGCTATTTCAGCATTATTTAAGACTTTTTTATAACCCTCATCTCGACGTGCAATCATTAAAAGTTCGGGATTTGGAGTTACCAAATATAACTTTTTTCCCTCTTTTTTAAGTTTTTCGACTAAATACTCTAAGATAGTATTAAAAGAGACGTCCGTAATACCAACTCCCAATATATATTTTTTGTTTAACATATCTTATTACTACAAGCCATTACTGTTAGGAAAGGATCCGCTTGGTATCGTCTCTTATGGGTATGTAATTTGCTCATTTTCCCTACTTATGTGTCAAGCCTGTAAGGCTAAGTTTTTATTAGTTTAAATTGACAAGACAATTTATTTACTATATTTAACTTCCGGTGTGAAAGCGTAGATTTTTCTAATGTTTTCACAAGTATAATATTTATTCTATTATTAATATAGGTCTAAATCGGGTTTGATTACTATTATCTTTTGGCGATACTTCTTTTATAAAGCTCTATATTTTCCAAGGCTACACCAGTTCCCCTCACTACACAAAGCAATGCGTCTTCAGCCACGTGACAAGGGACTCCAGTAATTTTAGTCATGAGTTTATCGAAGTTTTTAAGAAGCGCGGTGCCTCCTGACATAACTATCCCTTTATCAATTATGTCTGAGGCTAATTCTGGCGGAGTTTGCTCAAGAATTCTTTTAACCACAGATATTATTTCCATAAGTGACGGCTCTATTGCTTCGTTTATATCAACTTCTGAAAGCTCAATGGTTTTTGGCAGTCCGGTTATACTATCTCGACCGCGTATTTCTAATTTTTTCTCTTCTGACGCTTTTTTATTATCGATAAGACCATTTCCAAGCTCAATCTTAATCTCTTCAGCCGTTCTTTCTCCTATCAGAAGGTTGAAATTCTTCTTTGTGTAATTAGCAATAGCTTCATCTATCTTGTTTCCTCCTACTCGCACAGAATCGTGTACTACCACTCCGCCCAACGAAATCACTGCACATTCGGTAGAACCTCCACCCATATCTACTACCATATGCCCAGCAGCCTGAGCTATGGGAATCTTAGCACCTATTGCTGCAGCCAAAGGCTCTTCTATCAGATATGCGACTTTCGCTCCGGCGGACATAGTGGCATCCAAAACCGCACGCCTCTCTACTTGGGTCACTCCTGAAGGTATACAAATCATTACCTCCGGCTTAAAGAATCTGCTTGGACCGCATGCTTTATCGATAAAATAAGAAAGCATGGCTTCAGTTATCGTATAGTCAGCTATAACGCCGTCTCTAAGAGGTCTCATTGCGACAATATTCCCAGGAGTTCTTCCCAGCATCTCTTTTGCCTCTTTTCCAACTGCTACGACGCGATTTTCCTCTGCCGTTACAGCAACTACTGTGGGTTCGTTAGTTATTATTCCCTGTCCTGCTAAATATACGAGGGTATTGGCGGTTCCTAAATCAATTCCGATTCTTTTTGAAAACATAAAAAGCTTAATTAACTATATCACAATATATACTATATATATCACTTGACGGTTAAGTCATCTGATTATAGACGGCACAGGACAATGTTGCAAGACCTATTATCGACGCTGTATAATAAGAAGCACCATGAATCGGCATCTATTCATTTCAGTCGCAGCTTTTGCATTTATTGTAATCGCTACTATCATTTTTATACTTTTTGGCAAAGGGTACAGATTTGGATTCGACAAGGGCAAGCTCGAGCTCTCCGGAACAGGACTCCTAGTTGCCAAAAGCATACCCGATGGAGCTCAAGTCTTCCTTAATGGAAATCTCACTACGGCCACAAATAGCACTCTTAATCTATCGCCTAAGCAGTATCGTGTTAGGATATTCAAAGAAGGCTATTTTCCATGGGAAAAGACTATTAAGATACAGAAGGAGGTAGTTTCTAAGGCTGAGGCATTTCTATTCCCTACAGCACCAAAACTAGAAAGCATAACCGATCTCGGAGCATCAGTGCTGGTAGTTGATCCTTCTCTTACAAAAATTGCATTTTCAGTATCCTCAGAAGCTCCAAAAAGAAACGGTATTTACGTTCTGGACATGACCTCAAGACCGATTCTGACTCTTCAAAGCGCATCTACACAAATAGCAGATGACTCGGTGGCTCTATTTTCTCAGGCAAATCTCTCGTGGTCGCCGGACGGAAAAGAGATTATAGCCACAATTTCAGCCCAGACCGGTGACGTAACCTATCTCTTGAATTCCTCCGGGTTTAATTCACTACCCACAAATATAACAGCACTCCTAGATACGGTAGCCTCCAATTTTAAACAGGAGAAGGAGCAGACCGAAGCTGCAAGGCTATCTTCTCTCCCAAGCGTTCTGCGCTCTTTTATCCCTTCTAACCTGGAGGTTATATCTTGGTCTCCTGATGAAACAAAAGTGCTCTACAAGGCCTCTGCATCTGCCACAATGCCTATTGTTATTAACCCTAGAATAATAGGATCTAACTCTACACCAGAAGAAAGAAGGCTCGAAGAAGGCGGATTTTACGTATACGATTTAAAGGAAGATCGAAATTACAAGCTAGATGGTTCAAATTTCCAAAAACACCACATTTGGTTCCCCGATTCCAGACATTTCATATTCATTAAAAACAAGAAGCTAAGCGTTATGGAGTATGACGGCGGAAATCAAACTGTATTCTATGCCGGTCCTTTTATAGACTCTTTTGCCTTTCCGTGGCCTGACAGCTCAAGAATAGTAATATTGACTGATCTTGGAAATTCGGACATAACGCCTCGATTATATACAATCAGCCTCAGGTAGGACTATTTGGGCTTTGCAAAGACTAGCAGTCTCTTCCACGTAGTGCCAGGCGGCCAGCAAGTCTGTAAGATCAATTGCTCTTCCCCACCCTGAGCTTCGGTGAGAAGCGAAACGTCCTCCGCATCTACTATTTGAGATCCCGATACTACGTAATTATGCCTTACTCCTTCGAAGAAAACCACGACTTCATCTCCTGGAGCCAGATCTTTCAGAAGGTAAAATATCGCGTTATAACGGCCTACGTCCCAGAAATTATCGGTTGAATGGGCAAACAAGTATACATTTCCCCCCATTCCCGGGAAAACCGTGCCTTCTGCGTGGGCTACGCCTTCCTGAAGAATTGGCAGAAACAACTCCTTATTGCTAGGATCTATGTTGGGGAAGATACGGGCGCTTGCTCCTATTTTTGGTATGAGAATGCTAAATTCTGAACTAGGAGGGACGAGAATCTGCCTTTTTTCTCTATTCAATAGGTCTCCAAAACCCGGCGAGTCACCTTTAAGCACTTGCCGCAATGGTGAAGTTTGCATCTCCGAAACTTCATACTTCACGCCTTTAAACTGGGCTAACCTAAAAGAAGCTTCATAGTAAAGCGCTGGCCCAAAAGTAGCCACAACGCCAAAAAGAGCGAAAATAAGGAGAAAGTTACCGATACTTCGGAGAATTACGAATTTAACAGCGTCTTTTTTGGACATTATGAAGAAAGTATAGCAAAATTAGGAGGTTTGTTGCTTAGATTGTGCAAGCATTTCTTCAATCCAAGCAGCTGTTGTTGCCTGCGGGGCATTGCCTGCAGTTTGGCTTGACCAAACCACAATAACTTCATCTACTCCGTCTTCTGATCCAAAAAAAGAATTATCTCCGAGATTAATTTTTTCTTCCGAAACTTCCATGCCAGGCCCGTTAAACTTAACTTGAACAACTGTTCCATCTGGGCTTATTCTCCTAAAGACTTGCTTTGGATAACTTGCGGTATAAACCGCTGAAAAATCTCCTAATTGACCCGCAAGGTCTATTCCGGCGCCGCCTGTAAATCTCGTAGCAAGGTTTTGTCCGACTCTAACGACTTCGCGAGTAGGTGTTTTTGGTTCTGTTCTTGGCTCTGGCTCTACTAACATAGGCCGAATATAGCAGTTAATAAATAAAAAATCAAACCTTGCGTCCCCGAGAGAACGGACCGAGAGGAGTCGAACCTCCAATCTTCTGCCCTTGTCAAGCAAGCGAGCTCCCTCGTTTCACTCTCGGTCCGCTCCTATATGACGGTGCTCCTTGCCCGCCGAAACTAGCACCGATGGAGAGAATCGAACTCTCAATCTCGCCCTTAGGACGGGCTTGCTCTATCCGTTGAGCTACATCGGCGTGCAGGCGGGTATCCATTGACCTGTCTGCCGACAGGCAGGGCTACGGGAACAGGTGAATTGTATTTTAACACAGATTGGACTAGAATTGTGATTACTAAATTGTCAAATTCTGAAATAATTTGAAGAGGAGAAGCCGAGCCGTGAAGCCGAAATCCGAAGTGCAAACGAGGACGAAGGCGCAAGAGCCGTGCTTTGACGACGGAGACTAGTTCATCGGCAGAACGCTCGGTTCGGGACCGAGAGGTACGGGGTTCAATTCCCCGGTCTCCGACAATAAAATTTTAAGTGTAAGGGTTCATCCTGAAAATTGCATCAACAAATTTTAGGAACGCAGAGATAGAGGGTTCGATTCCCTCCTCTCCGACCACGTTTCACTCAGCGTAAACGCATTTCTGCGTTAGCTAGTAATAAAGCCGTGCTCTTTCCCTATTTCTTCAAAAACATAAAAAGGTTATTGAGAGTCTCTAGATCTGGGAGTATTAGCTTAGCATCCGCAAACTTATTTAAATCCATGCTTTTCGTTGGTACTGCAATGCTAAATACACCTGCTCTGTTTGCAGCATCTATTCCGTGGGGAGAGTCCTCGAGCATAACTGCATGCTTCGCAGCTACATTTACATTCTTAAGACATTTCAATACTAAATCTGGATATGGTTTTCCTCTTGTAACGTCTTCGATGCATACAACTGTTGTGAAAAAATCAGCAATATCAAATCTGTTAAGACTGCTTTCGATGTACTCTCTTTTACCAGATGTTGAGACAGCCATATCGATTCCAAGATTTTTTATAGTTTTAAGAAGCGGAAGAAGTCCTGGCATAAGCTGTAAGTCTTTTTCTATATGTTTGGCTACGATTTCATTGCGAAGACTATAAAATTCATCAAAGGTAATAGCTAATGGAAAATCTTTATAGAATATCTCTAAAGACTCGCTTACGGACATTCCAATGTGTTTTACGAAGTAATCCCAACCAAAATTATGATTGTGTCTTTTAAAGAGATCGTTTAATGCACTAAAAACAACAATCTCACTGTTGACCATTAGGCCATCGTGATCAAAAATTACTAGTTTTAACATATAAAAAATGGGTTAATTAGACCTTATTATAGCAAAAGTCATTCTCTTGCTAGTTCAATTAATGCTTGCGTTTCTTCCTGTATTCCTCCAAATCTGGTTTCATTAAACCATATGGAATGTTTTCGTAAAAAACCTTCTACCATGGGAAGGTTAAACCAATTTCCAGTTGCTAAAATTCGCGCTAATATAGGAATAACTTTTTCTTTGCCCCCACTTAAGGCGTAATAGGTTGCTTGCGCAATTTCGAATTCAATTGCTGGGTTACCGGATATTTCGATATCAAAGTCAATATTTATAAGACCCCACCTAGGTGAAATTAGCATATTGCGTGACCATCGATCACCATATACAAACCCTTGTTTATGCGCGTTTCTAAGATCTCCAAATATTTGGTATACGAGCAAATTAGCTTCTTCATTAGAAGCTCTCGGAAGATATTCATCCAATGTTGAAGCGTCATCTAAGAAAGGGTAGATTACGGTTCTTCTTTCCTGATCAATGGGTGGTAAGACTCGTAAGCCTGCTTGGGCCGCCCCTCTAGATAACTGAAATTGCTCTGATGGAGTTCGCCTCCTAAACCTACCACCAAGATCATTAAACCCCATATATCCGTACTCATGATAAATTGAAGTTAAAATACGCCTGTTCTCTTTTCGGATACGTTGAAGAGCAGTAACACTGCCATCGCCTATAAAACGACTCACGTTAAGCTCCCCTTCTAAGGGTTGTCTGTTAAGTTCTTTCCAGGACATATTGATTTTTTGTTTGCTTCGTCATTTTTGAGGACAGTGAAGCGCTACTTCTTTTACGAAGCCTCGTCATTACCTTTTATCGCCCAAATACCTTTCCAAGCTTCAGGATACGAAGGCAGGACTAATTCAATCACTACTGGTCTCTTACTGTTTAGTTCTTTGTAGAGTACATTTCTTAGTATGTGTTCCGGATTTTTTTTATTTTTATTTTTACTTTCAGGATCAAATTCTATTTTATATGCTTTTATTCCTAGTTCCTTAGATAGGCCAGTATAATCGATAAATGGAGCGTTTTGTAAAAACCTGTCAATACCATCATTAAAAGCATGAGAGTCAGCAGATTGTGCTTGTTTTAATAAGGATACACTTTTCCCGTTATTACAGATTATGTATGTGATTGGTATTTTTTCTTGCGTTACTGAAACTAAGCTCTGAAAACCGTTAACAAATGACTGATCCCCAAGGAAACAGAAAATTCTAGCCCGAGATTTATAAACTAGAGCCAATCCTGCCGACAAAGCCATTCCGCCTCCGATGAATCCACCATGATCTCCAAAAACTCGTAGATTTTCGGGAAATTTATCATACCCCTCAAACAAAAGTCCTCCAAGCATCTGACTGTCGTCAACGACTATTGGATTTTTAACTTTTTGAAATATATCTGTGAATATTTCTGCAATTTCCACACGCATGAAGTGGAATTTCCTATTTGATTGTATTTTGACTGTACTTGCTCGGTGTAATTTTTCGCAATAACTTAATATCTTATCTTCATTCGCATGACTGGGATTTATGTACTCTGTAAGAGAAAGGAGAATTTTAGATACATCTCCTGTTAACATTGAGTCTCCCCTTTTGAGATAATTATTTTTCTTTGTCATCGCAGGATTAGATGTGATAGCAATTTTTTGACAGTTTGGTAGTTGACCAATAACTCGTGGGTAACCATTCCTGTCTTCGATGGTGATAATCAAATCAGCCATTTTTATAAGCTTTTGATGATGTGAGTTTTTATTATCGTATGACCCAGCAAAATAAGGATTTTGCGTTGATGATAGTCGTTCAAATAACATTGGTCCTCTTAAGTAGCGGATTTGTAAAATCGGCGCTTGTATTTTTTTTGCAAAAATAGCAAGAGATTCTTTCGCACCACGAGTTTTAAAAAGAAAGTCATCAATTAAAATAATGGGATGTTTTTTATTTTTAAGTATTTTAGCTATTGCCTTGGTTATTTCGGTAGATAAAAAGCTTTCATGGTAAGTGAATGTTTGATTTTTTAAGATGCCATAAGGTATCCATCGTTCCTCCATGGCATCCTGGGGTAATCCAATCATCGTCGGGCCAATTGGAAAACTTTTTGCGTTCTCTATGACCTTATTTACTTTCTCAAAAAAATCTTTTATCTTTCTATCCTTTTCTTTCTTAGAGTCGTTTTCATCTACAAACTCTGTAATCTCTGTATGAAATTTGACAAAATTGCCAATGCTTTTTATTAAATTACGCTCACCGTGTGGCGGTAGAAAAGGAGCTGAGGCTATGGATGGTAGTCCAACAAGATACACTGCGCCGATTTCATTTCTGTAAGCATCAGCTATTGCTCCAGTGGCATTTGTTAAACCGCGAGATCCATGTAGGACTGCTGCTGTAGTAGCTGGAGAGATCATGCTTCCTCCAGCGGCCATAAACGCTGATTCCTTATCTCCCCTACCATTTACCAACTTTATATTTGGAGTTTTTAGTAAAGAATTGCAAAGAACAAGCTCAGATGTACCAGGATACGCGAAGACGAATTCTATGCCTGCTTCATACATAAGTAGCGATACCGCTTCTGCCCCGCTGAGGATTATCGTATCTCTATTTTTCTTTGAAAATTCAACATAAGCTTTTTCGACTTGCTTTTGTGTTACTCCAAGTATTTTTGCGACGTCCTTTGCAAATTTTTCTTTTCCTTCTTTTTCAATCAAGGCTTTTGTAAAATGGTTTGGGCCGGTGGGAGTTTGAAGTAAAAAGTCAAGAAAGCCTGAAATTGAGTTTCTATGGCTATTTAAAGCTTTTTGTAATTGACTAGGATATATCCCATAGTTTTTCAACATCGAAGCGTATTCTACAGAAATTATGATTGAATATCAACCCCACCATAGCCGAGTTCTCTTCCGTTGAGAGTTATTATATTACAACCGTCAGGATGAACTTTTTCCTTTATAATTCCATAATTGCCACTCGCTATATTTTCTAAAGCAAAGGTTAAAGATGGCCAATCACTTTGTTTTTTTTGCGTTAGCGCATGTCTTAATGCAGAGTCTTTTGTGATTGGTAAAGTCCCATAATAAACTGTCCAAGGACCTTGGCACAATATTTCACCACCATCGTGATTCTCTCTGACTAAAAAAGTCGATGTTCTTGTTCTGTTTTTCCCATCACCCAATGCCATTAACACAGGGTTAATGCCTCTATATTTTCTTTCAAAACTGTTTCTAGACATCTCAGTCAAGTCCCCGGCATGTTGATTAATCATCCGCTCACTAAAATAGGTTAACATATCGCCGTGAATCCAACGATGATAAGATAAAACAACAAAATCAAAAGGTGATTTCCTTTGTCTCTCCAGCTTAATAATCTGCTTAAGGATGTTGTTATGCCAGTCTAGAGACCTTTTTCTATACAACTCTGCTTTTATTGAATCGTTCTTAGATTCGATCCACTTTCCGCATTTTTTCTCAAAATCCTCAGCTATAACACGAATGTTGTATTGTTTTGCAATATCAATTGCTTGAATTTTAAGCCTATCCGTTACAATTAAACCAACTTTTATCAAATTCGGTTTTTTCAAAGATAAGTCTATCGCCGCTTTTAGGTTTCCTCCTCCACCACTCGCAAATACAATTATTTCCATCGGGCCGTTTTTCGGCACATACAGGGGACTTGGTGCTAATTTTTTTTTGATCTTCTTTTTCTTTTGAGCAATCATGAAGTCTTTTTTTCGGTTTTTTCGAATGCCATTTGCAATAGCTTTTCCAAAATAACGAGGTCTTTACTGCTTATATTTAGCGGTGGATTCAGAGCAACAACGTTTGGTGCCATACCCGTACTAGCAAGAATAAGGCCGCTTACTCCATCTACGGGTCTGTCCCAAGCGATGGTTCTGGCAATTTCAAGAATTTCTCCAGCAATATTATCTTTTAATAAAATTCGTCCTACTCCTCCTAAGGCATAGCCGCTTTTAGCTAAGCTTGAGGATGCAACTATCTTGTTTATTATTCTTTGTAGAGATTTTTCTAAGCCTGATAAGTCTTTATCGATATCTTTCCACTGGTCGTACCTATCAAGGACGCTACTTGCAGTAGCCATAGCTAAAGGATTATTTACATATGTTGCAGAGTGTGTTCCTGGAGGAAAATTTTTTGGCAAAAGATATGGATCTCTCGCCCAAACACAACTTAAAGGAGTTATGCCATTCGTTAACGCTTTTGACATAATTACTATATCAGGTGTAAAGTTATAATGTTGAAAGCCAAACATTTTTCCTGTTCTATAAAATCCACAAAAAATCTCATCAACTACTATTAACGCTCCAAGGTTTCTGAAGATTCTCACCACTTCTTCCATAAAATCAGCGTCGGGTTTTATTATTCCTCCAGCGTTTAATAGCGGTTCTATGATTAATGCTGCTATATCTTGATTAACACCCCGAGTAACCATCCCTCCCGCCTCTAATTCAGCTAGCTGTTTGATATAATACAAAGTGTGTTTTTTCCAGGATTCCATATTTTCTTTTGATGTAGACTGCTCATAATCAGGGTAAGGAAGCCTAATTAATGGAATTCGCCAATCGCCTATTAAGGATCTATATCTATGGCTGGCACTAAATTGTGATGTATAAATAGACCGGCCATGATAACCTCCTTGAAATACGACGAATTGTGCCTTTTTGGTATTAGATTTTACTACTTTGAGACCTAGTTCTACTCCTTGGGCTCCACCTAATTCAAATGCGACCTTTCCGTTCTCGCCCGTTATTGTTTTCATTTTTTTCCCTACTCGCGTGGCTATTTCTATCCGTAGATCGGTTTCGCAAAAAGATGGGATCGATGGAATATTTTCAACTTTCTTGAAAGCTGATTGTAGAATATCGCTATTAAAACCTAAATTAGCTGTTCCGTTTGCTGCCTCTGCATCGAGGTATTTATTTCCCTTATAGTCTTCGAGTATTGATCCGTATGCTTTAACAAATACAGGTACAAATTTGTGACGGTACACGAAATCGCCTTGACTTAAATACTTAGAACCTTTTTTAATTCTGACATTTTTCAGCATATTGTATTAAGAATATTCCTATATACTAACTGAAGTTTTTTAAGACCCAGTCATTTACCAGTAAACTGTTGATTTGGCACCTATCTTATGTATTGCGCCGCTTCTTGATCAAGTACAGCCGTTACTCTTGGATGGAGGCGTAGGAACGAAGCAGGAGCATCTGATGAGACAAGACCCTTAAATGAGCGATTTACACCCCAGGCTTTATGTGCTCCCTTTGCAATGAATATAATCCTTTGAGCTCTCAGTATGTCCCCTATACCTTGAGTTAATGATCCTAGCGGAATTTGACTTGGGTCTTCAAAAAGCCTTGAATTTGTCTCCATGGTTTGAGGATCTAAGGTTACATATCTCACGGTTGAATCAGGTTCCGACCCTCTTTCGTTAAATGCTATGTGACATGTTGTGCCGGGACCAAGGCTTATTACTGCAAGATCGACTGGTTGTCTTTCATCAAGCAGCTCTCTGTACCGCTCGGCTTCCGCGTCTGCATTAGAAGCCCCTCCGTTTGGAATATGCCATTCTGCAACCGTAACGTGATCCATTAGGTGTCTGCGCATATAGCTGGCGTAGCTATCTGGACTAGCTGGGTTGATTGGGTGGTATTCGTCTAAGTTAAATATTGTAGTTCTACTTAAATCTACTGTTCCTAATTGGTGGCTAGCAGTAATTAATTCATACATTCCAATAGGTGTATTCCCAGTAGGTAGCGTTAAAACGGAATTAGGTTTTGTATTTACTTGTTTAATAACTAAATTAGCTGCATATGCGTCTACTGCACCAGCGTTTGGTAATACCACTATCTCAGGTGGATAAGTATGGGAACTAGGCTCCGGTATCCTTCCATCATGTCTAACTTCACCTTCAGCTGCTGTCATATTTACTAACAAGCCTAAAATGTTTTATTGCTGAGAATTCTACACAATTACTACTTTATTTGCAACTCATATGAAAAAATCAAGTTTTGCTTCTTGAATTTTTTTTCTAAGAAGCTAAAATATATCTCATGCCGGATAGACTTACCAAGAGAGAAAAAAGAGAACAGCACCGCATGGAGTGGCAAGAGAAGGCTAAGAAAGAAGAAAGATCCCAAATGATGAGGAAATATATTCTATGGGGAGGCATAATTCTAGGATTCCTAGCTATCCTTATCGTCTTAATAAAGCTTGTCGGGACTTCAGGCTCTCCTGTGTCAAACGATAAGATTTCTAACTTCCCATCAGTGAGCGCCGATGATATAACTTACGGCTCAACCAGCGCAAAAGTGACGCTAGTCGAGTACAGTGACTTCCAATGCCCGGCATGCGCAGCGTATTACCCAACAGTTAAAAAAATAAAAGAGGCCTACAAATATAAAATAGTTTTCGTATACCGTAATTTTCCCCTAAGACAGAATCATAAAAATGCTGAGATATCGGCTCGCGCCGGGTATGCAGCCCACAAGCAGGGCAAGTTTTGGGAAATGCACGACATGCTTTTTGAGAATCAAGGCTCATGGTCAGGACTTAACGATCCCAAAGACACTTTCATAGAGTATGCTCAAAAGCTGGGACTTGATCTCGAGAAATTTAAAACCGATATTAACTCAAGTGAATCAAAAGATTTCGTAACCAGTCAAGAAAGACAGGCGTTGTCGCTCGGAGTTAATTCTACTCCTACATTTTTCCTGAATGCCAAGCTACTTCGTGTAAACGCAAACTACGAGGAATTCAAAAAAGTAATCGACGAGGAACTTGGGAAGTAATCCTTACTTCATTTTCCCATTCGACTACGCTCAGGAGGAGTAATTCCTGATTTCTAAAAGAGCGCGGGGAGCTATTGGAATATCAAATTTCAAATATTAAATAGTAAAAAGAATGCGAGTTTTTGGAATTTTTGAGACTATACTGAGCTAAAACATCAGTGGTTCTTAGTAGAAGAAACTGCAATTAAACAATTAAGGTTCAGTATTCCTCAGGACTAGCGCAACTATAGACGAGAAAATTCCAATGCGAGCAGTCTTTGGGAGCCTATATGCTTTCTTCTGCACGGTTGTAGGAGTGGATTTCTTCGGGAGTAAACCAAAGCGTCTTCTCAAAGTTTGCCTCCTCAAGGCTTCCCGAAATGTGAACTAAATTGGATACTCCCCTTTTCTCTGCGTTGGCGTATGCTGCAGAATCTGTAGAAAAATCCCCTCGTATTGTTCCTGCAGGCGCAGTAACAGGCATCGTCGGCCCGGCCATATTTATAACGTTTTCGACTGCGTGTCTTCCTTCAAGAATGATTGCGATCACGGGGCCTGACGTAACATAGTCCAAAAGCCAGCCTACGACCAGCTTACCCAATTCAGACGGATCATCGGTTCCAAGGTCTTTTTTGGCATCTTTACCATACTTCTTGTAGGTGTCTAGGGTTTTAGTTCCCAGTCTTTGAATCGTAGAATCCTTATCTGTACCGTAATGTTTGTGGAAATGTGAAGTATCGGGCTTGACCATTTTCATTGCAATTATCTTAAGCCCCATTCTCTCAAATCTATGAAGAATTTCGCCGGCAAGTCCTCTTTTTACTCCGTCCGGCTTTATTAAAACTACCGTCTGCTCCATAGTTTTTTAAACAACTTCTAATCGCTAACTTCTGACTTCTAACTTTAGTTGTTAGAGCGAAGCGTCTTAGTAATCAGCTGTTACTTTAGTTATTGTAAATAGTAAATGGCAAATTGTAAATAGCTAACTATGAATCAAGGATTATGAATTAGGAATAAAGCCAGCGCGGGGAGCTGAGAAATTTTCGCTGTTCGCATTTTGAGCTCAAGCAAATGACAGTTGATTTAAAGAATTACTTGGTCAAACAACCACTAGTCCTTGTTTAAGAAATAGAGCGGCGAACTGCGGAACAAGAAAATTGCTCTAGCGACCTCAGCGCTAAAAAATTTCAATGCGAGCAGTCTTTAACCTAGAGCTTAAGTAGTTTTTCAAATCGTTGTCTATCGTCAAAATTTCCAATAATAGCGAGGTTAAGCGTTTTATCTATAACATATTTATTTGCCGCTTCCATTACGTCTTCCGTCGTCACTTTGTCTATTTCTAATAATACATCTGCGGGATTATCGATCTTTTCTTCAAGAAGGTCTTGTGTAGCGTAAAAAATCGAAACAGACCTACTGTCCTCGAGCTCAAGTACCAGGTGACCCTTGAGGTACTCCTTCCCTTTCTTAAGCTCCTCTTTTGAAATCTCCTTTTTACCGCTCTTAAGCGCCTGGAATTCGGAAAGAATTACCTCAATTGCCTCATTAATCCTCTTTGGATCTACGCCTGCCGTAGCGACAAGAGAACCGGCATCGGTGTATTGGTCAGAATTACTCCTGACATAATAGGCAAGCCCTCTTTTCTCTCTCACTTCATGGAAAAGCCTACTCGACATCCCTCCACCGAGAATCGATGAGAGAACTGATAGCGGATATTTTTCAGGCGAAGCAAGGGGCACAGTCCTAAATCCAATTGCGAGGTGCGCCTGCTCGGTTTTTTTGGGCTTAATAGAAACTTTTGCCTTTTCCTGCTTTTCCCCTATGGGCGCTGCTTTAAGGGCTTGAAATGAGTTCATATCTGAGAAGTATTTCTCCGCAAGAGGCAAAACACCCTTTTCCTCAATTCCTCCAGCTACTGCAAGAACCATGTTACTCGGACTATAAAGAGCCTTAAGGTAGTCCAGGAAATCTTTCCTGCTAATTTTTTTGATAATATCCTTCTCTCCGGCAGTATCCCATCCCATCGGTGTATCTCCATACAGAAGCCTCTCGTAAATATCGCCTATGTTTCGCATGGGCGTATCTTCATAAAGATTTATCTCCTCAAGAATTACTCCCTTCTCTTTCTCAATTTCTTTTTCATCCAGAAGCGAGTTCTGAACCATATCGGAAAGTAAATCAAAGGATAACTCTATATTATTTTTGGAGGATTTAATGTAGTAACCCGTATATTCTTTCGTGGTAAATGCGTTGAATTCGCCGCCGATTGAGTCAATTAACCCTGACATTTGAATCGCAGACGGCCTCTTTTTCGTACCCTTAAAAGCCATGTGCTCCAAGAAATGCGAGATACCATTATTTAATTTTGTTTCATAACGGCTTCCTGCGCCCACCATTATGAGTACTGTCGCAGATTCAAACGAAGGCATTGGGGAGGTTAAAACCCGAAGATCATTTTTTAGTTTGGTTTTTTGTAGCTTCATGGAAGATAGGACATCTTATCATATCCTAGATGGAGCCTCAATACCTAAAAGGCCCAAGCCCCGCTTCAAGGTAGCACCGGCTGAGTAGACCAAAGCGAGCCTGAATTCTTCGGTTTCAGAGTCAATCACCTTGTGTTTTTGGTAGAAAAGATTGAAATTCTGGGCAAGACCAAAAAGATAAGTAGCTAAGGTGCTTGGGGAGAAAGTTTCAGAAGCTTCTTCAACCACTTCTCCAAAATGAACTAGATTGCGAAGAAGATTAAGTTCTTCCTTTGCTAAAACCGCAGGTAAATTTGCTTTTGAGGCAGACTTCTTCGAAAGGATACTTTGTGTTCTGGCATAAGTGTATTGAAGATATGGCCCGGAATTACCATTAAGGGAAATCGATTCCTCAACATCGAAGACTATATCCTTACCAATCCCGCTTTTAAGAAGCGCATACTTGGCAGCTCCTACCGATATAGAACTTAAGCTTTTTTCGTCTACTCTATCAAACTTATCTTTAATCTTGCTTTTTATATCTAGCAGAATTTCCTCAGCTGTCAAAACTTTACCGGTCCTGCTGGACATCTTGCCGGATGTTAGTCTTACCATACCGTGAGATAAGTGGATAGTCTTGTCTGCAAGATCAGGCGTAATAAACGAAAGCGCTTTTAGAAGAACTTTGAAGTATTCGTTTATTTCATTCCCTGTAATTATTATCGATGTATCATAGGGAAAATCCTTATATTTCAGAGGAGCAAGTCCGAGTTCCTTTGCTTCATACGTAGGTAATCCCCGAGAATTTATAAAAACTCTCGTATGAAGACCATACTCTTCACCTTTAAAAATTATCGCTCCTTCGTCTTCCTTAAAAACCTTCGGCGTATTTTCGTTAACGATCTTCAGTCCCTCCCCACCAGCCTCTGATTCAAAGTAAAATTTATCAAAGCGAGTTCCGAGTTTTTTGTAAAGAGAATCAAAGTACTGAAGGCTCCACTTTTTACCCAAATCGTAAAGTTTTTTTACTTCCTTGTCATTTTTATATATTTTCTCATTCAAAGAGTCTATTCCCTTTTTAAAAGCCTCTTCCTCATACGCTTTTGAACCCTCCGTATATGATTTTCCTAAAAAAACTGCCTTTTTGGAGAGGTCATCCGCCTCCCCTGGCATCTCCCCCATGAGCTTTTTCATCCCCCAGACGGCTTTTGCAACATGAAGACCGACATCTCCTTGATAACAAACTCTTCGAACTTCGGCTCCTTGAGCCTCTAAAAGCCTTGCGATTGATTCTCCTACAGCATTGCTATACATATGGCCGACATGAAATTCCTTGAAGGGGTTTGGATCTGTATATTCGACTATAATTTTCTTGCCTGACTTCGATTTGGTCGTCAAATCAATCTCTTCAGAGCCATTTAGCATACTATCAAGGTAACTGCCAAAAAAGCTTTGTGGAATTTTTATATTTACGAAGCCAGGCGAAGCCACTTCTGCTTCAATCTCATGCTCTTTGTTGAGCTTATCTGCTATTTCTTGCGCAAGATCCATTGGGGATTTACCTGCGTTATTTGCGGCTTTTAAGGCAACGCTCGTAGAATAGTCTCCTTTTTCTAAATCGGAAGACACGATTAACCCTTTGGGAAGCTTCTCAACCCCCAACCCTGAAAGAACCTTGCTAAGCGCAGCATTAATATCTTTAGCGTAACTCACCATTTCAAAAATATTGTACCACATAAGCTCGGAGGCTTCTCCAGGGATTTGAAACTTAAGAAGAGTCTTTTACTTCCATAGCCATAAACAGCGTACCCGTGATAGTTTTTGATATCTTTTAGTGTTTTGTCTGGTGAAGAAAAGTCGAATTAGTTAGTCAACCCAGCTTCAAGAATCTATGTAGGTTTTTAAAGACGGATGTCTTTTTTCTGGCACTCGGACCTTGTTTTTAGCAAAATTGCTACGAGTTCTACTTTTATTATATCGTTTTAGGCCATTTAGCTGGATCGTTTACCACCAAAGCCTATCACTAGGTATCATTCTTCTAAAGGTCTAGTGAAAATTACTTTTTCACAACCCAGTTTTTTCCGTCTGTCTCTATTTTCACGTCTCCGTCAAGATCAGTTCTGAGAGTTTTCACGCCAGCTGTGCTTAAAATGTCTATAATTTCCCCTGAAGGATGACCGTAGCTATTCCTACCCACCATAATCACGGACAATTCCGGCCTTAGTGGCTGAAGAATCTCTTCGGTAAGAGCACCCTTGGAGCCATGATGAGGCACTTTAAGTATCTCCACATCGCTTAGCGAAAGCTCTTTTAAAATAAGGTCTTCCGCGTCCCCGGTAAGCATAGCTTCAAAGGACCCATACTTAAGAAGCAGAACCAAAGATGATTCGTTAAGCCTATCTTCTGACATACTTTGATATCTACCGTCTATCCACGCTGGGCTCGGCCATAAAACGTCTATCACCGACTCGTCTCCCAAACGAATCCTGTCTCCTGCCTCCAAATTCTTGGCACTCACATGATGCTCTGCTAAAAGGTCTTTTAGCTTTCGATAAATTTCCGTATTTCCCTCTATTCCTGTGCTCAGAAAGTGCTTCACTTTATATCTTTTTAGAACATATGTAAGACCGGTGAAATGATCTGCGTGTGGATGAGTAAGAATAAGCATATCTATTTCCCTATCCCAGAAAGGCAAATTTTCGCCTAAACAGCCTAACACTTTGTCGTCCGGACCGCCATCTACCAAAACATCTATTCCCGCAGAAGTACGAAAAAAGATCGAATCTCCCTGCCCAACATCACAAAAAACCATGTGAAATTTCCCATCATGTGATTGCAGGTATTGAGTAGTGAAAATAACGGAAAGAATAATTATGGACAACGTAGATAAAAAGAGATACTTCTTCATTTTTTTCTCCAAACTATGGCTGCGAAGATAAAACTGTAGTAGGCAATTTGAATCTGCCAGGGAAATATACTAATACTTAGCTGGCCGAATTGACCGAAAAATCTTACTACCAGCTTAAAATACCACAATAAAGGCAGAGCAAGGTAAAGAAGATTGCCAAATGGCTCGAATAACAGAGCGAGGATAGCTGTAACTCCTCCTATTATCATAAGAAGAGGCACAGTCCACAGAACGATCGAGTTTACCAGAACAGACCAGATAGAATAGGTTCCGAAATTTGCCAGAATTATGGGAAGCGTAGATATTTGCGCCGAGATTGTGGTTATAATATCCTCTCCTACCAGCTTTATCATAGGCGCTCTTTTCACAGGAATAGCCTTCTGGATTATAGGAGGTATATAAACAAGTCCTAGAGTTGCTGTGAAAGAAAGCTGGAACCCTATATCTTTAATTAGGCTGGGTGAAACAAAAAGCATTATAAATCCTGCTATGGCTGCCCCAAGAAGCGCCCAGCTTTGCCTTCCTAATATTTGCGCGGAAAAAGCCAAGAGTCCCATTATTGAAGCTCTGACAATCGATGGCTCAAATCCTGCCAATGCGGCGAATAGAACTATACCAATGCAAGTCATTACTATGGCCATTTGTCTTTTCAGAAAGACTCCAAAAAAACCGGCAAGAAGGGCGCCGAGCATGGAGATGTTCATTCCTGAGGCCGCTATAACGTGGAGAACGCCAGCTTTTTGAAGTTCTTCATAAAACTGGGGAGAAAAAGACTCGCGTACACCAAAGACTATACCCAGCAAAAGACTCGCCTCCTCTGGCGGCAGATAAGATTGAAATATTTCTATTAACCGCTGTCTTGTCGAATAAATTGGATTGAGAAGTGAAAATTGCGCGCTATCAGGCTTTATCTTCGGACTATCAAGCACAATTATCTCCCTCGTCCCTAGTTTTTTATAACCAATCGTACCTTCTGCCATAACCATGTCTCCATAGGAGATCTGAGGATAAAGTGGACTATTAACGTAGATTCTATAGCCTTTAAAACTCAGGGAGAAAGATTGAATCCTGCTATTGGCTTTTACTTCAGAAAGGACTCTGGTCTTAAAAGCTACTTTAGAACCATTTTCAGGCTTCAGATTAGCTTTATCATAAATATAAAATCTAAAACCCAATGAAACGAGACAAAAAGCAAAGAAAATAAGGATCAAGCTTTTTCTCATTAGTAGGCAGAGATTTTATCTTTTATCTTCTCAAAAGTAGCCTTTGAAACGGCTTTTTTAATAAGCAACTCGTCTATTGAACCGTAAGGCCTGTTGTCTATCACCTTCTGAGCTGTGACAGGACCTATTCCGGGAAGCACATCTAGATTCCCAGGTGAGGCTGTGTTAATGTTTATCAGCCCTTCCTGTGTCATGCCCTGATCTGCGTAGAGCTCTTCACCCTGTTTTGGGATATAAATCTTTTGACTGTCTTTAAGCTTAAGCGCCAGATTAAGATTCTTCTCGACCCATTCCCTGTCTGCAGACTCACTAAGCCCTCCCGCCGCGGCCAAGCCGTCCTGCACCCTTGATCCCTCTGAAAACTGATAAAGACCAGGGTTTATTACTCCCCCGGAAACGTCTACGGCGATCTTTCTAGACTCGTTTACCCCCAAAGAAGCTCCCTTGGACTCAAACACGATGTCTTTCTTGCTCTTTGATGAAATGGAAAGAATTCCTGAAGCCACCAATACAAAACCTATAACTGTCAGTAAAAGAGCAATAACATTTTTTCGGAGAATTGAAGCATATTTTCCGAGAAAATCCACGTCGGTCATAACTAAACTACAAAATTTATGATTTTTCCTTCAACGTAAATTACCTTTTTTGGTTCGGATCCCATATGTCTTTTTACCTTTTCGCTTGCAAGCGCTCTCTCCTTGACCAGAGCCTCGCTCTTGGATTCCGCGGTTGTAAATTCAAGAATATCCCTAGTCTTTCCGTTTACCTGAATAGCCATGATAACTATATCCTCAATAATATTTTCTGGATCATATTCCGGCCATTTATGCAAATGGACCGAGTTAAATGTCGATTTGTCCTCGCTCAGCGACTGGAACCACTCCTCAGAATAAAAAGGCGCAAAAGGAGCAAGAAGGAAAATTAGATTCTTCAAATATTCCTCGTCCAAGGCTGATTTTTCACGGGTCAGCTCGTTAACATACTCCATAATATGGGCAATTGCTGTGTTGTAACGAAGACCTTGTAAGTCGTCTGTAACCTCTTTTATAGTTTTGTTCATTGTCCGATCAAGGCTGGGAATCTGCTTTTTTTTATCACCCTCAAGCCCAGTCTGATAATTGATAAGCCGATCCACTCTTCTTAAAAATCTTTCCATACCCTCTATACCAGCGTCACGGAAGTCTCCTCCCTGATCGAATGGTCCTAAAAACATCAAATATGTTCGTAGTGCATCAGTTCCGAACCTCTCTATGTATTGATCAGGATTAACGACATTACCGCGGCTTTTACTCATCTTGCCTCCATCTTTTATTAGAAGTCCATGAGCGCGAAATTTAGAAAACGGCTCATCAAAAGCAAGAAATCCAAGGTCAAACAGGGCTTTTGCTATAAATCTTGAATACAAAAGGTGAAGAACAGAATGCTCGGCTCCCCCAATATACATATGTACCGGAAGCCATGCCGCTCTTTGAGCGGAATTTCCAATTTCCAATTTCCAATTTCCAATTTCCCTATCTGTTTTGGGTTTTGGGATTTGGGATTTGGGATTTTCCCAGTTTTTAGAAGGGAAAGGTATATATTTGAAATCAGAAACTGGATACCTGAGGAAGTACCACGAACTATCAAGAAAGGTATCACATACGTCTGTTTCTCGCCTTCCTACGCCTCCACAGTTGGGACATTTAGCCTCTATGAACTGCTTATCCTGACTTAAAGGAGCCTCACCTGCTTGTCCTGAGCTCGGGCTTCGACTGAGCTCAGCCGAATGTCTCGAATGGATACCTAAAGGCTTAAAATTCTTAATGTACGGCAGGATAACAGGAAGATCCTCCTCTGGCACTGCCTGCCAACCCTGCCCGCCACTTGCTTCTCCACGAGACGATGGCAGGCGGGCGCATTTATCACAAAAAATCATAGGAATTGGAGCCCCCCAGTATCTTTGTCTTGAGATAAGCCAATCTCTAAGATGATAACTGACTTTTTTACTGCCAATTCCCTTCTTTTCAAGCCAATCAATTATCTTTGGGATATCCTGAGGACTTTCCCATCCATTCCATTCACTAGAATTGATAATTTCCCCAGAGCCCTCATAAGCTTCACCCTCTTTTCCGCCTCCAATAACCGAAACTATTGGTAAATCGTATTTTTTTGCGAAGTCAAAATCCCGCGAATCATGAGCAGGAACTCCCATAACTGCCCCAGTCCCGTAATCCATTAATACATAGTCTGCAATCCAAACCGGAATTTTGTTTCCACTCAAAGGATGAGTTGCGAAATATCCGGAGAATACTCCCGTTTTTTCATCCTTAAGGGTCTTATCTTTTGCTTTTTCCGCGGACGATTTCGCCTTTTCAATATACTCTAGGACATCATTTTCAAGATTTTTCACAGAAGAGAGTACTGGATGGTAAGGAGAAATAACTATAAAAGTGACTCCGTGAAAAGTATCTGGCCTTGTAGTGAAGACTTCTATAGGACTTCCTAATTCTGACTCAAAACTTAGCATAGTCCCAGTCTTTCTGCCAATCCAATTTCTCTGTGCAGTAATCACTTTCTCGCTCCAATCGATTTTTTTTAAATCTTCCAAAAGTCTGTCAGCAAAAGCAGTTATTTTGAAAAACCACTGTTCCAAATCTTTAATTTCCACTGGTGTTTCACAACGTTCACAAACCCCCATTCTTTCCTCATTTTCTTCGTCCCCAAGATTTGACCTGCCTGCCGGCGAGGCAGGGATTTTATTTTTAATTTTTGATTTTTGTATTACCTGTTCATCGGCCAAAACCGTTTTGCATGAAGGGCACCAGTTAACAGGAGCTTTTCTCTTTTCCGCAAGGCCGGCTTTAAAAAGCTTTAGAAAGATCCATTGTGTCCACTTGTAATACTCGGGGTCATAGGTCTCAACCGTATGAGCCCAGTCAAAAGAATTACCAATCATCTTTAGCTGTCTGTAAAAATTTTTCTCTGAGATTTTTGCTTGATCCGCAGGATTTTTGCCTATTTTCAGTGCGTAGTTCTCAGAGTGTATTCCAAATCCATCTAGACCAATAGGTTCAAATACATCATTCCCATTCATTCTCATGAACCTTCCATAGACGTCAGCCCCGGTGAAAGCGTAAACATTACCCACATGAAGTCCTTCTGCAGAAGGATAGGGAAACATCATTAGGTTAAAAAAAGGGTTTTTGGCATTCTTAAGATCGGGCTGGTAAATTTTCTTCTCTTCCCAAACCTTTGTCCATTTTTCCTCCATTTCGCGCGTTTTAGGCTTAGAATTTTTCATATTTAAATCAATTTGAGTATAGCATAACTCGCCGTAAGGCGAGAATTTCTCCCGCTGATACTTTTCAGACGGGATCCCGCCGGTGGCGGTGATAATTTCTGATTTCTAATGGCGCGGGGAACACAGAAAAAATATCAAACTTCAAATAGCAAATATTAGATAAGGAGGAATGCGAGCTTTGGATCTTTTCGATTTGCGTACTGAGCTAAAACACTAAAGGTACTTATTAAAATTTTATTAAATACTACTCGGAGGAACATGAAAAAGAAGCCTAGCGCAACTACGCAAGAGAAAAATTCAATGCGAGCAGTCCCACAGGAGCTTGTCTTTTTACAAAGTTTTCCCTACGATAACTATATGACGCTTATGCGACCGGCTCTCGTTCTTGTTGGATCACTGCTTCTAGTTTTTATTTGGCAGAATAGCGAGTTTTCCAAATACTCAATTCAAGCCGTAGGATTTCTGATTTTCATTTATCTCCTTGCGGCATCTAGAAACAAATGGAAAGTCTCAGTGGGCGGAGACGTAGGAATATTTGTCCTTAACACGATTATTCTTTTATTAATTTTTCAAACAGGCGGGCTTACTTCTCCCCTATTCTTTCTTCTTTTTTTCATTCTATTCGGAATTGCATCTGTTATGGATCCACGGATAGTTTTTGTGGCTGTCGCTGGCTGGATGATCCTATTCGCCCCTTCTCTGAGCGAAGCAGATACGCTTCAGAATATCATTCGTGTGGGCTCCCTTGGCCTTGTTTCTCCCCTTGCTTATCTTTTTGGCAAGATATTTAAAAAGCAGGAAAATGCTCAAGAGAATATTTCTGAGATGAAGGAGAGGACCAAAGACGCTGCGAATACAATTTCCTCGGATATTCAGGAAGTTTTGGAAAAAGATAAAGAAAAACTGGAATCTCAGGAAGTAGAAAAACTCAATGAAATCCTTGAAGAAACACAAGACCTGCGAGATGAAAGCAAGAGTTAGCATTATGTATCAAGTGCTAAGTATTAAGTATTTGCTTTTTTCCATACTGTATACTGTATGCTTTATACTCTCTACTGCGCCTTCGGCGCACGCCCAGGCCAGCATGAAAAATTCAAGCTATATAATCCGTATGGGTAACTTCAATAGTGCTGGCGGAAAATCTTCCGGAGCATCAGGAAGTCTCAATATTACGGTAGGCCAGATTTCCCCCGGGCTTTATACGGGACAAAACTTTAAGCTAAAGGCAGGATTCCAATACTACCCTTCGGGCACCCCGTTTTCTCTAACTATTTCAAATACTTCAATTGATTTTGGAACTCTCGAGCCAACAAATCCGGTATCTAGGTCTAATATTCTCACTGTTTCCAATCAATCAGCTGGAGGGTATGTGGTTAGCGCAATTGAAGATCAGGAGCTCAAGGCCAAAGAAGGAGTTTTTATTCCCGACACTACCTGCGATAACGGAACGTGCAGTGAGCAAACCGCGGGGAAATGGTCAGGCTCGCTTGTTTATGGATTTGGTTATCGATGCGATCACGTAAGCACGAATTATTGCTCTAACGGCTTCACAGCAAGTGACTACTTTAAGCAATTCGCAAATAGATCTAATTCCGAATCAGCGCAAACCGTAATGTCCGGAGCGTCTGGAAGAAATCAAAAATCTCAAATAACTTATAAGGTGAATGTTTCAACAGTACAGCCTGCCGGATTCTATACAAATACAGTAACCTATGTAGCAACACCAACCTATTAGCTTTGCTAATAGGAATTACAAATTTCTAATTACTAATTTCTAATGAAATGTAAAATCTTAAATATAAAATCTAAAAAAGGGGTGACTGAAGAAAGCAATTCACTTGCAAATGAACTGAACGCCGTTAGAACTCTAGTTAATTTTATGCTTAAACTTTTAAAAAGGCGTTCAATTAGCGAAGCGGCACTTTCATTTAATTTTCCAAACAAGTTAAGCGAGCGTCATTCTGCAACGTGCGATTGCCGACTGAAGGCAGGACCCCGAGTATTTCTAGCGACCTCAGCGCTTTTGCTCTTATTATCTTTTACTACACCACAGGCGGTTGCGCGAGAATTCTCAATAGGAGTATTCCCGCCTATAATTCAAATTGATGCGATCTCCCCATCAATCATAACTTCTCCCATTCAGATCGAAAACCTAAGCGAAGAGAGCGCAAGTTTATCAATTCAGCTTAGGCAATTCCTTCCATCCGCTAAGTCGAACGGAGAAATTGAATTCGTGAACCAGCCTGATGCCACGCATAAAAAGATGTTTGGATATACAAAAATAAAGGAAGGATCTACCGTAAGGAACAGAATCGAGTTGGCACCAAAACAAAAGAAAAACCTCACTCTTCAAATCGACTTGCCCGAAGGAAGTGTAGCATCAGACTATTACTTTTCTATAGTTTTTATATCAAATGATAGTTCTTCTGAGGAAAAAAGCCAGACGGTGTCAGTAGGCGCAGTAGCAGCAAACGTACTTCTTTCGGTTGGAGAAAAAGATCTGCCTGTGGGTAAAATTGCTGAGTTTTCAGCACCGTTTTTTGTTACAAAGGGCCCTGTGCAGTTCAAGACCAGAATAGAAAACCAAAGTCCCTACTTCATCTCAACCGAAGGAAATGTCGTAATTAAAAATATATTTGGACAAATCATAGGCAATTTGGAGTTAATACCCGCAAATATACTGGCAAAAAGCACAAGACTTTTAACCAACGACGAGGGTCTTCCGCCGACATTTGACGATCCGAGAATAGTATGGAAAGAGAAATTTCTACTCGGTCTTTATACTGCAGATCTTACCGTTTCGCTATCTGAACAAGGCCCAATCCTTAGAGACCGAATTACATTTTTAGCAGTACCTATAGAGATAATTGTCGGAGTATTAATAGCTGTGGTAATTATTATTATCGTTTACAGGCGCGTCAAGAAGAAGATCGAGACTTCTTAAGAATTGTTGACTGAGGCCTGTCAGTTGTGAAAAACTAATCCTAAGATGACTGCCCGCCTGATTTCTATTCAAAGCCTCTCTACGCTTGGATTATTAGTCCTTCTCCTGGGTTTCCCTAAAGCCACCCACGCAGGAACGCTTTTAAGCGTATCAGACACAATAAGCACCTCCTTACCCAAAACAGCCTCAATGCATAAAATATCCTTTAAGAATCCGACCGCTGTGCCGGCATCTGGGAAAATCATTGTGAGGTTTCCTGCGCTCCTAGAAGGAGACACCAATACCGAAGCTTCGCCTTCAGCCTCAACGTTTCAGCTTAACAATCTTTCCTCCAATGTCACTCTTGTAAAAACCGTAGATGACGAAGCAGACATATCCTCTAAAACTACAGTAACGACCGCTAACCCCTCTACAGGGACCTCCCCAACTATAACAATAACCCTTAATTCCTCAACCTCTATAGCAGCAAATAGCGTAATTGAGATATTTATTGGATGTAAGACGCTAACAAGTAGCAAGTGTTCTGAGGCCGCGCCAATTGTCTTGAATCCTACAAAAACAGCCCCATCAGGTACGTCTGACAGATGGCTTATAACGCTAGCCACGCAGGATAGTGCTTCAATTGACATTGACACAGGCAAAACTAGGATAGCAACTATTGAATCAGTTAAGGTTTCGGCACGAATTGATCCGGTACTTTCTTTCACGATCGCAGGCATAGAAGATGCCTTAGATGTTAATACCGGAAATGCTACGGGCTGCACAAATCAAGAGAATACTAATTCAGGAACCGCATCTTCTGCCAATATGGTAAATTTGGGCTTACTTTCCACAAACAAAATTAAAATTTCTGCTCAACTTATAAGCATTTATACAAATACATCATCCGGATATTCATTAATCGCTTCATCTTCCGCTCCGCTGACGGACATAGATACGAGCCATACGATACCTTCTCCCAAAGAACCGGAGGAACTATCTATTGGCAATCCGGGTTTTGGAATACACCCGTGCGGCTTGGATGTAAATGAAGAAATCTGGGGAAAGGGCTCAACTGTTAAAGGAGACGGGGCAAAGTATGGATGGCCTTCAAAGGAAGACACGATAGTGCTTGCTTCAGACCCCTCTGGACCCGTAGGCTCCTCTGTAGCTGCGGGGAACGGCTTGACATCTATAGAGTATGCTGCCACGATTGACTCCTCAATCCCTGCAGGCTTATATAGAAGTAAAGTAACATATATTGTAAGCTCAACCTTTTAAATGAAATTTTTAATTAAATCCGGGATTACGCTCTTATCGTTTTTTTTACTGCCTACTGCCTACTACCTACTGCCTACTACCTATGCTCAGGTTCAAACAATAACTATTTCGCCCCCTACCGCCGATTTCTCACTTAATCCGGGGGCATACGCTGAAGGCACTATTAAAATAATAAATGATGGCTCAGAAGCTATATCTTTTGAAGCAAGTTTTCAGGATTTTATAGTAGATAATCCGCTAGGTATCCCGTCTTTCCAAATTAATAATACATCTGAAAGATATTCTGCTTCATCCTGGCTTGAGGTTTCTCCCTCGTCTTTCGTGATACCCCCTCAAACGCATCAAACGGTCAATTACTATATCCACGTCCCTTCAACTGCTAGACCTGGAGGACACTACGCTGGCCTCATTTTCAGCCCACAAAATTCATCAAGCCTAAGTAACTCCGGTGCTTCGGTTAACACAAATATAGCTGCGCTGTTATCTGTTTCTGTAAATGGCGAGACAACAGAGAAGGCTAACGTTATAAGTATAACTGGAGACAAATTTAGCGAATTTGGTCCGGTACGAATTACCACTACGATTCAAAATCTGGGAGATTTGCATATCAAACCTCAAGGCAGGGTATCCCTCATCAATATGCTTGGGAGCAGTATTGAAGCCAAAAACTTGCCTGAAAATAATATATTTCCCGAGGCCTCTCGCAATTTTGAAGTCAGTCTGGGCAATAAATTTATGCTCGGCAGATACAAAGCAAGCTTTCTTGGCAGCTATGGAAAAAATAACAACAATCCGCTTACCTCAGAGTTTTATTTTTGGGTCTTCCCGTGGCGAGCATTTATATTAGCGGTACTAATGCTCTTGGCTGCAATTCTTTCAGCTATCTATCTTAAAAGACGAAGAGAACCCAAAAAGCCCGATCTTCCAAAAGCCCCTATCCAATGAATTAGGAATTATGAATTATGTATTATGAAGACGCGAAATGTTCGCTTTGGATAAATCCGAATATCGAATTTCGAAACCCGAAACAATTTTCTAAATTCAAATAACAAAACTATTCAGATTTTCTAATAATTGATCCAAATATATTCATAAGTTCTGTTGCTTCCTGGATTAAATCTTTCCTTTCGATTTCAAGGCTATATAAATTATTTGTTTCAACAAGTATTAACCAGTATCTACTCTCTTTAGCTTCCTTTCTCGATATTTTAACTCTCATGACAAAGTCCTTCTTACTAAATGATTCGTTTGCTTCAATATAATTGGCTCCAACAGAGCCTGACGATCTTACAAGTTGAGAAATATCTTCATAATTACTCTTAGTTTTAGGGAGCTCGCGAACAAACCTTCTAACTCTTTTAGCAAATTCAAGAGTTCTGTCTTCCAAATCGTACTGTTTTGTTTTTTTATTTTCTGTCATTTTAATTTGTTTCGCATTTCGTGCTTCGTGTTTCGAGTTTGTTTATCGGACCCTTTTCTCCTCTTCCAAAAAAATAAAAACTGAAACTTTTCCGGCCAGAGCTTGTAAAGAAGTATAATGATTAGGATAAGGATTGGTATAGCAATCCAAAACATTATGGAAATCGAAGTAATAATTCTCCATAGCCATTTTATGAGCTCGAGCAACCAGTTAATTACCCTCTGAGCACCAGTTATAGCCTCCAACTCTACCCTGCTATCAGGAACCAGAGAGTTTTTCCCCTCAAGCGTTGCTGTTGCGTACAGCACATACTTTCCCCTCTTAAGCTCCTTAAGCTGAGTCTCGTAATAGCCGGTTTTATCAGCAGATACCGTCAAGGCACTTCTTCCCTCAACGTGCACCTGGGTTGAAGCATTTGGCATAGTGTAGCCGAAAACAGTAGCACTCTCGCCTTCATTCACCTTTTTACTTAATAGCCCTATGGTAGGGGGAAGAAAAATATCGTGCTTTTCGACAAATCCATTGACAGGGATAGCTTTTATACATGTTGTTGATTCACCAACTCTTTTAAAATCAACGGCTTTGAGGCAAAATTTCGAAAAATCATCCTTAACCCGAACCTGTGAAATGGAAAAATTACCCTGTCTGTCTGCTACTGCCGAGCGTAAAAACACTCCCTTTGAGTCCATAACGAGGGACGCAAAAGGAGATATATAACCAGATACGCTTAGAAAGCTGTCACCTACTCCTGCTTCAACATCTACATTCCTGTCAAGCCCTTGGCTCATGGCAGGAGATGATAAAAAGAGAAAAATCAGTACGTAAAAAGTAATTTTGAATAGGGATATCTTCATACCAAATAAATCATACACAAAAACGCCTATCATGTGAATAGCCTGCCTCGCGGGCAGGCGGACCACAAAATCCTAGCGCTTTATTAAACCTTCTGCCAAAGAAGAGTTTTAAAAAACTCACCAAATAATTAAAAACGCCATTTAACATAAAGTTCTTTCTGTAAAATTTTCATAGTCTTTAAGCTATTTTTCACAAGATATAAATTCATAACAGATTACTTGCTCTATATGTATAAAACTATATCAACCGACTACTACAGGATCTTGACAAGCAGTTGTATACTTCACTATTCTAATTGTATGTCGAAGTTATTCATAGATAATTCATATAATCCGTATAATCTTGAGCCTGCCCGTCCGGCAGGCGGGGCTGAACGAGATTTTTCACGGATAATCGAATAAATAATGGATCTGCCCGAACTTTTCAAAGAGTTTTTATCCAGCTCCCCACAGGGCGCCTCATCTCTTACTGTGAAAAATTACCTCGCTGATGTAAAACAATTCATCCGCTGGTACGAATCTTTCTTTAACCGAAGCTTTACTCCCGACGAAATCACATTCCAAACAATATCAAGCTATAAAAATAGCCTGACAGGCCCGCCTGCCCGCGGGGCAGGCCTCTCTGCCTCCTCAATAGATCGACACATATCCTCTCTTCGCAAATTCTTCAAATTTCTTAAGCTTGAAGGCCACGTTTCACAAAATCCCTTCGAGGAGAACGCAAAAAGCCAGAAGCCGGTTCTAGATCCTTGGAGGCTAAAAGACTTCAAGAACTTTCTTTATGTCTATAACTCTTCCCATCTCACTATAAAAAACTACATCATTGACATACGCCAGTTTTTGTCATGGGTTGAGGAAGTAAGCAAATCCACAGAAGACTGGATTGTTGAAAAAAAGACCGTATTTGAGCTAATTACGCCTGCGTTAGTCCAAGAATACAAGCAGAGATTAATCGACCAGACTGCATTCTCACCTGCCTCAATCAACAGAAAGCTTTCTTCCATAAGACGATTTATGGCTTGGGCAGAAACGGAGGGCTTGCTCCGCCAGCAGGCGGAAATCTCAAATCTCAAATCCCAAATCTCAAATCCGAAGGAGCCTACAGTCAATCGTCAATCGTCAATCGTCAATCGTCAATCTTACTCGAGCTTTCCTCCGCTTCGTCTCGTACAAAAGATAGGCCGAGGCGTAGGAGTGGCATTTGATGAGGTTTTTATCATTCCAATTGTAGCAGTGCTAGGAAAATTACAACACTTATCGTGGCTTAGCAGTGGCAAGCCAATATTCACAGCCTCAAAGCTCCCGCCCCTGACAGCTCTTCAGCGTGGAAAAATAGGGCTAGGAATAAAAAATCTTCCTAAGTCTTTTTATGCACCTGCCTTTATTTCAGTAAAGCACTTTCCGTTAAGGAGAAAGTTGTGGCACCATGCCAGATATACAAGACCACAGTGGTATAAAACATATCGAACTAGCTCAGTCTCGGGCTATCTTAACTTCACCGCACTGGTCATTTTTATAGCTGCGGTCGTACTTACTCTTTACAATGCGTTTTTTCAAAAACCAACACAAAATCAGCAGGTTCTGGCTGCAGTTCCCACGGCTCCGCTTCGAATCCTCTCCTTTCAGGGAAAACTTACGGATATACAGGATATTCCCATCACATCCCCTACTGCGCTTCGCTTCACGCTCTATAGCGATGACGATGCCTCTGCATCCGCCCGGCTTTGGGAAGAAAGAAGAGTCGTAGCGCCCGATAGTGACGGCGTATTTTCAGTCCTTCTTGGAAGCAATACCACCGGAGGTACAGCCGCACTTTGCAATGGCAATAGCGCGCCCAATTCACCCACAGGTTCATGCGGAATTATGTCTACCCTATTCTCTGAAAATGCTGCGTTGTGGCTCGGAGTAACAGTTGGAAGCACAGCGGAGCTGACTCCCCGACAGCAGATCGCTACAGTAGCATACGCATCGAATGCGGAAACGCTTCAGGGCCTTATTCCAATAACCAATTCTACTTCACAGACAAATGTAGTTTTAGCCCTCAATTCTTCAGGGAATCTATCTATCGGCGGATCAGCGACTCCCACATTTGAAGCATCGGGCGGAACTTTCACCCTAAAAGGACAGGGTGTGGTAATCTCTACAACATCGAACGGCAATATCACATTGGCACCCAATGGCGGTGGACTGATTGATCTCCAAAGACCTATTCGAAATAGCACAAACAATAACAATATATCTTCAGCTCAAGGCGCAGTCGAAGTTGACGATCTATTTGCAGTCTTAGCCACGTCATCTGCCCAATCAGCGGTTACAATCGAGCAGCAATCTACCGGGCCTTTGATCTCGGCGAGCGTTTCAGGCACAGCCAAGTTCACGGTGGACAACTCGGGAGGAATTTTTGGCGCCGGAAATTTAGATATAGACGGAACCTCAAATGATATCGCAGGCACCCTTAATCTCTCAGGAAATACCTTAACCTCCGGAAGTAATCTTACCGTTAATGCCACCTCCGGATACGTTCGAATCGGCGATACTGCAACTCCTGGATCAGCAAACGGAGATGACGATGTATTTATCGAAGGGGATTTGGAAATCGATGGGGTGTTTTACGCCGACGGCACAATAGACACTACTTTTTCAAATGACGGAGGCATAGTTTATGCGAATTCCTCTGGGGTTCTGGCTCAGACCGGTGCCGGAACAGCCTTACAATGTCTGGTGGGAGGTGCTACACCTAGCTTTGGCGCATGTCCTACAGGGACCGGTGACGCATTCTGGAATCAATCGGGCGGTGCTTTATTCCCGAGCAACTCAACGGTAGATTTTTTGGTTGGCGGACAAGCAACTTCTTCTGCCAAGTTTGCTGTACTGAACATCGCCGCAGGCACTCCGACGGCATCTATTTCTGCGAATTCAGGCAATAACGCTTTATATTTTACAGGAGACGGTACTATAGGAACCACCAACAGGCAAACGCTCACGCTTGGGACATCAACGACGGGAAATATTGAGCTAAATTCCGGAGCAGACATGATACTTTTCTCAGACAATCTGGTTATAACCGGTACAATATCCGACAACAATTCGGATGTATATATAACCGATAACTTTAATCCTTCAACTGACGCCACGTATGATCTCGGAGATACAACTACATCTTGGAGAAATCTATATCTTACGGGTACGCTTTGTTTTGACGACACGGACTGTGCCACAAGCTGGGGTCCATTTACAAACTTCTGGCAGCAAACATCAGGTGTACTTTTCCCAAACAATTCAACCGTTGATTTCTTTATAGGAGGTCAGGCAACCACAAGTGCTAAATTCGCTGTTTTGAACATAAACAGTGGCACGCCTACAGCCTCAATTTCTGCAGGGTCTGCGGGTGGGGCTTATCTTAACGCTACGGGGACCTTGCAAACAACAGCCGGTCAAACATTAACCCTGGGCGGTTCAACCACGGGAAATATTGTTATTGACTCGGGATCATCATCTATTACCTTATCCGATAACACTTCCCTTTCCGGTAACCTGTCTATCACAGGTACAATTTCTGATTCTGATTCAAATCTCATACTTGATGATACTGTGGATATAGGATCTGCTACGACCGGCATAAATGTAACTACAACGGGCGTAATTTCAGATTCCGACGGAAACGTAGTCATAGGAGATACAGTGGATCTTGGTTCAAACACCACGGGTATAAACATCACAACAACGGGCGTAATTTCAGATTCCGACGGAAATATTTCCTTAAATGACAATACAGATGTTACGGGAAATATAACCTTGACAGGCACCTTATCTGATTCAGATTCTGACTTATCTATCGCAGACCATCTCAATCCTTCAACTGACGCCACATACAATTTAGGAAGCACTACTCTATCATGGCAGGATATTTACCTTACAGGGCAGGTATGTTTTGACGATACAGATTGTTTCGACTCTACGAGCTCGTCTGTAGGAATTTGGTCCACAAGCAATTCTGCTTTTTATCCCAAAGGCCCCTACACGGGAGTAGTCGATCTGCTTCTGGGATCTACAGCCACAACTTCTGCGAAGTTTGGGTTTCTAAACGTAAATTCCGGTACTCCTACAGCCTCTATTTCTGCGAATTCAGGAGATAATGCGACATTTCTGACAGGTACGGGTAATCTCGCAACAACAAACAATCAAACTTTAACCATAGGAGGAACTACAACGGGTAATATAACCATAAATGCAGGAGCAGATACGATTGCCCTATCCGACAATACAACAATTGCAGGAACCTTAATTCTTACAGGTACAATATCTGATTCTGACTCAAATCTCATACTTGATGATACGGTAGATATAGGTTCTGCAACAACAGGGATAAGAGTATCTACAACTGGAGATATTTCCGATATAGATGGCGATATAGCTATAAGCGACAATACAGGCATAACCGGAAACTTAGACGTGTCGGGAACTTTGACTTCAGGAACTGCAGATATATTCCAGGTGGCTGCGACAGGCGCTATTTCTACACTTACCGATGAAACAATAAACGGAATCGATATCTCTTCTGGCGCAGTATCTGACATAACTACTCTTTCTGCATCAAGCACAATTACCTTCTCTACCTTCATTTCAGACGGCGGAATAATATATACAACAGGAACAGGCGGACAGCTGGCACAAGTTACCGCCGGAACTGCTTCTCAATGTCTCTTGGGCGGAACTACGCCGGTATTTGGATCTTGCGCTACAGGAACCGCAGACGTTTTCTGGGGGCAAGGATCAGGAGCGCTCTTCACCAATAACTCAACTGTAGATCTTTTAGTAGGGGGTCAAGCTACGGCTTCTGCCAAATTCGCAGTACTCAACATCGCCGCAGGCGTGCCGACAGCTTCAATATCTGCGAACTCTGGGAATATTGCCACCTATCTCAGTGGAGACGGAACTTTAGGTACGACAAACAAACAGACTCTAACTATTGGGAGTACAAGTACCGGAAATATTGTTATAAATGCGGGAGCAGATACGATTACTCTTTCTGACAATACTGCACTCACCGGTACGTTCACTCTTACGGGAGCAATCTCGGATTCGGATTCAAATCTTTCTTTAAACGATAACACTGATATTACGGGAAACCTGGACGCTTCAGGAACGCTCACTTCGGGGACCGCAGATGCATTTACCGTTACAGCTACAGGAGTCATATCTACCATAACAAATGAAACCATAAATGGAATAGATATAAATGCAGGAGCGGTATCGGACGTCACTACCCTATCTCTTTCAGGAGCCATAACAGATTCCGACAGTGATCTTTATATAACAGATAATTTAAACCCCACCACGGATGCCACTTATGATTTGGGAGATACTACCACCTCATGGAGAAACCTTTATGTTACGGGAAATATTTGTTTTGATGATACAGACTGTTTTGACTCCACAAGCGCATCTGTCGGACTTTGGTCAACATCAAACAGCGCTTTCTATCCAAAAGGTCCATACACCGGAGTTGTAGATTTGCTTCTAGGGTCAAATGCTACAGCTTCTGCTAAATTCGCAGTTTTGAACATAAATAGTGGAACTCCTACAGCCTCGATCTCTGCGAATTCAGGCAGTAATGCTACTTTCCTGACCGGGGCGGGAAATCTGGCTACGACAAACGGACAAACGCTAACAATTGGGGGCTCGACAACTGGTAATATAACTATAAATGCCGGAGCTGACACGATAACGCTTTCTGACAATACCGTAATTTCCGCAGACCTCGCGGTTAACGGAGCAACATCCGCAGATATCACATCCACCACTACGACAGCCTCGGTTTTTGACTCAACCGTTACCACGCTCAATATCGGAGCAGCAGCCACGACCTGGGATATCGGAGCTTCTACCGGCACAGGCACTATTAACAATGCAACCTTGGCTATTACAGGTCTAATTGATGCTAATGGCTCAGGAACACACGATATCGCAGGCACTCTTAACCTATCAGGAAACACACTTACTTCATCTACAGATTTAACCCTAAACCCTTCGGGAGGACAAGTCTATCTGGCAGATACGGATGTAATAAATATTGGAGGACTTACAGCCGTTGCCTACAATGCATTTGCCAACTTAGGTGAGGCCCCTGAGGAAGCGGCCATTGCGGCAGATAACGATGTCTATATAGGCGGAGACCTCGAGGTAGACGGAACAATCTACGGAAGCCTTACAGGAGCCGCAACTGATGTCAACTGCTCTGCCTGCGTTGATCTAACGACTGAAGTTTCAGGGGTTCTACCAACAGCCAATGGAGGCACCAATAAGGCGCTCTCTGTTTCGAACGGCGGAATCGTATGGTCAGATACGGATTCGCTAGAAATTCTTGCTGGCAATGCCAACTCCGGCTTA
>Ga0209541_10002116_pt1 | contig 38206 bp, 33 predicted proteins | sample RifCSPlowO2_01_FD_184027 | JGI IMG/M metagenome (GOLD analysis project Ga0209541, IMG submission 184027) | Groundwater microbial communities from Rifle, Colorado - Rifle CSP2_plank lowO2_0.1 (SPAdes) (version 2) | ecosystem: Environmental > Aquatic > Deep subsurface > Groundwater | place...
GCTTTGAGGGTCATGCGGCAATATGGGTACATTACAGTGAAACAAAAGAGAACTATATTGCTGCTGGTTTCTCTGATGCCGATGCTTCGAAAGTTGCAGCCGGCGCTATTGAGCCAGACTTGTATAGGTACGCAAGGCAGGAAGGTATTGTAGGTTCAGCTCTCGGCTTCGTTGCAAAATCCTTCTTTGGTCTAGACCTTGAAATGGAAGTGATGGACGCCGAAGCGGAGTACTATTATCATGAATATGACTCAAGACCTGATATAGGTCAAACAACAGAAGCTCATATTGAACAACTCCTCGAAGATTATCAGACAGCTGTAGACGAAGGCGACTTAGAAAGAATGGGAAATATCGAACATGCTTTAGGACACGACATCGGCTCGACTAAAGTACCAGGCTACCACGCAGGCGCTAGTTCCTACAATAAAATTACGACGGCAGATGGCACAAGAATATTTCATCATATAAATGATGTTTTTGGGCTCACAGTTGATAAAAACGCACTAAGGGCAGCGCAGATAGGACGAGCACAACAAGCCCGCGATGTGATTTATGAAAGACAAGCAGGTCAAACTGCTGCATTGCGGAGACATCATGCAAAACAGAAGACGAGTAATGGGGGGTTAGAAGTGTCATGAAACCGACAAAAAAAGAAATTTTAATTAGTCTGAAGGAAGGCACTACTTTATGGCTTAAAATAGTTTCAATTGCTGGTGCTATTTTAGGTGCTTCTTATTTAATCTCAAAAGTGTCTTTTTTGGGAGGTATTATTTTTAGTTTTTACCTACTTTTATCTATATTCCCTGCTTTTATTGCGGTCCCTTTCGAGGGATCTACAAATACTTTGCTTGTCAATATTCTAAGTCTTGCTATCTTCCCTCTTTACCTATTGATAGCCGTCAATTACTTCTATTTATTCTTTAAAAAAAATAAAACAATTTGGTGGTTAACAACGTTGTTTGTAGTTTCAAGCATATTTTATATCCTTGGAATATTCATTGGCTTGTTTATTTTTTTAGTTTGGCACCCCTAATCCAAAAGAACAAAAATGATCACAGCACACCCTGTCCACATATGCGTAGTTGATTTCAACCATTTGTCACGCGCATCTCTATTAGGTCTTCCTGTAGTTCACGCAGAGACGCTTAATTTAGTCATCGATGCAAATGGCAATTTGATTAGTGGAGATGGATTGTATCGAGAGTATAACTCATTGAATCAATTAGTGAACGTGAGAAATGGAAGTGATAGTTCTGGTCCATTATTGCAGCAGTTTGTGTATCATCCAATTGAAGAAAGGATTGACATCAAGAAGACATTTAACAATTCTGGGACGGTTGTAGAGACAGTTTATTATTGGTCGAAGACATTTGTCACTGTTGAAAATCTTACGGGGCAATTTAATTTTACTTATGTTTATCACGAAGGACAGTTGATTGCTCAGGAGGTTCAGGGGACAAGACTGTTTATACATGGTAATCATGAAGGTAGCAGTTCGGTTGTAACGAATGCTGCGGGTTCTGTAATAGAAAGGACAGAGTACACGCCTTATGGTGAAATTTTAACAGGTGGAACAGTTTCAAGGTTTGATTACGAAGGCAAAGAATTTGATTCTGCTGTCGATGATATTGATTTTCATTTCAGGAAAATGAAACCAGAATGGGGATTGTTTTTACAGCCTGATACTTTGATACAGAATGTGTACGATCCACAATCATTAAATCGGTATATGTTTGAGAAAGGGAATCCGTATAAATACAAAGATAAAGATGGACATTCACTAACTGCTGCGTCCGAGATTGTATTATTTGAGTCAAATCTTTTAATCGTTCAGAGTTATTCTGAACTAATTTTATTTAATGATGAGCGTCTTAATCCAAAGCTTGAAAAAGAACTTAAAGAGGCAAGGAAAGATGCGTTCTATGATGTGTTTTTGGGGCTGGCTGCAGTGCATCCTGCTGCTATTCCAGTTGAGTTGAAATTAACATACGACAATTATAATCAACTTCAGAGAAATGTACAAATAATTCAAGGAGCAAATCCAGAGCGTATGCAAACAATGTGTGGTAGTCCTATATCTTCATGTTACCAAAAACCTTCTATCGTTGACCAAACAAAAGTTGACCAATCTATCTCCAATTTTGCTGGCTCAGGCGGAAGTAAAAATAACAATAAAGTGATTTTAACTGGAGATAAATCCGCCAAAGAGGAGATTAAGAATGTCCAAAAGAACCTAGATGCGGGCGCCTATGGGAAAAATTCTGCTGCAATAAAGAATATTCTTAAAAATGCTAAAAAATCTAGGAGATGACAAAGAGATGCTTCAAAAAAATATAAGAAAAGTAAAATGGCTCGTTCATTTATCTTTTTTTGTGTTACTGTTAGTTGTATTTTTACAGAGAATGCAATTATTAGACATTAAACTTCTGTCCTCTGATTTGGTTTATATTTGTATTTTGGGTTATTTTTCAATGTTATGTTTATTTCTGGTCTATTTTGGTCTTTTTAAGAATACGATTTATTACTGTGGAGAATTTGTTGTTATGAAAAAGCAAAATTTCTTTTATTACTACTCCTATAACCTGATTTTTTTGATTGCAAGCATTTTAGCATTGTTAGAATTACTAAATATAATCATAAGCTGAGGTGAAACAAAATGGATACATATGGGAAAAAAAATAACATTTTCATTTTGATTATGGCAGGAATGGCTTTGGTAATCTCTTGGCTTGCGGGAAAATATGGAACTACAACTTATCATAATATCTTTGGATGGGTGGGGGTCATTGTTTTGAGTTTAATAATTTTTATTGTAATGAAGTATTATAAGCAATGGTAGAAAAAAACTGAAGATATCAAAGTTGAGATTATAAAATGCTCACGCACCACCCGCGCTCAATATCTCTGTACGACCCTTTGTCACGTGCATCTCTGTTAGGTATTCCAGTTGTTCATGCGGAGACACTGAATTTAGTAACTGATAAAAAAAAGAACTGTATGAACATTTGGAAAGTTTTTGGAGAAAACACATTTTTACGCATAATGTGCTCAATTATTTAAGTCCGTGACTATAGGTACATGTTTGAGAGGGGCAAAAAGCGTTAATCTTTTCATGTGCACCACTTTTTACATGATATTGCGCTTCTTCGTTAAAAAGATTCCTCCTTCAAAAGCGACCACTCATACTCTTTCCTCCCGAGGTTCAAAATGTGTAGAATTGGAACGATATACTTCCTGCGCAGTTTGAACCTCGAAAAAATATTTTTGTGCTTATTTTGGTCCCAAAAAATGATGCTTAAGCTTATTTTTGAACTTCGGAAAAATGGCACTTTTGTCCATTAAAAAGAGTTTCAAAAGTTCAAATCTTTTATGATTTATACATGTGGCAGTTTGAACCTCGGTTTAAACTTATTTTGGTCTTTGCTTGGGCTTATTTTGAACTTTGAAAAAATAGCGTTTTTGTTCATAAAAAAAGGTTCAAAGTTTCAAATCTTTTACGATTTATACCGCACATACTTTGAACCTTGAAAACGTGATTTTGTCGCTTATGAAGCTTTATCCATCCACTTTTTGAAACTCGGATGTTTGTGCCAAATTGTGAAATATCTATCGAGCAAATTGTACCACTCAAATCTTTTGTTCAATGTCGCTGCGCATTTTCATCGTCACATAATCCAGAATGAGAAACATCATCGTCGGCTTTACCTGCTCTGGCATGTCTCCGATGTTGAAGCAGACAAATCTATTCTTGAAATTGAGCTTTGTCTGCCTACTCAAAAACCGGAAGACGCCGCTCACGTACATCTCGATTCTGTTTATCAGGCTGCGATAAGTCTCCCTCTCAATCTGCGTTGTGTCCCTTGACATCGATTTCAGTTCCTGCAACAAGTCGCCCATGACTGGAGGCTTTCTTACCCAAGTCTTCTCATCGCTTGTAATGCCCTTCGCTGCATAAATCATTGTCAACGCTCTGTCAAGAACTGCTTTTTGAATTTTTGAAGTGCCTGAGGATTATTGCAGAAAAAGAATTAGAAACATTTAGAGTTTTCCACTATCTTATCTGACTGGCGGATGAAAACTCTGATGGACTGAGAAATGCTGTGCATTTCTGGTCTCCCAGAAATAGCAGTTTCTGAGGATGCTCAAGAACCACTCGTGGTAATCTATCGTCACTTCATGCCACCCTTGTGTTTTACGAGTGGTTCTTGACAAAATGGTTAAGCAGTAACCTGTGTGAGCTTTTTTTTCAGTAGCTCCAAAACTTCCGGGTCTTTGAGTAGTTGGCTCATCGCTTTTGCTCCGAAAGCTTGTTCTTGCTGTGCAAGCTTCACATTCTCATCAATTTCAGCTGCTGCGACTTCACTTAATACCATTCCGCATTTGACGCAGAACTGCGCACCATGAGGATTGATGCTGTCACAGCGCGTACATTTGAGTGGCTTCATATCATCCGCTTTTTCATCTTTTGTTTCTAATCCATACATTTTCAGCAACGCATTGTCAGTATTTTTGCCACTTAAATGAATGTATGTTGATGGCATCTCTGATCCTTGTTTCCAGCCGAGATATTGGTTCATTTGGAAGGAAGTCATATGATTGGCGAGATGAGTAGCTCGCGCATGCCGAAAGCTGTGTGGATTCACTCTTTTCTCTACACTCGCTTGTTTACCCAGCTCCATAAGGAGTTGGCGCCAGCGCTGATAACCAACCTGTCGATGCGCCTTGCTTTCAATTTGCACCCACAATGGAGATTCTTTATTATTTTTTAATGGATGGTCATGAAGCCATGCAGCAAGATAAGGTGTTGCATGTATTACCCTGACCTGGCGAGCGCCTGTTTTTCCAGTTACTGAAAGCACTCCACCGTACTGATCAAATTTGATATGCTTCAGTGCCATATTGCCTAGTTCCCCAATACGGCAGCCACTCTCAGATAATGCAGCAATAAATGCTCTGTCACGTGAATTCTTACAGCAGGTGATTATTCGGCTAATCTCATCAGCAGTCAGAAGCTCTCCATCATTTGGGAGCCGCCGCAAATTATCTGGAACATGTACTTTTATTTTCGCAACAAGCTCAGGATAATCTTTGCCACTCATATTATGGATGTACTGCATTAATCTCCTGATAAAAACTTTGTACCACTGAATAGTCCATGGTGAATGAGACTGATTATGTACTGCTGCGAGGTATTGCTGAATGTCATCCGACGCCCACAATTCATAATCTTTCTTGAATAGGCGTGCCACACGCATTGCGGTATCAATATATTTGATAACTCGCGGCTTGCTGTAGTTCTGCACAATTAGAGATTCTACAAATTTTCTGATTAACACCCTATTCTTTTCCGATAAATCTGTACGCTTCGACAGACTAGCCAGTGACTTTTGCAGCTCCAAACTATGGTTATGTATATCCATCTTGCCTCCTGAGAAATCGCAGCTACATAAGCGTGGGGGACGTTTTAGTCCCCCGCGGCTTGCGTAGTCACTCGCCGAAAGCCTCTGGGAGGATTTGAACCCCCGACCTTCTGATTGCCTGCACGGCTACAAGTCAGACGCTCTGCGACTGAGCTACAGAGGCATAGAAGAAAAAACAAGGAGGCAATTTATAAACGTTTAGTGACCGCCATGCCCCCCGCCACCATGACCACCGCCTTGACCACCTTCCTGATAGGGCGCATCGCCACCGCTATAGGTGGAAAATGCGTGAGACGGATAAAACGGCTCGACTTCTTCGTAGGGCAGGTAGCGTTTCAACTTAAACCACTGCTTGATGAAGTTCTGCAAGATATAGGCTTCACGGTATAATTCAAGCTTATGCTCGTCGGTGATTGATTTACGGAAGATACGCTCAGGAAATATCTTTGAGAAATAGCGTAAAAACCAGTGCTTTTCCCACTGTGCCTGCCAGTCCCATTCCAATAATGCAGTTACCCAGACTTCAACTTCGCCTTTGTACATGTCTTTTTTGAGTTTTTTGCCTTCGTGAATGATTTCAGTCGGCAAAAGATAAAGATAATGAAAATCAAGGTCGATGTGATACATGAAATATTCATTCAATGACTTTATCCAGCGCCAGCGCACCCATAACTCTTTCTCGCCAAAATGACCGATGCGTTCGAGATACAAAGTTTCATAATGGTCCTGTCGGTCTTCAAGGTCAACGTAGTGGTATTCGTTCGACCATTCATGAAGCGCACGATAAAATTGTTTGACGTTGAAAATGTCTTTCCATTTGACGCGAAAACGTGCTGCCTGATGGACACGCTTCATCGCTCGTTCATGATTGGTTGCAAAATAAGGCATATGAACGGGAGAGCTTTATTGTTTATAAGCTTTAATGTTACGTGACTCTATTTACTTCAAAGAAATTCTTTTTACAATAGCCCAACCTGCATCTTCTCCAAGATAGTAGAAGACTCCTATTGTTTTCGCCTTGAATTTCAATTTAGGTTTATATTTTTTAAGATATTCTTTTGCTTTTATGAATTTTGACTTGGTAACATCGACAACAGCAAGCGTTACATGAAACTTAATGTTATCGCCTTCAAACTCATGTGGTTCTATGCTGAACTTTTCTTCCATCTCTTTGATAATCTTATCGTGCATTTTTTTGAGTTTTTTATTCTCTTTGACATCCAGAAATATAACATTTGGCTCAAAATAATTAAACCCTTCCAGTTCTATGTCAAAAGGCTTTGTCTTTTTCGCAACCAGCTCAAAATAGTTCACAAATGGGCTTATGTTGGTGGTGTCAAAAGGAGCTTTTATTGTAATATGCGGGCTCTGCTTTAATCCATAGCACAAGCCAAATTTATCGCACAGTTCAAGTTCTATTTTGCGTGCAACGTTATGACTTTTATCATCGAGAAGTATCGCGAATCCTATTCTCATGCAGTTCATTAGTCATGAATGTTTATAAAACCTGTTACAAGCCGCAAATGGCAAACGTGCTTCTCAGTCGTTCGTAGTGGTCGTTGGAGCAGAAGGAAGGCGAAAAAAAATACGCGAAAAAAACGTTTAATTTTCTCCTTCCTTGAGTAATGGCGGGGACTGGGAGTCAATCGGTCACAGCTTGTGTGAAAATCTATGCCCAATGAGCATTTTTAGAATATAACCGCTGAGCGCGACAATAATCCAACAAGTAATACGAATGAAAAGTAATGGGGGAAGTGGCGTGGAAACATAACGGACTTTTCCTGATTTGATAGCATCAATCACTTCTTCAGGTTGTGCATCAATGAGTGAGTACGTCGTGCCAAACTGAAACAAACGATGGCAATCAGACAATCCAACTAAAGGTTTGTTGTACTTTTGTGCTATTCTTACAGCTTTCTTATTCAAATTGAACCCATACGTGTGATAATGACCATATTCAATTGCATCGAAGACATCAATATTTTTTTCAAGCAAATGACCAAGACAGCTACCGATGACAAAAAAAGGATGTGGTGCAATAACAAGAAGATTTTGATTTTTTCTTTTCAACTGACGAAGGTCATCAAAGTTTTTTGTTTCGTCAAGTTCATGCTGTGTCAGATTGTACAGAAGGACATGTTTGCCCTGTAAAGTTTTTTCTGCGCCTGGAATAAGTACAATATTTCTTGACGCGGCGTATCCTTTTAATTCGTCCGAGAAGATAACTTTGTCGTGACAAGTAATTGCAAGAATGGTATAATTATATTGTGCAGCATGGTCAATGAGCTGCTCTGCGGTGTACGGAATATTGTCATGCGGATCGCCTTTTACGTGACAGTGCATGTCTGCTTTGAGCATGACAAAAAAAAACAGGCAAAAGCTTAAAAAGATGGTGGTAAAAAAAAGAATATGCTTATAGGATTAGTAGGCAAGCCGAGCACAGGAAAATCAACATTTTTTCGGGCTGCGACACTTGCAGAGGCGGAAATTGCAGCGTACCCATTCACGACAATAAAGCCTAACACCGGTGTCGGGTACGTCAAAGTCCAATGTGTCGATAGAGAATTCAATGTTCAATGCAACCCTCGAGACGGCTTCTGCATCAATGGATGGAGATTTGTGCCGACACAGGTGCTTGATGTTGCAGGGTTGATTCCTGGCGCACATGAAGGTTTGGGACTCGGCAACCAGTTTCTCGATGACCTGCGACAGGCAGATATCTTTATTCATATCGTTGACATTTCTGGAAGCACCAGCGAAAAAGGTGAAAGTGTTCCCGTTGGCAGCTATGACCCGGCGAATGATGTGCGATTTTTAGAGGTTGAACTGGATTTGTGGTATTTTGATATTCTCAAAAAAGCGTGGGATAGGTTTGCGCGGCACGCTGAACAAATACAGGAAGAAATTCCAAAAGCGGTAGCGAAACAAATGTCCGGGCTTGGAAATATTTCAGAAGATAGAATTCGCACGATTTTGGAAAATTTTAATTTGAGTACGAAGAAATTAGTTACGTGGACTGACGATGACATCAAGAAGTTTGCCGCTACAATCAGAAAAGAAACAAAGCCGATGATTATTGCCTGCAACAAAATTGATGTGAAAGGCGCGTATGAAAATTATGTACGATTGAAAAAAGAATTTCCTGATTACTTGTTTGTACCATGCAGTGCGGAAAGCGAGCTGGCATTGCGCGAAGCGGCACGACAGGAACTGATTGTTTATGTTCCTGGCGAGAAAAAATTTGTCATGAAGAATGAGACAAAGTTAAATGATAACCAGAAAAAAGCGCTTGCATTCATTCAGCAGAACATCCTCGATAAGTACGGAACAACCGGCGTGCAGGATGTCCTTGACAAAGCTGTTTTTGAATTGTTGAAGTATATTGTCATCTTTCCCGGCGGGGTGAATAATCTTGTTGATAAGCATGGGAATGTATTACCGGATGCATTTTTACTAAAAGAGGGTTCAACACCAGTTGATTTTGCGTTTCGAATTCATACGGATATTGGCAAGAACTATATCAAAGCAATTAATGTAAAAACCAAGTTGCCATTAGGGAAAGAACATATTCTGAAAAACAGAGATGTTGTTGAGATTAAGACGAGCAAGTGATTGACGAGATTCACTTCATTAGATAATAAAGACCGACTATTGCACTGGTGCGAATATAGGACATTTAAGTAAAAGACGAGGTAAATTTATATATTTGTTCTCACATAAATATGTGTATGAGTAACATCACGTTATCGCTGCCTGAAGAAGTGCACAAGGAAATGAAACACTTTTCCGAAGTTCGCTGGAGTGAAGTAGCTCGGAAAGCAATTATAAATAGGATTGAGACACTAAAAGAAACTGAACGAATTGCCCAAAAAAGTAAACTTACCGAGAAAGATGTAAAAGAATTTAGCAAAAAGATAAAATCATTAGCAACAAAGAGGTTTCTGAATGAGGATAGTTCTTGATTCGAATATACTATTCGCTGCTTTAATCAAGGATTCGATGGTACGGAAGATTATTCTTCAGTATGATGGGAAGTTTTTATTTCCGTCATTCATTTTTGATGAGCTCGAGAAGCATAAGACTGAGCTTCTGACAAAATCAGGGTTACAACGAGAAGAATTTGATCATTTATTGAAAAAAATTCTTGGTAAAGTTGAAGTTGTGCCGCCTGGAATTTTGGGCTTGTATAAAGAAAGAGCGTTTGAAATAATGAAAGATATTGATTTGGATGATGTTCTTTTTATTGCATGTGCACTTCATTACAAGGGGTGCGCTATTTGGTCTGATGATAAAGATATGAAAAAACAAACCGAAATAAAAGTTCTAACGACGAGAGAAATAGTAAATATCTTACAATCAAATTGAGGACTGTCGTTGGTGTTGCGGTTGGAATTCATCACACGCGAACCTTAGCAACGCGGATTACGTCGTTCTAACACTTGAAGAATTTTATAAATTTTCTAGAAAAAACGGTGTTGTAAGCCATTGCTCATTCCAAAAAACACAACAATCAGAATGCCAAAAATGATGAGCGCAATCATTGTTGTTGCAAAGGTCAGCATACCAGCGGACAAGCCGTTTTTTACTCCATAGTATATCGATGGAGCAATCAGTAATGCAAGGATAGAAATGATGACCACAATGACCAGTAAGACGACAACGAGTTCACCAGAACTATTAATCCATCGATACATGTTATTCAGCATCCAGTACGCAGAAAATGAAAGTGCGTAGATTAAAAATGCGCTTAACGTTCCGGTAGCTATTGGACGGACAGATGATGGCATTGATTTTAGTTTTGCTTTTTTAATGCCGAACATACATGCACCTATTAATGAGAGAACTGCAAGCGAAATGAGCAAAATTCTTCCTTTGTATAGCAGCACTGCTGACGAAGAATAATCGGCTTTGACTTGAAAACTTTCCCAGGGGTCAAGCACTGAACTCTGCTTTACATAGCCTTGCGCATATTCCATTTGTCTTGAAAAGTCACTCAGCTCTGAACTTTCCATTGCGGATGTTAGCTTTGTTGCTGAGAAAAAAGCAGTGTTGTAGTCAACAGACGCTTTTCCGCCTTTCAGATGAAGGTCTGGAATCACATTTAGTGCAACACGTACCTGTTCTGTATCGTCGCTGATTTTTGCGGTTTCAAAGTTTGCGTGCCAGACGCCAGCACTTTTTTGAGCATAGCCCTGTGCTTTGTAATACAGGAGAATAGTCGGTTCGTCGGTGTCGACAGGTAACGTAAAAGTAAACAATGTTGATTTAGAAAGAATTTCTTGTGTGTATTTGATGGGATGATACGTGTACGGCCATCCGTAGTTCTGTTGTGAACGGATACACTGCTGTTCCTGATGTAAACAGGGATTATGGATGGTTTCGTACGTTTTGCATGTACCATCGGGATAATATTGAGTACACACACGTTCATCTCCTGCAGTACATTGCGTCTTGTATTCAACGCATTGTGTCAAAAGTGATTTGGCTTCCTGAACTGCGTTGATTAAGCGTATATTTCTACCCGGGACTTCAATCAGGATGGTTTTCAATGGCGTATTTTGAACGAAAGTAAATTTGGCTGTCACCGCTGCTTCGCCTTCGCCATCGAATGTCACCGTGTAGAATTGTTGCGTTGATTGACTTTGTGTTGGAGGAGGATAGTAAGGATAAGGAACGATTGTTTCAGATAATGCGCTGATACTTGGTACTAAAAGAACAAGTAAAATCAACGCGAGTATTTTTAGTGTCATTTTATCGTAAAAGGGAGGGTGATATTTATACACCGAAGAAATGTTCAAATGGAGTGGAAGTTATCGTTTAGAACGTTTTTAGTGGTGGTCGTTTGAGCAGAAGGAAGGCGAAAAAATCGAACGTACGTTTATTTTTTTTACTTCCTTTCGTAACGGCAGGTTCAAAACGCCAATTACTCTTTCTTTCCAATTATCATCTCTTTGTAACTGCTCAATGCCTGTGCCACTTTTAATTTTTGCAAAGGAACGTTCTGAAACCCACTGTCGCTGATGATGAAACCATTATTGTTCAGTTGTTGAAAAACATAACTCTCATAATTATTATATTCGCTTTTCATAATGCGAAATGCACGCTCGAAATAAATATCGAAATGCAGCGATGGAATTAACTTGAAAATATCATCATGTCTGACGTCGAGATGAACAAGCATATTTTTCCAATAAAATTGTAGTGTTTGACCTTTTTGCGCAAATGAAATTCCAATATCATCGAGAATAGTTGCAATCTGCTGGAACACATACTCTTTATCAATAAAAATGCAGCGGATTTGTTTGGGGTTAAATAAGCGATGTACATATTCCAACGGAAAAATGGCATCTGCGCCGCAACCCGGATACAAAAGTGCGGGCTCTTGCGGAAGTTCATGATTGATAGGATTGAGCAGGTCTAATTTTTTAAAATCGTCCTTGAAGACATAGTCCAGTATTTTTTTATTGTCTGGCTTGGCTTCGGGATTAATTCCTTTCGGGGTTACAGGACGCTCACTGATGACGATGCATTGCCCCATTTATTTTAAATTTCCCTCTTTGCCTTTGCGAAAAGTCTGATTCAAATCAAGCATGTATTTTCCGTCACCGACACGAATAATCAAGGGGTCGTCTTTAAACAAATGAACCAAGTCAATTTCGTAATGTCCTGGCTTTGCAACACGGATGCTCTCAAAGTCAAGAATAACAGGTTCTTCCTGCGTTACTGGAGCGCCGACTAAATCAAAAACATCTTTTTCCATCTGCTCACGCTGCTCATCAGAAATGTTTGTGATAACCTCTTTCGCTGCTTCTATCTGTTTGCGCTTGATAAAGAAAAAAAGCCTGCCGCCGCATGAACAGCCTTTGAGAATTGCTTCTGCACCGTCTTCATAAAAAGTGTTGCAACGCACACATTGGTGGGGCATTATCGCTTCCTGCGCTTTCGCGCCTCCTGCGTAAATAATTCAATACTGCTTGGATTCTGACGGACTTTCTTAACAATTGATGCTGGTCCGACAATCGTAAAACCCTGACGGTTGCCCACTAGAAAGCGTGCAATGTCAAGCCGCAACCGCTTCATCGTATCCATCCGCTGCTTCTCAGGATAAATAACCGCAAGCTCAATGCCTTTAAACTCGTCATTGATGTCGTTCATTGTGCTTTCTATAAGTATTGCTTCTTCTTCTTTCTGAAGCTGACCTTCGAGAACAACAATCTTGTCCTGCTTGATAATCCCCATGAGTTTGTTAATACGTCGCGTACTATTCAAATCTTCAATTTCATGGTAGGGAACAAAGTGGAAGGTTACCATTGCATCATCCCACGAGCTTAAACAAGGTATTGTAAAAGTCGTCCACGTTTGTGCCTGTCTTCGCACTCACACCCACCACCTCGTATTGAGGGAATGCCGCTTTGACTTTATTAAGCTTTGCACGCCGCAAATCTATCTTGTTTGCTACTATAAGTACGGGAATATTACGCGCCTGCAAATTGCCAACGATTGTGATATTCACCTGAGAGAAAGGGTCTTGAGTTGCGTCCAAAACAACAGCAACAGCGTCCATGGAATCAAGCCACTTGATACTTTCGATAACGCCTTTGGTTGCTTCCTTTGCACGCTTTTTGGCAACGGCTTCTTTTAATCCTTTTTTAATGAAATCCTCATAATCTATTTTTGTTGCTATCCCCGGCGTATCAACCAACGAGAAACTTAACGTTTTGCCATTTTTATTCTTAATGCTGACCTGTTCTTTTATCTGGATTTCACGCGTTTCATGAGGAATAGCAGAAACCGTGGACATCTCCTGACCAAGCCAGTCTTTACAAATACGATTGGCCAAGGTTGATTTGCCGGCGTTCGGCGGACCATATAAACCTAATCGTACATGACTGCGATTGCGGAAAATATTACGAAAGTAGCGCTGCAAAAACCGATTTAGGAACCCACCCATCTCAATACCTCACTATGTGAGTTATAATGGCAGGCTTATAAATCTTTAGATTTGCTAAACTGTAAATCTGAGATGTCAGGAACCACTTGCAGTGTCATCATATCTAACCCTAATAATAGGTGGTTCCTGACACATTTCTGTAGTGGGTTTATTCGTTTGAGCGATTGTTGGTTACCCAGTTGTTGTCTGACTTTCACCCGTCGAGCCGCCATCACTTCCAGATGTCCCATCAGTTCCAGAACCCGTTCCAGAGTTGCTGTCACCACTTTCATAGCTGCTCGGTTCGGAAGACGTTTCACCACTATGCTCTTCATAGGTTTCAGGTGATGGCATCGTCTGTTCATATTGTCCAGATTCGTACTGTTTCTGATATTCTTCAATCTTCTTTTGCTCGTCATCGCTCATTGGTACTTCCTGACCTTCTTTATAGGGGTTGCCATATCGCCAATTCTCGTTTACAGCGTATTCATTTTTGTATTCAACTCCACTCTCATCTTCATACTCAAATTCAAACTCATCATCATCAAAATCAGTTTTGGCGTGCTCGGGGTTGATACCTCGTTTTTCCATCTCTGCCTGCATCTCTTTCTTGAGCTGCTCCCGCTCGTCATCATTCTGTGCAGCAAACCATCGCTGTGCATAGCTGCTTGTCCAATCATCATGCATCGCTGGCTTATACTCCCCATACTCGTACTTTCGTTCGAACTTTTCATCAAATGAACCATGCGCAGAATTGTAAAACTCCTCGAAACAACGCACTTTTTCAGAAAGCTCTTTAACGGCATGACAATCTCTGCCAAACTCCTGAATGCGTGGCGGCTGCCCGCGATATTTTTCTTCAAACTTCACTTTAGAATTATCCATCTCAAATTTTTGTTTATACTCAGTAAAATCTTCGCCTTTCTCTTTCATCAGCTTCATACATTCATTTGGTGATGTAATGCCGGCTTCCTGACATGGCGGTGGCAGTGGATATTTTTGCTGTTTATCTTCATCAAACTCATCATCACCTTCAAACTCGTCACGCAATTCGCTCATCGCTTCAATCAGGTACGGAGGGAGGTAATTTTTAAAATCAACACCATCACTATTCATTGAACGACATGCTTCTTGCTCACCATCGGCACATGCAGCAGCTTGACTGCTTTTCTCTTTACACAGTGCAGTGAATGACTGGACGCCCATGCCTTCACAATCACATTCTTTTCCTGAGCTTTTCATGCACTGCTTCATTTTCTTAACAAAAGTTTTTGCATGCTCCTTCTGCTCGTCAGTCAGTTTTTCGTCAAGCTCGTGCTGCCATTGTGGTGAGTCTTCACCTGCTTTACAGGTCTTTGCATACTCAACGGCGTCAAGTTCGGACAACGTCTCACAGAGTTTCTTAATCCGACCAGAGACCTTTGCCGCAAGCTCTGTGCGTTTCAACTGTTCAAGATGTTTGTCAATGTCATCGTCAAGTTCAGGCACGTCCTCTGCAATCTCTTCAAGCGCCGTTTCAATCGCGTCTGCCTTATCTTCAATGGTTTCTTCCATCGCTGGAGTCACTTCCTTTTCAAGAATTGCTCCATATTCTTCTGCGTTGTTCAGTGCAACTTCAACATATTCCGCTTTCTTCTGCTCCGCCATCGCATGTGCTTCTGCAATTTTTTCTTCCTGGTACGCAAAGGCTTTTTCAGGGTCGTCACCCACACGTTCAAAGAACTGGTCAATGACATATAATGGACTATCAGGCAAAATGCCGGGGTCTGCTAATTCGTTGTCAGCGAACACAACCGGCATAAGTAATAATAAGATAATGATAGAGAGTTTCATGGTATCACCTTTTTTGTCACGAAATATTTTTTATTATATAAATGCTTACCATTTTCCGCCTGCGCCGCCACCGCCACTTGAGCCGCCGCCAAAGCCTCCGAAGCCGCCGCTGCCTCCGCCGAATCCACCAAAGCCACCTCTGAAACCTCCCAACCCGCGACCTGAGAAGCCGCCCATGCCGGGTCCCATACTAAATGGTGCAAGCAGCATCAGTGCGAAAAAAGCAAAGATAAGTGCGAAGGTTATACTGAAGAATAAAAGTGCTAAAGCCATGAGGATTGCGCTTGAGAATCTTATTTTTGTTTTCTTTTTGTGTGCAGATGTTGCAAAAACAATAATGGTTTGTGCAGCGAGAAATATAAAGAAAAGTATTGGAGAGATGACGTCGGTATTTGTGTACTGTGAGATAACAGTTTCGTCATTTTCAATTACTTTTTTGATGTCCTCAATGGCTGCGTAAATTCCAACACCATAATTGCCTGCTCGAAAGTTCTCGGTGAAATGTTCGCGGCCAATACGACCTGCCATCGCGTCTGTAAGAACTGGTTCGAGACCATACCCAACTTCCATGCGCCATTCGTGCTCATTTGGAGCGATGAGGATGAGCAAACCGTTGTCGATGTCTTTTTTTCCGATACCCCATTGTTTGAATATGTCGACTGTAAATTGATTGATGTCGCCTTCAACTGCGGGAATAGTAAGGACTGCAATTTCGACAGTGCTGTTTTTTTCGATTGCGGCAGCTAAAGAATTGATTTTCGCTTCACTTTCTGCATCAATAATATCTGCGTAGTCGGAAACGTAATTAATTGGAGTGTAGGTTGCGGCGAGAGCTATGGGAAGGAGGAGAAGGAAGATGATAAATAATTTTTTCATTTTGTTTGGAAATATGTTGGAATATATAAGGTTGTACGGATAAGAGTTACATAGTCAAATAAAATACTGGTTATCATGCCAAAAGTTTTACGTAAGGTGACCCTTTCAAGGGATGTTCGGATGAAGTTACATACTTGCAAAGTTGCGTTCAAAAAGCACGATTTTTTGTCAGAGAATTTTGGTAATACACTGCGTGAGTTGCGTTCGTTTTCTATGGGAGAAAGACTCAAACGGCTTGGGATTGTTTAATAAATAGTAACAGTTATGACTCCAGTCGCTGTTACGAAATGAAGAAAAAAATAAACGTTACTTACTTTTTTGCCTTCCTTCTGCTCCAATGACGACCACTATGAAAATGAAGCTTTTGCATGAAGTTAGGTAATCGTTTGAGAAAACTGAAAGTTTAGGAGCGCTTCTCTTGTTCAATATCATGCTCAACTAATATCTTTACTAATTGTTTGAACGTTACATTCGGTTTGTAGCCAAACACTTTTGTAGCTTTGGAATAATCACCCACTAATGTATCGGTCTTTCCTGGACGCAAAAGTTGTGGGTCGAATTCGACGTAGTCATCAGCTTTCAAACCAACAACCGCAAATGCTTCATCGAGAAATTCGCGGATGGTGTGAGTTTCACCTGTGCAAATAATGAAGTCGTCCGGTTTTTGCTGGAGGATGTTCCATGCGGCATTCACGTAATCAGGAGCGTACCCGAAATCAACGCCAAGACTCAAATCGCCCAGCTGTAATTTTTTTTGAAGACCTAACTTGATTCTCGCTGCAGCTTTTGTTATTTTTCGTGTGACATATTCGTCTGTCCGGCGTGGACTTTCGTGGTTGTAGAAAATGGCAGTTGATGTGGACAAGTTAAAAACGTCGCGATAATAACGCATCAAAAGATACGCATACGCTTTTGCACAGGCATACGGACTTTGGGGTCGTAAACGCGTTTCCTCGTTTTGTGGCGTTTCAATCGCTTTCCCAAACATGTTGCTTGAGACAGGCTGAAAAAATTTGATTGTTTTATCGACTTGTTTGATTATTTCACAGATTCTGCCAACCGCTGCGCCGGTAATGTCTGAACTGTAGTCCGGCGAATCATAACTCCAGCTCACATGGTCTTGGTCTGCAAAATTATAGATTTCGTGAGGTTTTATTGTTGAAATAACGCGATATAATGAAGTTGCATCTGCCAAGTCGCCTTTGTGCAGCGTAATTTTATCTTGGAAGTGGAGAATATTCTTGCGATTACCGGTCGCCGACTTGCGGATGAAGCCGTGGACGTCGTAGTTCTTGGAGAGAAGAAGTTCTGCCATATAGGAACCGTCTTGCCCCGTCACGCCGAGGATTAAGGCTTTCTTCTTTTCGGACATTATTTGGACATTTAAGAAGCTGACTTAAAAACATTTAGTTTTTTAATTGAGTTTTTGCTTTAATCCATCGTCAGCAAATACAATCCTCCAACCAATGGAAACAAAGAACTTATCTGAAAAATGGTTGGAGACTGGTTAAAGAAGAGATATGCAAAAGTTTTGTAAGACTGTGAATGACATAAAGGTACATTACACTAAAAAGTGATGTTTTCACCTTGCTGTTTGAGCCATTGCTCTTTCTCTTTGTAGTCGGGCATCGCTCTTTCAACAAGTTCCCAAAATTTATCCGAATGGTTAAACTCAATCAAATGTGCAAGTTCATGAACACATACGTATCCTAAAATGTCATCTGGAGCAAAGAGCAATTTAGTGGAGATGTTAATGTTGCTATTACGTGAGCAACTTCCCCAACGAGAACGCAAGTTTTTGAAAAATATCTTATTGAATTTCGATTGAAAGTGTCTTTCATTCAATTCTTTTAGTTTCTTTTCAAGATCAGGAAGTCTTTGGCGTCCTATAATTCGACTCAACAGTGTTGAAACGTGTGCTTTTTGCCGATGTTCCGGAATTTCTGATGAGATGATAAGAATAATAAGATTGTCCTGAATTCTTGCGGAGCTACTTTGCTTAGATTTATATGAAATTGATAGAACATACTCTTTATTTCCAACAGACAGTTTATCTCCATCTTTATATTCTTTCAAAATTTCAGGTTTTGGAGGATTTCTTTTGAGCCGTTCTTTTGCCCACAATTTCATTTTGAGAATAGTTTTAAACTGTTCCTCCCGATTCAATGATAATGGTACTCTTATGTTTATAGATTGTTTACCAATGGAAACTGATGAGTTGCTTCTGTTTTCAGGAAAAATCTTGACAATGTATTTTGTATCATTCACTTCAATGAAATCAGTTTTCATTTTACTACCATTATTTCACAATCCTAAACTTAGGCAACGGAACAATGAATTTTCCGCCTTTTGCGCGCCATTCGGCTTCTCGTTCGTACATCTCGTTGAAAAATGCGTAGGGTAAAACTAAGAAGTAATCTGGATTCGCTTTTCTCGCTTCTTCTTCAGAAACACATTTAATCATCGTTCCAACCGTGTACCTGCCCCATTTTTCCGGTGAACGCTCGGACGCAGCGTCAATAACACTATCAGTAAGACCATAATATTGTAAAATAGTATTGCCTTTTGTCGATGCACCATACACCCATATTCTTTTTCCTTTTGCTTTTTCTGCAGCGATGAAATCAACACATCTCTTTTTATTTTCTTCCAAGCGATTGTAGAACTCAAGGAAAGCTTCTTTCTTATTCAAGTCTTTTTCAGACTCTTTCACTTTGGCGATGCGTTTTGCAGCTGCTGGAGATTGTTTTACCGAACTGTCTTTTCTTCGGGCATAGACGCGGTAACTGCCGCCGTTGATATCGTTAATTTCAATGTCAAAAATATCCAAACCGTGTTTATTGAACAGGAATTCCAGTGATGCGAAAGAATAGAACTCTAAATGTTCGTGACAATTATGGACAACCGCATTTGAGACTAGATAACTGTGGTCACTGGTTTCAATGTTGCAGACTACACCGTCATAATATTCTTTAGAAACCTGTTTTACCGGTACAAGATAATAATCATGATAGGGAAAAACATGCCTAAATTTTTTAGTTTTATGATTAAGGTCGAAAAGATTGGAAAGTTCAGGAGAAGTTCCGCGCAATTGCCATGAATCTTTTGAATTTACAGGTTTTCCACGTATTATTCTCTTGTAAGGTTTTACATAACTTATTCCAAGAAGACCACCAAATGAAGCGACAAGCAATTGCACCTGGAGAGCTAGAACTTTCGAAGAGGTGTGATAATGAATCTTTTTTCCTTTGATATAACCATCACCCTCAAAGAGACCCTGAATAAAACTTTTCTTTATTTTTTGAGGAGCAAGCATTATAAAATCAGGAATCATTTTATTTCGAGCGCCCCGACCTACCCACTCAGTAAGTGCACGAGACAAAGCAGCACAAGTGACACGAACTTCCATTGATTTTCGATTGTTAGGATAGACTGTTGAAATGGTGTATCCTAGTGATGAAAAAATAGTGTCGATTCTCGATCGGATTGATTTTTCTTTAGTATGAAGCGTGAAATTTATGTAAGGGTTGTCTTTCTGCCCACCAATGTGCCCTTCGGCTATATACATTCCCAAGAGCCATGCTGTCTCCTCTGTTAAAGGAAATTCAAGAAGGCCATTACGGTATCCCCTAGAATCAATGCGGTTGTGCTTTGTCAGATCGAGCGACGATATCTTTTTGTTATGCTTAAGTTTTGGGACGACAACCCAGTCGCCACGGCGCATATCGCGAGCATTAACCCACTCAGGTTTGTATGATCCAATTTTATCCCTGATTTGATGACACTCATTTCTTAAAAACTCTTTTTTCACAATTAGAATGGGGTGTTCCGGTGTTGCAACAATTTCTTGAAGGTATTTCGGCTTTATTCTAATCATGTCGCCTTTATATGCTCGTTTCATTGTTGAGTTAACTTTAACCAGTGTACCATTCTTACCAATAGCAAAATTTCCTTTAGTGACATCGCTCATTATTTTATTGTCACCAAGAATTATAGTGTCCGGCTTAAAGCATAAATTTCCTACGTCGTTTGTGTCAATCATGTTCTTGAGGCACATCAATTGTGCAATGAAAATGCCGTCATCTCTGAGTGCAGTTGCGATGTCTGCGATAAATTGATTGGGGTCTTCCATGTCGTAAAACATGCCAATCGCTGTGATTACCTTTGCACGCTTACCATTCATTGCTTTATTATAGTTTTGAATTGTCCAGAAATCGTTGATGAAATGAGACAATCCTTTTTTGCCTTCGTCTGCCAGATTTTTTGCGGGTTCGACACCGACACTAACAAGATTTGGAATAGTGTACGTCCTCAGCAGCGTGCCATCATTTGAGCCGATGTCAAGAACAATGTCTTTTTCTTTTAATTTTGCTTTCTTTTCGATTTTTGTAGTAATATCACGCAATGCTTTCTTCATTGTTTCTGTGACCCCAGAACGATACCAGTAAAAGCCGCTGTACAGCAATTCCTGAGGAGCAGTGTGTTTTAATTGAAGCAATGTGCAGTTCTCGCAGAAAATTAAGTCAAGCGGTGCTTTGACCTGTTTGTGCATATCCTCTTTCGCTATAAAATTGCTGACGTAAAGGTTTCCCAGGGAAAAGACTGGTGTAAGCTTGTCAGAATAACATACACGACAGGTTGAACGGGTTGTAATTGCCGGGATATCCATGCTTGGACTGCGACAGTCGAAAGTTAATAAAGATTGTGGATTTTTTTTGGATAGTTTCAAGTTATAGTTATGAACGTCAGAAAATATTCGCGCAACGTGCGACATATGGATTCCAAGCAACTGACGTTACGAAAAGAAGAAAAAATAAACGTATGTTCGAATTTCTCGCCTTTTGCTTCAACGACCATTTGAACAAGCGCGAAGCAGGTTTGCTCGATTGAATTTTCAGTATCTTTTTTGAGCAAGTCTTTTAAATAAAGCATGAGAAACCTGCAGAATGAAGCATATTCTCGTCAATTCGTGCCATGGGAACGCGCCTGCAATTATTGGCACATCCATTGCACAGGAGATTGCTGCGAATTATCGCTCGGTTGGGGAAGCTGTACAGATTGTTGTACCGCATATTTACGGACGAGAAAAGCGTATTTTGCTTGAAGAAGGATTGTATACACCTGATGTTGTTCTTGATGACCACATCGGAGCCCTACATCGGCAGGTTCTGTTCGAGGGAGATTTCAATGCACAGATGAGAAAACTGCTTGCGAGTCGAGATGCTGTAGAGCAACAGTTTCGCTCATATTTGAAACAGACCTATCCACTATTTGAGCTTGAGCTGAACATAGGCTCATTTTTCACAAGCGAAGCGCCCGCAGTTCTTGCCTACCCGTGTGCATATACAGAGCTTTATGAACGGACATTAAAGACACCAGATTTAGCAGGAAAGTATGACAGGTCATTGCTCGAACAATTGCTCGAGAAAATGCACGAAGTCGATTCGCGTATGATGTTCGAGTATATACCTACATACAATCCTTTTTCATTTGATGATGAAAGAAAACCTCGTGCGAAAGAAATTGAAACACCTCCCCTCAGAAAAATTCCTTCTCAAGTTTATGAACGAATGCCAAAACGTGTTGTGTACTGTATGCTTCCCGGAACAGGAGTTGAACGAGATGTCATTCTGCAACGGGCACGCATGGATCGCGAGTTAGGTTTTACAATCTATGTTCCTCCATGGGTTACCGATACCGAATTCAAAAAGAGAAAGCCACTGAAAACAATACCTCATCAAAATGTTCAATTGGTTCTAAGCAGAGCAGGATGGGGTACTATTTATCTCTGCCAGGTCACAGGGAAAGAGCTGATGCATGTCGATTTCACAGCGGATGAACCTGAAGTGTACTTCAATGTGAAGACGTTGAATCGTAAGGACATGCGAGAAGCTACTCGGAAACAATTGCATACTTTTGGGACTGTTGATGGAATAAGTTTTGTTGCGCAGGATATTATGAAACGGTTTTTGTCTCGTTGATTATCAATCATACATCATTCTCTGCACGAACAACAACAACCATAAAAACCCAACAAAAAATGTTGTAAACGCTGACAAATACAATGACATGGTGAAAAATGCGAATGCCATGGCAAAACAACCGATGAATGTAGGGATTGATGTTACGTGAGTAATGACACCTTTCCGCTCACGAAAGCCAAGTGCAACTTGAGGTAAGAGAGATACACAAAAAATAATGTTGACGATTGTTATCAGAATATCTTGCCACATAAAAACAAGAAATAAGTAATACTATAAAAGGGTGAGTATTTGAGAGTGATGCTAAAATCAAGCGTTTTCAAACGTTGCGCTTGGTAAGTGTGGTCGTGGAGCAGAAGGAAGGCGAAAAAAAGTTACGCAAAAAACGTTTTAATTTTTTTCTTCTTTTCGTAGCGGCGGTGCTGGGAGTTCATACGTCACGTCATTTGAAACGCATGTTGTGTGAAGATTATGTGACACTTTATTTGACATTATCTTTTTTAACAAAAGAACAGATTTTTTATCGAAACCATTCAACCTCAAATCTGCATCTTTCAGTTCAGCGAAAGTACACGTGCCTGTCGCAACTGCAACAGCAATGATTATTTCTCCAGTTTCTTTTGCGCAACGCCATGCTGCTTCAATATCACTCATAGTATCACCAATAACAACCACTTTGTTCCAGACATACCCTTTTTTTCTCGCGATTTCAATAGCATCTCTTACAATTTCCCAACGCACTTTCGTTCCGTCATCGGTTGCAATGAAGTCAAAATAAGATAACAACTTTGCTTTTTGAAGAATGAGCTCCGCATTTTGTTTTAGATTTCCGGTAACTATACCACAATGTTCGCCTCTCTTCTTAAGTTTGTGAAGAAATTCATTTACCCCAGACAAAGGTTCTATGTTGTTTGCTGAAAGCTGTGTACGAAAATACTTAGGATGCGCTGCAAGCATCTTTTTGATGAGTTTTTCATCTTTTTTTATTCGCAGCGCTTTAAAAACAGCAGGATGCATTTCATGTTCAGACATGCCAAAAGTCGGAAGCAGTATTTCGTCGGTTACCTCGATTCCAGCAATTTCTTTGTAAAGTTTCTTGTATGTGTTAAGATGGACCTGAGTGATATTAACCAGTGTCCCATCAATGTCACAAAGCCAGAGAATGTTCATTGAAACCTCAACTTTAGTATATTTAACCCATACTGTATGCCGTACTTGAGCAGCTTGAAATTCACTTTGTCAGTCTGAGAAACGCCGCGTTTTCTATAATTATAATGATACCCGACTTCTTCAACACGATAGCCTTTTTTTATTGCTTTATACGCGAATTCAATAAAGTACTCGCCAAAACCATAAGGGTTGATACCGAGGTCATCGATTACCGATTTTTTAACTGCGGCAAAACCAGAGGTATAATCATGAATCTTTGGACTTAAAACAACCATTGCGAAATAATTGATGAGCTTGCTCAGAAAACCGCGAAACCATACACGTTCATCTGCGCCCCCTTTCACGTAACGCGAGCCGATTGCCACGTCGGCACCGCTTTCAATCACTGAGACAAGATGTGGGATGTCTTCAGGTGGCAAACCCAAGTCACAATCCATCCAGACAACGATAGAGCCGTGTGATTCTTTGATGCCACGTGACAACGCTGATGCCAACCCTTTTTCGTTCATGCGACGAATGAGGCGCACTTTGTTGTTGTTCAAATCTTCAACAACTTTCCACGTCCCATCAGGGCTGTTATCATCGACGACTAGAATTTCAAGAAGTTTTGAGCCGAGACTTTTTTCGATACGTTCGATTGCTTCAGCAATATTATCTTTTTCATTGTACGATGGAAGAACTACAGATACACATTCACTTTTGGTTATCATTGGACTCCTGAATTTCATTGATTGATTGTACAATAAAAGTTATCTGTTCTTTTGTGAGATGACTGGACGACGGCAGATACATGCCTTTCGATTCAAGTTCGTCAGAATTTTTATATGAGCCGGACAAATGTAATTTTTTATAACAGGGCTGTTTGTGCATGCCGATGAAGAATGTGCGTGTTTCAACTCTTTTTTGCATCAAAGCTTCACAGAGCTGCGGCATCGTTAATCCAAATTCAGGCTGCACAAGAATGCCATACATCCAGTACACGTTTTTCGCCCACGACGCTTCAGGGGGCAGTGTTATGCCTTTGACGTTTTTAAGTAGGGAATTATACAATTGCGCATTTTTTCTTCTGGCGTTCACCAAATCTTCTATTCTTTCCAGTTGCGCACATCCGATGGCAGCCTGCACGTTTGTCATGCGATAGTTATAGCCTATTTCTTCATGGAGAAAACGCTTTTTTCCAAAAAAATGGTTGCGCAGATTTTTTGCACGCTCTGCCCATTTGTCGTTATTGGTAATGACCATGCCGCCTTCGCCACAGTTATGAACAAGAATACCATGAGCAAAATAATTATGATTCTTTTCGGTTTCGATGTTGTAAACTTTTCCCGAGTATTCTTTTTTTGAAATTTGGATTATTTTAACTAGTTTCACATTCGGATTGTAGAGGAATGTTTTAATTCGGTCTTTTAGAGATCCCATATCTTTGAGCTCGCTTTCCCAGAGAATAAGGCTGTCATAACCCTGTTTTTTGTATCGTTCTGTTCTTGAGAAATGTTCATCAGGGGTATGCCAATGATTTCCGAGAATATCGATAACTTTTTTCTTTCCGTTTATATGAACAAAATCAGGAATGAGACGATCAACTCTAACACGTAGGCGATAATCTCCATTGTATCCGAATTCATTTGGAAAATGTGTATTGAGAAAGGAGATAATGAGCTGCTCAGGTTTATTTGGTTTCAGATTCATACTTCGAGAATAATTTACCCAGTAAGAATCTTTTTCCATTGCTCGTCTGACGCCTGCGCTTACTTTTTGGATGTATTCTGGATTTTCTGCTAGCTTCAATGAAGCCTCTCGTTTTTTTTCTCTGACACGAGGATCAGAGTTCATTTTTCTTATTTTTGAAACGTACTCATCGTATTTTTCTTTACTCATTGTGCGCCATCTTAACTTTTGAAAATTGCTCATTTTTTCACGTGTGGCTTCAGAATGTTTTTTACCTCTATTCGCATGCCCCATTTTAACAGCTAGGGAGCGCCAGTCAACTTGAGAATATTTAGAGGTAGGATTACTATGTATCTCTCTAATTTTTAGTGAATGGAGTTTACGCTTTTCATTTGCTTTTTTCAAGCCCATTATTTCCTCGTATTTTTTCCCTGTGTACATCTCCTTGAAAGCGAGACCTCGATAATTGTATTGAATTACTTCGTCACTGACCACAAGATTATCAGCACGCACCCATCCTTTGTTAACAACATAGACTGGATGATTGGGTGTCATTCGAAGACTGTTATTGTTCGAAAATTTAATTTCAAGGAGATGCTCATTAAAGTCTCGTTCAAAAGTTCGAGTTACTTTTTTATACTCTTTAACAGATGTTTGAACGTCATACGTAAGAACAGAATCACCAACTTTCAATTCACTAATTTGTTTCATTCGACTTAAACCTCTTTTTCCTTTGGGAGGCTCGATGATAATCTTTGTATCTGGAGGAAAACAAGTGAGTATTTTATTCCCATAATAACTGAAACACGCAATATCACTCAATGAACCAGCTTTCTTTCCTTTGTATTCTGCGCCATGTGCTTCTGCTGCATCTTCAATGACAATCAGTTTGTGCTTTTTGGCAATCGCATTCACTTTATCCATGTCAACCGGATGACCATATGTATGAACAACCATGATTGCTTTTGTTTTTTTGGTGATTTTTTCTTCGATTTTTGAAACGTCCATGTTCCATGTCTGCAATTCGGAATCAACAAGAACAGGCGTTGCACGCGCATAGAGAATTGCGTTGCAGCTTGCTATCATTGTAAATGTTGGCAAAATCACTTCATCCCCTTCTCCAATACCACATGCTTCAAGCGCGAGATGTAATGCTGTTGTGCCATTCGAGCAGGCGATACCATGTTTAACGCCGCAGTACGTGCTAAACTCCTGCTCAAAACGAGTGATAAAAGGTCCGGCAGACGAAATCCAACCTGACTGAATAGCTTCGGTTGCGTATTTTAACTCGTTGCCTTTTAATGTTGGCTCACAGACGGGTATCATAAATGTGTTGATGGATAGTGCTTTAAGAAGGTTTTGAATAAAAAGTAATGAAATCTCAATGTGTTGCAAACGTACTACATTTGTTGGTGGTCGTCGTTGAAGCAGAAGGAAGGCGAGAAAAAACGTTACAACGTTTAATTTTTTTTCTTCCTTAAGTAACGGCGACTGGGAAAAATGTATAAGTGAGGGGTGAGCTTGTGCTCTGATGGAGGATATTCTCCAAAAGTTGCTGAAAGAAAATAAATTTTTATTTATTGTAGCAAAAAGCATGCTCCTTACGCTTGTTGCACTTACACTCCTCAATGACTTTTTCAAAATGATTCTGCAAAATATGACCTTGCTTTTACTGGCGATAGTAACGTTTTATATATTCTTTGTACTTTATGTTGAGTTAGAAAATGAAAAATAAAAAACAAAAAGAACTGGAGCTTATTCTTAAGGTTATTTTAATATTGTTTGTTGTCTTTGTTATAGGGAAAATTCTTAAGTTGTGGTAATCGTATAGATTTGCAGACTGCTTTAGTATTCACGAAATATCTGAGAATATTCGTGACCTTTCACGTCGATGGTAAACTGTTTGTACCAACCGAAAACACTGCGTTCAGTTCTAAAATCATTACATTCTTTGAGTTTTTTTGCGAAGAAGTCCAGCAGTTCAATGGCTTTTGGAGGAGATGCTAATTGGGATGATAGATGCGCAAAAGGATTGAGAATGACATGCTTTACATTATTTTTTTGGGCAATACGCCGAAGCTCCTTTGCGACAGGAGATAGTGTTTGTTCTGTATCTTTTTCTTCAATGGTAACAAAAACAACTAAAGGGTTTTTATACGAGCCTACTTTTTGGGATTCAATGATTTCCTCTCCTGCAGCTGTTTTATGGTCGAGTGTGTAAGCAAACTCATTGCAGTCGAGGATAAGTAATTTCATATAAACTCTTTCTCTGTTTCCTTTCCACGATACGGACCTTGTTTTAATTCAACCAGCTTTGTTTTTTCGAGAAAGGTAATTTCGTGTCCGCAATTCAACAAAATCATATCGCCTGATTTCAGAATGACTGTGTTGTGTTTCTTTTTTTTATGATACAAAACAACCTGAACCTTGCCATCGATGATATAGAAGAATTCCTGTGCGGGAATGTTTTCGAGCTTTTCAAACGGCTTGTGCTGGTGAGCTTCAACTTTTGTTGCTGCATCGCGCTGATGCATGCCGAGCTGGAATGGAAAATGTTCAGGAGTTAGGAAAGTAACGCCATCCTTATCAAATTCTTTACGTACAATAACCGCGAGTACTTCATTTCCAACAGTAATGTTTTCAGTTTTCATGATGCATCGCCATCTTTATCACAAGAGGAATTGCACAAAGTGCAAGAAGCAGGTCTATGTACAGAATGAAAAAACCAAACGCATTCAAAATCTTGTCAAACCCTTTCGGCGTGTAATTGTCAATAACTTCATCGGTGTTTTTCCATCCGACGGGATAAAACCAAAATGTGTGTGTTCTGTCTATTATTGGAATTGCTGCTTCTGGCAGTGTAATCGTTCCTTTGTGGAGTAAGACAAGGTCAACAGCGAAAACTTCTGCAACTTTTGTTGTCTCATTCGTGAAAAAAGCAGTCAGTTGCTGGCCGAGAGGATTAACTCGCTCGTAGTCTTCTGGTTTCCACCCACAATACTTGCCTTTGCCGCATTCGATGTAGAATAAAGGGAGAGTGACCTGCTTTCCTGATGTTTGTGAAATTACCCGAGAGAATTCCTGCCAGTACGTGCCATCAAGGTAATGCTTGTCATTAAAAACCCAAGCATGGATGCCACGATAGATGCGAGGGTCAATGATAACAACGGCATCGTCGGGTATATGTTCACGCACTGCTGAGCGAAGCTGTAACGTCAAAGATTCTTTGTATGAATCACGGACGCCATTCAACACGAACGCACTGCTGATGAGTAAAAGGACGAGAAGTGATGAAATAAGATATTTTTCAGGTATTTTTACTTTCAGCTGTGTAAGAGTAAAAGCTGCACAGATGCTTGCGACCATCGGTATCATCAGAAAATGACTTTGGCTTCCGGTCACGCCTGCTGTATACATGTATATGAACGCTGCAGGAAGAACAATAGAGATAATCTCAAACCAGTTTCGTCTTATGGCGATTGCAAAGCCGACAATTCCCAGAATGATGAGCAACCAGTTTATTGCGAAGGATTCCTTGAATGTATTGATTGTAACATTTTTAAGTGTTGTCAGCGCCCAAGGAGCATTTTCAAGACCGGTGTGAACACTTTTTCCGATGCCCAGAATGTTTGAAAAGTAATAATCAGTTATTCCAAGATAATTGTACGTCATGTAGTTATAGACGAATATTGGGGCAAGAATAAGTAGCCCTATTGCAGCTGCTGCCACAGCGCGCTTTATCATCGGTTTGCTGATGGTGAGATTATTAGCTTTCTTGTCGCGTGCTGCTTTGATAAGCAGGATGATAAGATATGCTGGAATGACAAGCGCAACGAGATTTTTGATGAGGATGCCGAGCGCGAGGGAGACTGATGCAAGATAGAGATACCATGAATCATCCAACGAGCGGATGAAAAAATAGATGCTGAGCAAAGCAAAGAAAAAAGCCGCCATGTCCATCTCAACATTATTGATAAGAGCATAACCTGAAAACGTGAAAAGCAACGCTGCTCCGTATGCTGCTGTTTTGTCCTTGACAAGCTGAAGACTGAGCAGAAAGATAAGAACTACAGATGCAGCGCCAAAGAGGATACCCGGAAGCCTGATTGAGATGGGGGAGATGCCGCCGAAAATCATGTAACTGAAGTCATTAAGGTAAAATGCAAGTGGGGATTGTTCTACTGTACCAAGACGGCCTGCAGACATAATGTTTAACGGAAGAATGGAATAAATCATTTCGTCGGTTGATACGTTGACGTAATTGGCAGCGATGATGCGAAGAACTAATGCGAGAAGAACAATAAACCCAAGCATTGCAGCGGTTTTGGTGAGCTTCATTTTATGAACAGATGAATATTGCTATTTAAAGATGTGTGGGTAGATTTAAATAAGTTTATTTCTCTTGTACTGTCATGCACAGAGTATCAAGAACAGAACTGATTGACCTGACGAAAGGATGGATAGCCATCAGCTTTGCATTTGCTATTGCTTTACATGGATTAAGCTTTTCGTTTGAATTTCTGACTGTGGCTGCGATTGCGGCACTCACTGTCGGTGTAGGATTCATTTTTCATGAGCTCGCACATAAAATTGTTGCGCAACGTTATGGGTGCTGGGCTGAGTTCAGGGCAGATGACAAGATGCTTTTGTTTGCGCTACTGCTTTCGGTGTTTGGTTTTATTTTTGCGGCTCCAGGTGCAGTAATCATCGATGGCGTTGTCACAAAGAAAGAAAACGGATTGATTGCTGTCGTTGGGAGCTGGACAAACCTTGTGCTTGCAGTATTGTTTTTGGCGTTGATGCCGGTGATTCCTGTGGTTGCGTCATATGGCGTGCGGATTAATGCGTGGCTTGCAATCTTTAACATGATTCCGTTATGGATTTTGGATGGTAAAAAAGTGTTTGTATGGAATAAGTTGGTGTGGGGAGCGACTGTGGTGATTGGGATAGGGTTGCTTTTTGTTGTATAAAATCTGAGGGCATAACTTTATATCTCACTTATTTTTTTGCTGGCGCATGGTAATTCCACGCTGCATGTCCACACAACATCCGGATAACGTAACATTACCATTCTTTGTGAATAATTCTGTGCTCAGCGGCGATGATGAAGTGCAGGAAGCGTATTACGTCTATTCACATCTGGGAATAAAAGAACAAATGTGGGACGCAGAAGGAAAAGACGTTGACAATCATGTCGTTAAAAAATTGCTCACAAAATATGACCATTTCTTTCGCACGCAGATGTTGGGCAAAGATGTTCGGTTAACGTTGCGCATTCCTAATCCGGGAGTCGAAAAAAACGAAGCGAAAATTGTGGCTGAAACACTGGAAAGCATTCCACGCTCGTTTGATGTCGCAAAGAATCTCGGATATAAAGATTCGCCGATTTTTGAAGTGATTTTGCCGATGACGAGAGATGCACGAGAGATTGAGCGTGTGTACAGCTATTATAAAAACCAGGTTATTGGACAACAGCATCAGAAAGTTCATGATATCACTGTAAAAGAATGGATTGGGGAGTTTCATCCGGAAAGCATTCAGGTCATTCCACTGGTTGAAGATAAAGAAAGTTTGCTCAGTGTCAACAACATTGTTGAACCCTATCTCAAAGGAAAAAAACTTGAACATCAACGTGTTTTTCTCGCGCGCAGTGATCCTGCGCTCAACTACGGCATGTTAAGTGCAGTGCTGCTCAACAAATGTGCGTTATCAGACCTTGAACTGCTGGAAAAGAAGACTTCTATTGAAATGTTGCCCATCATCGGCGTTGGAAGTGTTCCTTTTCGAGGTAATTTCAGCCCTGAAAACATTAATTGTCTCAAAGGGTATCCAAGTGCACAAACGTTCACCGTCCAAAGTGCGTTTAAGTATGATTACCCAGTTGATAAAGTACGAAAAGCTGTTGGTGATGTTAATGAAACAAAGCGTGGAAAAGCCATTGCCGTTGACAAGAAATGGTGCATGGACATTATTGAACGCACATCAGCGCGATATGTGCAGGAACTTGGTCATGTCATGCCTGCGCTTCAGCTCATTGCAAAACACATTCCAAGACGTCGCGCACGAAAGCTTCATATTGGATTGTTTGGTTATTCACGCGGCGTCGGCGAATTCCAGCTGCCCCGTGCGATTACCTTCTGTGCATCGCTCTACTCGTTAGGCATTGTTCCTGAGATGCTTGGACTGTCTGCACTGAGCGAAAAAGAGTACGAGCAGTTGGAAAGTGGTGTATATAAGAATATGAGAGGGGATATTGCGCAGGCATTACAATATGTAAACATGGATGCTATAAAGATACTTGCACCAGCACTTACCACTACAACCAAGAACATGCTGAAACAGTTTAAGGTTGAGGTCAATAAAGAACACAAAGAGGTAACGGATTCTGTGCTTAGTGCGTTGAAAAAGGAACAGCATGCCGAGCTACATGATGCAATCCTTCGCGCGGGAATGATAAGAAAGTTCTTAGGGTAGGTTTTTTATATTGAGTGTGTTTTGTCGTCTTTTTTGAGAGAAGTTTGAATTTATAATAAACGCTTCGCACTGGTTCAACTTGGTGGTCGTTGGAGCAGAAGGAAGGCGAAAAAATGTTACGTAACGTTTAGTTTTTTTTCTTCCTTTCGTAACGGCAAGATGGGGAGTGCATGTGTCTTACGTTGCGTGAAGATTATTTGGTGTTACCACTTCAGTTGACATCATCTTTTCACCGAAAACTATTTATAATCTGAGTAGTTTCCTTTGTTCTTAATCATTTCTTTAGGAAAAAAGAGCAAAAAGAGGCGAGGGAATGAAGCAGTATATTTTTAAGGAGATTGAGAAGTTTAAAATACAGCGTTACTGCAAAGGTTGCGGTGGCAAAATTGTCGTTGAGAATGCCAACAGATACTACTGCGACAAGTGCAGAGGATAATTTTTTTATTTCTATTTTTGTTTCTCTGAAACTTTATATAGGAGGGAGATTGCAAGCTTTCTATGAAATTTGCTCATCTTTCTGACCTGCATATCGGCAGCTGGAGAGATGAACGACTGCGTGACGTAAGCATGACCGTTTTTCTGAAATCGATTGACATGTGCAGGCAGGAGAAGGTTGATTTCATCCTGTTCGCGGGAGATTTGTTCAATACGGCGTTTCCTGCCGTTGACAAGCTCGCAATCGTTGCACGCGTACTGCGGGAATTGAAAGAAGATGGTATTCCAGTTTATGTTATTCCCGGAAGCCACGACTTTAGCCCAAGTGGGACAACGATGATTGATGTGCTCGAGCAGGGCGGCTTACTGGTGAACGTGTACAAAGGCGATGTTGTCGGCAAACAATTGCGATTAAAATATACTATCGATAAGAAAACTGGCGCAAAAATTACTGGGATTTTAGGAAAAAAAGGAATGCTTGACCGAGCATTTTATGAGGATTTGGACCGGGAACATATTGAACGCGAACAGGGTTATAAAATTTTTATGTTCCATACTGCGCTGCAGGAATTACGACCAATACATCTTGAACATATGGAAGCTCAACCGGTTTCGCTGCTACCGCGCGGATTTGATTACTATGCTGGGGGACATGTTCATCATCGCATGGAGTTTTCTGCTTCAGGGTACAAAAAAGTGACACAGCCCGGTGCTCTGTTCCCGAACAACTTTGCTGAACTTGAGAAATATGGGAACGGTGGGTTTTTTATTGTTCATAATGATGTTGTGGAATGGAAAGCAGTGAACGTACGCGAACGGATTGCTTTGACTTATGATGTCGATGGGAAGAAAGCTGATGATGTAAGCAAAGAACTACTGGACATGATGAAGACTGTTAAGGCTGATACGCTTGTGACGCTCCGAGTTTATGGAAAACTGAGCAGCGGACAGGTGAGCGATATCACTTTTAACGATGTTATGGCTGAAGGGTATGCACGGGGTGCGTATGTTGTGCTGAAGAATACTGCTGCTCTCAGCGGCAAAGAATTTCAGGAAGTTGATGTTCAAGCAGATTCAATCGAACAGATTGAAGAACAGCTGATACAAGAACACCTGAAAAATGATTCGGCCAAAATAACGCTGGTGAAAGAATTGATGCAGGCACTTTCAGCTGAGAAGAAAGAGGGCGAGACGACAAAAGACTTTGAGGAACGGGTAAAAGAGGATGGGATTACGGTGTTGAAATTAGATGTGTTAAAATAGTTTTCACTTCCTGTGGCTTTGCTTTTCCTTTTGAAGCTCGCATCACCTGACCGACAAGAAAGTTTAAGGCTTCTTCATTTCCCGCTTTGTAATCCTGAACGGGCTTCGGATTGTTTTTGATTGCTTCCGTGCATAACTTTTCTAATTCTGACGAACCTGCGATTGTTGCAAGATTCTTGGTTTTGACGTATTCATTTGGAGAAAGAGGCTTTCTTAACAGTTCCATCAGGATAGAACGACCAACCTGCTCAGTAATTTTTCCAGTATGTAACAATATGAGAAGCTCTTCAATGTGCTTTTCGCTGATGTTCAATGCATTGAAATCATCGTCCATGATACGCAAAAGGTCTTTTCTTATCCAGTTTGCAACAAATGCTGGAGTTATTTTTTTTGACAACCGCTCAAACAATTCCGATAATGGCAAATCGGTTGCAATGACCTCTGCGGTTGTTTTTTCAACGCCTGCCTTGAGAAGCTTCTTCACTTTTTGTTCAGGCTTTTCCGGAAGTTCAGCATTAATTTGAGTGAGAAGTGATTTGGTTATTTCTACTGCAGGTAAATCAGGGTCAGGAATAAACATGTAATCCAATGCCTGCTCTTTTGAACGCATGAATTTTGTGACCTGCTCAGATTCATTCCACTGGCGAGTGTGCTGCTCGATATGCTTTTCTTTTTGCTGGCGAAGAATTTCGTAATTAATTGAAGATGCAATCGAACGGAATGAGTTCACGTTTTTAATTTCAACACGACAAAATAATGGAGGAGTCGATACATTAACATCACATTTCACGCCCATGTCACGATTGACTGCGTTGATGTAGCTGAGCGTGGTCATGAGCTTTTTGAGCCACTGTTTTACTTCGTCTGCACCTTTGAAATCAGGCTCTGTCACAATCTCTATCAACGGATAGCCTGAACGATTGTAATCGATGCAGCCGGTTTCTGGGTCCCAACGTGCAGGATCCTCTTCAAGATGACATTCACGGATGCCAATACCCAGAAAGTTCCCGTGTTCTCCCACTGGGACGGCAAAACTACCGGAAATCGTGTTTTGATAACCTTTGGGCAAATCAGGCCAATCATAATGCTTGCGCTGCCATACAAGCTCGTTGTTTACTTTACAATTGAGCATTGTAGCAGTTTTAATGACCTTGTGGATAGCCTCTTTGTTTGGAAGCATTGGCTTTGCTCCCGGTTGGGCAGAACAAATGGGACAGATTGTTGTGTTTGGTTTAACATTTGGAGCAATTGCACAGACACAGAACAGTTTTTGAGAGGACTGAACATAGACATGGACTTCCAAGCCGATTTTAGCCATATAAGAAACTATTAAGCTTAGGTTTTTATAGATTGCTATGCCCAGAGAATCGCTTATTGATGAGTTGCGTGTTATTTAGACGCGGCAATTGTTTTGTCGAGCTCGCGCAGCTTGCGTTTGGTTTCTTTTAGTCGTTCAACATATTCTCGTAATGAATCATACAGCTTTGTTCTCTGTTGTTTAGGTGTACTCAGTTCCTGTGCGATTTGTTCGACGTACTGTTGTACTATATCTTCTTTCCACCCACGCTTAATGAGTGCTTTCTTTATTTTGCGTTTTGACATGCCATGCTCTAAAGATGCAACAATAAAGTTGTAGAGACGCTGAGCGACTTTTTGTACTGCTTGTTCGTGCATGAATTTGTCGCGTGCTTCAAGCAGTGATTCAGGTTCAGGACAGCTGATATCTGTTACCGTTTCTTCTCTGAGTTTTTCCAGTCTGTCGAGCTTTTGCTGGGTCTCATCCCTTTGTTTTCCGTATCGCTCGATAAGTGAGTTGCCTTCTGATGACTGCTGCGTGGTGATGCCAAATGCTTTTTTTGTGATTTCCTTAGGTAGTCCTTTTCGTTGCAAATTATCATCAATCCTCTGCATCGATACGCCGCGGCGCCACAGTCGTACAATCCTGTTTTTCAGGTCTAACTGCGCGTTTTCTTTCTGGGTTGCTATCGGAGTTTCTGCTTCTTTCCTGAGCACATCAAACTGCTGTAGTTTTTGTTTTGTCACATCTCTCAGTTTTTGCAGCTCATCAACTATTGCTGTTGTGCGTTGTGCATCCTGTACTGGTTGTTTTATCCCGATAACTTCTCGTGCTGTTTCTTTTGACAATCCTTTCTTCTGCAATTTTTGTTCAATCTGCCGCAATGATACGCCACGACGCCATAACCGCACAATCTTATCTTTGAGGGTTGGACTATCAAATGTGGCATCTTTTTCTCCTTTGAATTCTGCTTCTTTCCTGAGTATATCTAACTGTTTCAGTCTTTGCTTAGCTAATTCACTCATTCTTTGTTGCTTTTCAATAATCTCCGCAGTTTTTCCTGTCAGTACTGGCTGCTTTATTCCGATAACTTCTCGTACTGTTTCTTTTGACAATCCTTTCTTCTGCAATTTTTGTTCAATCTGCCGCAATGATACGCCACGACGCCATGCACGTATTATTTTATCTCTTAGTGAAACAGCACTCGTGAGAGAAGCCCGCACAGCTTCGATGCTTTTCCTCATCGGCTCAAGCTCTTCAATATACTTTTTGACTGCTTCCTGCTTTTCTTGATATTGTTTAATTGTGTTTGTTGAGAGCAATTGGTATGTATCTTCAGGTCTCAACCCAATCGCTTCACGTGCCGTGTCTTTAGGCAGTCCTCGTGATTTCAGGCGTTCCTCTATCTTGTGGAAGGACACGCCACGATGAAGCAGGCGATAGATGTTTTCTCTCAATTTGAGAATGTCTAGTGGACGACTTTTGTGTTGTGAGATGAATGTAGATTGCGAAGGTAATTCAATCTTTCTTCTCTTTGAGTACAGGTATAATGCAGTGCCCGTTGCACTTCCAATAAGTATCAGAATAAACATCCATGAGCCGACGATGAAGACGAACGTATTTGTTCGTTTCTGTGTCGTGCAGATGGATGGCGTGCAATCTATACAGTCGTGCGGGAGGGATAATTCATGCCGTTGACGCGCGATAAACTCGCTGCCCCTACGGAAGATAAACTCGAGCTGGTAGTTGCCTGCGAAGTCCTGATTGTACTTGAACTGCTGTGCGAGCAGGAATTTTTCACCAGGCTTGAGTGGATAAGGCCCGAGTATTTCATCGAATGGCGTTGTAGGTCCTCTGAGCAATGATTCAAAGATACCTTTAATTCTGAGTGAGGGGGTGTAATCCTGTGATGCGTTCTTAATGACTGTTATCTCCAGCGTTATGTCATCGCCAATATACTGTTCGAGCTGTTCTGGAACAGGCGCTTGCTTTTCGTCAACAGGGAGCTGCGTTCCTTTCGTCGTCTTTACAGCGCCAGGGAGCTCTGAGATGACCGCATACAGGTCAACGACATTGCCATTGACATTGACTGCGCTTGCTGCAACTTTTGGTATTAAATCAAATGAAACGCGCTCTCGTCCGAATTCCGTTCCATAAGAAGTATAAATAACATCAATTGAAACATTGTTTCGTGCAGTCATTGGCATTTTAATTTTGATGCGCTTCTTTAACGATTCACCGGGCTCAAGCTTGTCGATGACAACCGGCTCGAGCAATTGTGGTGTGAGGAGTCTGTCAGATACAGGCAAGAGTGTTACTTCAAATGCACCAACACACGTCATTATTGTTTTTACAGGATATAATGGAAGGTAGGGTTCAGCTCCACCAAGAACAGAAACTTTCAATGCTTTCAGCACGTCAGCTTTCAGAAGCTCAAATCCGTCGAGGATGTTAACGAGCAGCCGTTGGAGCACAAAGAGTTCAGAGACGCTGCAGAGCTTGCCTTCATCATAGGCTTTTTGCATCCGGTCGGTGAATTCCTGCACATCATCTTTGAGCGCATCGATTCGTGCGTTGAGTTTATCGACTTCTTCCTGTGATTCAATAGCTCCAACTTCAAGCGTTGCGAGCAAATCTTTCTTTAGTTCATCAAACTTTGATTTTATTTCCGCTGCCATTTTGGTGATTTCTGATATAGTTTCATTTGATGCGTTTTGACAGTTGGCGAAGAGGTTATTTACAGAGAGAGTGAACTCGTCAAATCTAGTTTCTATGGTTTCAAGGTCCGCAATAACTTTTGTGACTTCTTCAGGCGTCATACCGACACTGACGTGAATGTTTCTTAATGTTGTAGGCCCATCATTTGTGAGGGTAATATCTGCTAGTTTAATTGGCTGGGCTTCAAACTCGTCAAATGGAATGTCTATTTCTGGCTCTAAAATGGGCTCAACTTCAACAGTGATGGGTGGAGCTTCAACTTCCCCACTTGTCCCTCTTCCGGTACCTCCACTACTTTCTCCTCCACCGCCAGATGAACCAGTGCCTGTGCTGCCACCACCACCACCACCCTCTGCTACATTGTCGATAGTGAAAAACTGGTCACTCGTATCATTATCAGAATTCGCCATTGATGCGTTTGCAAAGAGCCAGTAGTTACCATCTGATACTGCAGTGGTGTCCCACGTCACCTGATACAATGCGCCAGAGCCTCCAATCGTGAAATGGTTCCCATCAGTTTGGTTTGTCCGACCGATAAACGTTCTTGTAATATTATCCTGTGTATAATAAAACTGGACATGACCTCCATCAACAGAGCCATCTTCGTCATAGACATAAGCAGTGACATTAAATGTTCCTGAAACTGTGACATTTGAATTCGGATAATTCACGGTGACATTCGCCAGACAATTTCCTGCAGCACAGTCACGGACATAGACCGAGCTTGTTGCAACGTCATTATTTTGGTTGCCGTGCTCATGCGTTGTTAAATTATCAATCAATTGGACGCGGAATATATGTATTCCTGATTGGTTTGGTGTAAAATTAAATTTTACCGAGTCAGCACTGCCTGATGGAATTTCTGTGACGTTTGAAATATTAAACTGTTTTCCAAGACGTGACAGGTTGACGCTGATGTTATAGGCTTTGAATACAGAATCATCATGTACCAATACCGTCATTTCAAATGTCTGGTTGAGATACGGCAAACTGTTGTTGAACGTAATGTCACTTGCGGTGATACGCACATCTGGGTGATAAAATGTTGTTGAGATGTTCAGCTCATTGTTACCCTCATCTGTCTCGGAGAAATTGTTCACATTGTCGGCACGCGCATTAAATGTAACTGTTTCATATC
>Ga0209541_10002117_pt1 | contig 38199 bp, 38 predicted proteins | sample RifCSPlowO2_01_FD_184027 | JGI IMG/M metagenome (GOLD analysis project Ga0209541, IMG submission 184027) | Groundwater microbial communities from Rifle, Colorado - Rifle CSP2_plank lowO2_0.1 (SPAdes) (version 2) | ecosystem: Environmental > Aquatic > Deep subsurface > Groundwater | place...
GCTGACCAAGATATTCTTAGCAAGAAGACTGCCTGTATTGTTGGCCTTGGAGCGCTTGGTGGTGTTGCTAGTGAACTTTTATGCCGTAGCGGTGTGAACCTTTCTCTTTTTGACTATGACCTTATCACTGAGAGCAATCTTCAAAGGCAGACTCTTTATACTGAAGATGACATCACAAAATTAAAAGCCATTCAAGCAAAAGAGAGGCTTCAAAGGATTAATTCAAACATAGATATTTTTTCTGAAGCTGTAAAGATTGACCAAAATAATGTTGACTTATTAAAAGGAGATATCATTGTGGACTGTACAGACAACATTGAAACTAGGCTTGTGTTGAACTCATATGCAAAGCAAAAAGAAATTCCGCTAATTCACGGGGCTGCTCTTGGTTCTGTTGGTGTGTTTTTTGCCGCTGTTCCAAGTGGCTCCTGCCTTTCATGTCTTTATGAAGATAAAAAGGCTATTGAAAGCTGCGAGAGTGCTGGGGTTTACAATAGCGTAACTACTATTGTCGGGTCTTTGCAGGCAAATGAAGCATTAAAACACCTTTTTGGAAAAGAATTTGAGAGAAGAATGATTAGATTTTCGCTTGAAGACAATTCTTTTTCTTTTTTTGATGTGCCCAAGAAAAAAGATTGCAGAATATGCTATGGAAACAGCTTTTCCGAGGGAAAGCTCTCTTTTAATGGAGCCGAGTTCCATATTAGCATTTGCAAAGACAAAGGGGGAATTATTGTCAAACCAAAAGGACAAGTAAAACTAAATCTTGAGAAGATTCGCTCTAAGTTTCCTGTTATTATGGACGCTTCTGTTGTCCTTGTTATTGAAAAAGACTATCAAATAGTTGTGCATAGTTTTGGTGAACTTTTATTTAAGGGGTGTAAGGACATAAAAACTGCAAAGAGTGTTGCTAAAGAGATACTTGAGATTGGACTATGAAAAAGGGACTTTGCCTTATCAGTGGCGGGATTGATTCTGCTGTTGCAGGAAAGATTGTAAGAGACAAAGGGTATCCTTTTGATGCTATTCATTTTTCAATTGAGCCTTTTACAGACAGCAGTCCAGAAGAGAAATCAAGAATCTTAAGCAAAAAAATAGGTGCAGAACGATTTTTTGTTATTCATTGTGGCAAGGCTTTCTCTGAATTTGTGAAGAACTGCAGACATAAATATTATTTTGTACTATCCAAGAGGCTTATGATACGCATTGCATGCAGGATTGCAGCCAAAGAAGGACTTGATTTTATTATTACCGGTGAGGACCTTGGGCAAGTCTCTAGCCAGACACTTTCTAACCTCTATTCTATAAGTAAGGTCTCAACTCTCCCCATTATCCGTCCTCTTCTTTGTTATGATAAACAAGAGATTATTTACCTTGCAAAGAAGTTTGATACTTATAATATATCATGTGGCCCAGAGGTTTGCGACAGGTTAGGTCCAAAGAATCCGGCAACATCATGCCATGAAAAGTTCATTTTACATGAAGAGATGAAAATTGATATAGAACATATCCTAATTGAGGAGATTGACAATGCCGCATGTGAGAGTCTTTGTTGAAAGAGAGAAAAAAGAGCACGAGATTAATGCTACTTCTATTGATTATATTCTTAGTCAGCTTAAGATTAGCCCTGAAACGATTCTTATTGTCCTTAATAATGAACTTGTTACTTTAAAGGCCGAAATTAAAGAAGGAGATAAAATTTCACTTATTTCTGTGATTTCTGGGGGTTAAGATTATGAGCCATAAATCAGTCTTGTTATAATATCGTTTCTTGCAACCCAGAACATAAAGGCAGCAATTCCTATGAGAAGGATGATGAAAAGTGTAATAAGGATTCTTAGGGAAACAGTTACCTGGCGAAGCTCTTTTTCTGTCTTATCAAGCTGAGTCTGAGAAAAACCATAAAGTACTTTTCCGTCTTTATCTTTGTATTCTACCATGATTTTTTCACTATAGATTTCTCTTCTTTCTCTTTTTTAAGCTTTTTGTCAATAAATTCCAGTTTGAATTCTTTGTTTCTGTATAATAGTAACATTTATAAAGGCTACGTTATTATTTTTTTATATGGCCAGAAAGCTTGAGTATGTCGGTAGTGTAGAAAGATTTAGGGAATGTATGAAACATCCAGACTTCTGGGACATAAACGAAGATGCGAGGCTTATACTTGTCACAGCCGTTCAATGTAGGAATACCATTAAGACTGCTACCCTTGCAGGGATGCTTATGAACTATACAGGTATTGGTGAAAATTCATTTAGCTTATGGGATCCATGGGTTCTAAGCGAAGAAAGTGAGCCAAGGCGTCCAAGGAGCAAGATGGGTGGGTATGAATTGGACTCAATTCATGTTCCTCTTGAACAAATTACAGAAGTTTATTTTTTAGCTGATAAAAATTCTATTGGACCTTGTCTTCCAAGGGCTTTGCCTTATAACTCTTCCATAAATTAGACTTTTGGGGCACTCTCCTGACTTTTGAGGCAAAGCTTCTTCCAAAAGAATCTATTTAAATCCTACTTTCTACTAATCTTTATGGTATGCAAACAATGCTCTATAAAACCAGTTATCCAGCTTTCAAATAGTCCTGTTTCTCTTTGCAAGCAATGCTTTTTTCAATATTTTGAGAAAAAGGTGTTCAAAACAATTTCAAAGCATAACCTTATTGAAGTAGATGAGCGCATAGGGGTTGCTGTCAGTGGCGGGAAGGACTCTTTTAGCGCGCTTTATCTTGTTCAGCGCTACTTATCTAGAAGAAAGAATTTTTCTATTGTTGTTATTGCTATTGATGAGGGCATCTCTTCTTACAGGGACCTTTCTTTTTTGGAAAAATACTGTAGTGAGGAAGGTCTTGAGCTTCATATCGTCTCCTTTGAATCTGTTTTTGGGTTTACATTGGACGAGGCTTTATCTAAACATAACATCAAACCATGTACACTTTGCGGTGTACTTAGACGATACATCCTGAACAGAACAGCGCAAAAACTCAAACTGGATAAACTCATTACAGGGCATAACCTAGACGATGAAGCACAGAGCGTACTTATGAACCAATTTAAGGGGAACCTTTACCTGTCTGCACGCCTTGGCCCATTGACCGGGGTTATAAGGAATGATAAATTTATCAGGCGTGCAAAGCCACTTTATTTTCTAAGTGAAAAAGAGACTGCAACCTATGCTTTCTTGAGAGGATTTCCTATACCTTCTGGAGAATGTCCAAATTACACAAATTCTTTTAGAAACGATGTTCGGAATCTGCTTAACAATCTGGAATCAAGTTATCCTGGAACAAAACACGCTGTGATTAACTCTTTTCTTTTACAACTTCCAATTCTTAAAGATAGGTATAGAAATGAACAAGTCCAAGTGTGTACCTATTGCGGCGAAATATGCTCTGGTCTTGTCTGCAAGGCGTGTGAACTTCTTGAGCGTATCAGACCAAAGACATTAAATTAAGAATAACTTATTTTGTTTTCATTTCATAGACCCCATCCCAATCCTTACCGGGAGGGTTTTTTATAAAATCAGAGCACCTTTGCATATAGAGTCTTGAAACCTTATCTTCTTTTATTTCTAAGACATTTCTAAATTTTTTAATAGCCTCTTTCCATTTCCTATTCTTATAAAGGCGTATTCCACTCTCAAATAATCTTATTATCTTTTTTGTTTTTTCGTCTACGCTGATTCCCACCAATTCATAGATTATTGCAGGCTCTTTTTTACCTTTAACCCTTACAGTGTCTAGCTGCCTTGTTAAGAAGTCATCTTTAATTCTCTTATATGTAGATTCACTTATTACTATCCTTGTTCCGTACTGTTTATTTATCCCTTCGAGCCTTGATGCAAGATTTACTGTATCTCCTATTGCTGTGTAATCAAACCTCTGGTCTGAGCCCATATTCCCTATTATTGCCTCTCCCGTATTTATTCCAACCCCGATATCTATTGCTGGAAGATTCTCTTTTTTCCACTTTGGCTGCAGCTCTTCTAACTTCCTTAGCATTTTAAGGGCTGTTTTGCAGGCCAATTTCTCATGCTCTTCTTCTTTTATGGGTGCTCCCCAGAAAGCCATAATTGCATCCCCTATGAACTTATCCACCACCCCATTACTATCTAATATTATTTTTGTCATCTCTGATAAGTATTCATTTAGAAGCTGAACTAATTTTTCAGGTGTAAGTTTTTCTGAGATGGTTGTAAATCCTCTTATATCGGAAAACATGATTGTTATTTCACGCTTCTCTCCACCTAATTTTACAAGTTCTGGGTTTTTAACAATCTCGTCTACAAGAACAGGCGAGACATACTTTCCAAAAGCCTCAACAATTCTTTTTTTCTGCTTTTTTTCTAGGGTATAGGATGAAACAAGGTTTGCTGTTGGTGTAAGTATCATTGCTAATGGTATATAAATTAAATCGATAATGATCTGTTTGTTAAAGAAATACAGTGCTGCAAGAAAATACAGCACAAGTGCTAGACCAATTGTTAAGATTACTATCTGCATATCCCATTTGTAAGTTACAAAAACTATTGCAATAGAAACGAGAAAAATTAACAGAATTACGGATAAGTTTGACTGCCTACTCAGTGCATTTGCATTAAGCATTGTTTGGAGGGTGTTTGCGTGAATTTCTACACCCGACATTGCTTTTCCTTTTGAAGTTGGAACAAAGTAGTTATCATGCAAACCTGGTGATGTTGCACCAACAAGAACTATAGAATTTTCAAAAACAGAAGCGTTGACCCTGTTCTCTATTACATCTACAAATGAAATGTGCCTAAAAGTTTCAGGTTTTCCAACAAAATTAATCAAAAAACGTTTGCTACCAGACTCCAGAGATTTTCCTGTATAGATTTCGTATATTTGTTCTGAGAACCCCTTATAGTTTCCAATGTTAGTTGGTATCGCCCTTGTTATACCACCTTTATCAGTGTAGACATTCGCATACCCAGTTATAGCACTTTCCCTAAGTTCTTTTATTGGCAGAAGGGTATTTTTTACTGCTGCATCCCCCCCTGTGAAAGTATATTCTGCAGCTAGGACTACATTAAGTGGCTTTAAGCTAGATGCAAACTCTCTGTCTGTATTTTTATCATACTCTTCATAAAACGCAACATCTATTCCTATTACTTCTGCACTTTTTAGCTTATCTAACAGTTCAACAAAACGTTCTCTTGGCCAAGGCCACCTTCCTATTTCCTGCAGGCTCTTATCATCTATTCCTATAATGACAATGCTATCTAACGGCTGTTTATGCCCATAAAGACTATCTCCTAGTTTTGCCTGGATATTTGAGAACACCCCTATGAAAAACAAAAAAGACAGAATAACAGAAAGCAAGACGGCAATAGTCAGGCTTACTACAATTTTTCGTTCTGGCCAATTCATCTACTTATGTTATCAATTGCCCGTTGCTGCTTTTTTATTTCGTCGTTTATCTTCTTTATTTTATTCATTGCTTCTAATTTAACCGGCGACTTTTCGATGAGTTCTGCATCATCCAATTCGCCCCTATCTATCATATCAAGATAATTATCTAAATCCATTTCAGTCAAATCATACTGTTTCATTGCCCTGTTGAGTATTGTTCTGTGTTTTTGGATCTCTTTTTTCCTGAGATCTTTTAGATCCTGGAGTGTTTCCTTCATAAGGGCAACCAATTCTTCTCTTTCCTCTGCTGTCAGGGGTACTTTTTGTATAGGTTCTTCACCTTTCTTTATTGCTTTTTCACCTGCAGATATTGTTAGTTGCCTATTATCCGACAATAGGTCTACACTCCCCTCCCCAGCTATAAATATAGATGAAGTATCATCCACCTTAGATAAGAAAGATGTTCCCCTTACTGTTGCCACAGTGTTTGGGGTCTGCACTTCATAACTTTCTATGCCACTTAGACCTGTAAATTTACTCCATGTCGTTCCTGATTGCTGTTTTACTGTTGGTTTTTCTTTTCTTAGGTCTTGAACGGTTATCTGTGTATTCTCTTTCATGTTTATAAGCACACTCTCGTACAATATTACCAAAGCCTTTCCATCAAGAGTTTTTACCATATCTGAAACAGACAATTTTGTATCGGTTGCTCCTCCCCAGCCTCCACCTGTATTTACCTCGACCTTTTGCTGCTTAATATTTAGTGTTGCTATATCTGTGGATGTTCTGAAAATAGCAAAATATAAACCTACAAAAAGAATGAGAAGGATTAGCAGTATAGCCAACAACACCTTCCCTACCTTTCCCATATTTATCTTAATTCCAGAATAGGTATAAAAAGGTTATTGTTTTTTACTTTAACCTAATTGTTTCAAGATTTTTCGGGGCTATAGACTCCACCTTGTATACCTTGTGTATGGTTGTTGCAAGGTCAATACATTTTGAGCTTTCACCATGATTTGTGATAATCTTTTTTGGCCTTGGTTCTAGCCTACGAATAAAGTTCATAAGCTCGTGACGAGAGGCATGACCTGAAAAACCAGAGATTGTGTGGATATCAAGATTTACATTTACAATGTCCCGCCTTTCACCTGCCCCGAAATTAATTTCCTTTTCTCCGTTCTGCAATCTGCGCCCAAGCGTTCCTTCTGCCTGATAACACGTGAGAATCAGTGCATTTTTTTTATTCTCTGCAAGCTGCTTAAAATATTCTACTGAAGCTCCGCCCTGCATCATCCCAGATGTTGCAATAATGATACATGACTCTTTTTTATCGATAACTTCTTTTTGCTCTTTTTGACTTCCAACCTGCTTGAATATGTCCGATAGAAATGGGTTTTGGTCCTTGTGAAAGATGTTCCTTTTTACCCGTATATTGAAAAAGTCAGGATAAGTTGTGTGGATTGCAGTAATATCCCAAACCATCCCCTGTACAAAAACAGGGAGCTTTGGGATTTGTCCTTCCCGCACAAGTTTCTCCACGATGAGCATGATTTCCTGACTCCTACCGACACCTAGCACGGGCATAATAATTTTGCCTCCGCGTTGCACAACTTCCTTTACAACCTGCACAAGATAATCCTCAGAGTCTTTTCTTGATGTTACCTTATCATCTCTTCCACCATAGGTACTTTCTATAAGCACGGTTTCAAGACGAGGAAAGCGTGTTGCTGCTGCAGCAAGAAGGTTTGAATTTTCAAATTTCATATCTCCTGTATACAAGAAATTATGGAGCCCGTTGCCAATATGAAGATGTACCATGCATGAGCCAAGAGTATGGCCTGCATTGTAGAATGTCAACCGCACATCTGGGGTAATATCAGTAACTTCTTCGTAGTTGAGACAAATTGTGTGCTTTACCATGCTCTTTACATCTACACTACCATATAAAGCGTTTGTTCCTTCACGCTGAGAAATATTAATAAAATCTAAGCATAATAGGGCGGTAATATCCCTTGTTGGTGCAGTCATATAGACAGGTCCTTCGTAACCCATCTTAAATAGATAAGGCACTAATGAGCCATGATCAAGATGTGAGTGGCTAATCACAACAGCATCAAGGTCATTTAGGTTAAACTCCGGTACATCAAAATATGGGAAAGCTTCGGGGTCTGTGAGAGACTTTGATGGGTCTATACCGCAATCAAGGAGTACCTTACTTTCCGGAGTTTGCAACAACACACAACTTCTGCCAACCTGCCTTCCTCCACCAAGCATTGTGAGGCGCACCCATTCGTGACGTTTTTCTTTTGTCCAACCACCATAAACCCTTTTTCCAACCTTATTAAGAAACTTTTTTCTAAAATCATTATTTTCGTATAGAACGTAGCGGATATTCTCAATTATTTTCGAGCGAATACCTGGCGTTCTTTGCACTATTGGAATCCAGAGTGTTTTCTTCTTAATCTCTTTTAGGAGTTCTCCTTGTTTTCCTATTGCAAGGCCTGGCTTTTCGGCTTCAATAATAACCCGCGAACGTTGCTGGTCGAAGATGATGTTTGCCACCTTTGCTTCTTCAGGTAATACACCTTCAATTATGGATTTTGCGTTCTCGGTGTCCATTGTAAGGGATGGGTCTGGTCTTAGCTCAACACGCTTTCTTATATTATCCACAATTGTTTTTAAGATGCCGTTCGCATTAAATACAAAATCCTTATTTTTTGTATAAAGCACTATATTAGCGCCTTCAAAGCCCGCCTCAGAAATCTGAGCGTCACTTGGCATATACTTGAGTACTTCATCTAATATGTTTGCCATGTTCTTCTTGTTATAGTTTGTTTATTAAAAATAATTAGAGAAAATATCCTTTATATCACCAAATTTGTATCGATTTGTTTTTCAAAGACTTTCTTTGCTCCTTCTTTTGTTATTGCGTAAATATCAACACCATTTCCTGAGGCCATGTCCCGCTGCATCGCTGCATTTAAGGCCTTGAGAGCTAATTTTATCCCTTCCTGCAATGAAAGGTCTTTTTTATAGTTTGCCTCAAGTACCCCTAGAGCGAAAACAGAACCAGAACCATCTGTCACATAGTCATCAAATTCAATAATACTCCCTGCTGGGCTTATCTCAAATAGATGACTGCCAGTATTGTCAAACCCTCCAACCAAAAAAGCTGTAATACTCGGAATCATTGTCATTCGCCTTATATTTCCATAGACCATTGTCATCAAAAGATTCGCCATCTCCCGAACCAGCGGCTCTTTTCCTGAACGAAACTTATTCAGCCTTATTTGCGCCTTGATTATTTTGATGACCATCTGGATGTCTGAGACAGACCCGGCTATTGTTACCGCTATATTGTCTGTTATTGGAACGACCTTCTCATAATCTTTTTTTGCTATTAGGTAACCAGCGCTTACTCTCCGGTCAGCTGCCAGAATAATCCCCTCTTTGCATACCAAACCGATGGTTGTTGTTCCTGTTTTTGGGTCTCCATTCATAAGTTTCACCAGAATAAGTTAGTAGGTGGGTCTTGTTTTTGTTTATAAATCTTTTGGTTATTGGTTTTCTTTCCTGTTTTATTTGAGTATTGAATAACGAAAATCATTAAATACTTTTACAACTTTTTTATTTTAATAGGTAAATACACGAGCAGGCATGGGTACGATTGTTTCTTGGATTCGGGATAAGTTTTCCCCTTCGCTTGAAGACTTCTCAGCTTATGATGAGGTTCTTGTTGACTTTGACAGCATTAATGCTCCGGGTAAACTTGGAATCCGCACTGAACACATTCAATCTTTGGAGGATGTCGAGGATATTATCAATCAACTTAGGCAAGGCAGGTCTATTTATCTTCTTCACATCGGGGGACTTAAGGAGAGTGGAGATGATAATTTTAAGAAGGGTGTCCAGCGCCTAAAAAAAGTGTGTCAGGGAATTGGCGGAGACATTGCTGGCCTTTCTCATGACTGGATTATTGTCACTTCTAGCATTGCTGAGGTGTCTAGAGAAAAAGAGAGGTAAAGGGGGTGAATAGTTTGGCAAAAAAGAAATCTAAATCTGGCACTAAGACTAAGAAGAGATAATCCTACTTTTCAACTATTCCTTACCTTTTTCTTTTTATTTCTTTTACAAACTTTCTTATGTGATTGTCATCATTTATTATGGCATCAATATAGTCTTTTGAGGCTACCCAACGCCTTTTCCTTTTGATATAAAGCCTTCCATTTTCATTATAGATTTTTTCATTCATATGCTTTTTTTTGAATTCTTCTGACCTTTGTTTTTGAATTTCTTCTGGTCCAAAGTGTCTGTATACTCTTGAAATGTTTTCTTTTGGAGTGACCAGCCAGAGATAAGCAATTTCATCCCAGTGCCATGAACTTGCCCAAACCACAAACCCATACTCTTCCAGCCTTTTTCTTAGATATTCCAAAGCCTTAAGGAGTTTGGCTCCTGCGATGTCTTTTTTTCTCTCTAAGGGGTGCGCTTCAAGAAGTATTAAACTTTTTTTATTATATTTTCGCTTGATTTTTTCAATGCTAAACTTTTCCTGTTCAAAAAACCTTAGCGAATGACTCTTCTGATAAGCCTTAGACTTTTTCCTAAAATGGTTGAACCTTTCTTTTGAGAGCGCGGCAGCTGCGTTTCTTTCATTATCTACAGGGTCAATAAGAATAATAGGTGAACTTGCCTTTGCCTTATTGAGATTCTTAATGTCTTCCTTCTTTCCTATTTCCACATTATAAGACCAATTTGCCGCCTGGCGCGTTAAATTTTCAAATGAACCGTAGGTGATTGTAAGGATTTCTGCAACATATCCTGAGAACCCTTTTATATAAGACTCTGCACCATAACAGCTGGACGCTTTCATAAACGCTTTTGTTAATCGCACTTCATCTTTTCTGTTGTGCTTTTTAACCCACTTTACATGAAATGGGCTTATATCAGTTATATTTTTAGCTTCTTTTGGACTTCTTATTTTAAGTATGGGAATAAATTCTATAAGGTAGCCTTCTTTTTTTAACTGGAAGTAGTCTCTTGAGCCGTGCACCCTCACTGGATTAAACTTTTTCAGAGCCCTTTCGAGGATATTCGAGATATCTTTTTTTTCGTATGTTTTTTTATCAAACATTACATAAAGATCAATATCATGACTTCCCCTAAGAAAAGTACCCTTTGCTATTGAGCCGCCAATTCGAACAACTGTTTTGGGTATTTTAATTCCTTTTTTGTGCAAAGCAACAACTTCTTTTATTTTCTTTGATTCCCTTACTGTTGGCCTTAACCTCTTTACCAGTTCTCTCATCTTTTTACACCTAGTATCTCTTCTTAAAATAGGTTTCTGTCAGCTTATAGAAAAGTTATTAAGCTTTTTTGACATTTATACTTATGCTTGAAGGCATTATTGACCTTTCTGTTGGTGAAGATGGTACTCTCGTCGCTCACTCTGTAGAAGGTGGTAAACATGAGTTAATATTATATGATCTGGCAGAACTTCAGGTTCTTAGAAAGACCACTATTTGCAATGCTGCTTTAAAGGTATCACAAACTGCTATTTGTTTTAGAGATGTGATTGCCCCAGGAATCATTGCCATGAGCGTTCCTTCCCTTATTTCTGGCCTCTATGGATTAGAAAATGCTCATCCTCAAGCATTCACAATGGTCCAGTCCATTATTTACATTTTTGGAGGGTCACTTATCTATGCTATATCTTCCAAACTTCCAAGCCTTTCTATTTACCATAGATTCAATGATGAGCTTTGCAGGTTTGGACTTAATCCCCTATAACTTTTTTATCTTTGCAATAAAAAATCCTTCTGTATCATTATCTTGAGGCCACAATCGCAAACATCTTTTTACTTCCTGACTATATTTTTCTTTTCCAAAAGTATTGACTGGTTCAGAACTCTTTATAGGCAGAGCGATTTTCTGAAGCGTAGCATTACCTTTCTTTCTGAGAAGGAAGTCAACTACACCTTCGTTTTCTTCAGGTTCTGTGGTGCATGTCGAGTAAACAAGAATCCCTTTCTCATTTAGCGCATCAAAGGCCTTTAGAATAAGTTTTTTTTGAAGACCTGAAAGTTTCTTTACCATGTTTGGGTTCCACATTGCTATTGTTTTGTACGATTTTCTGATTGCCCCAATACCCGAACAAGGAGCGTCAAGCAGAATCTTATCAAAAGTCTGATTAAACCACCAACCTTCCATCCTTGTCACAAGTGTATTAATTACCCCACAACGCTGCAAGTTCATAACCAGAGGTTTCATCCGGTCTATTTTATTATCATTTGCAACTATTATTCCTTTATTTTTCATCATCGCTGCCATTTGCGTTGTCTTGCTTCCTGGTGAGGCGCACATATCAAGAACCTTATCCTTTGGCCTTGGGTCTAATACAACCGGTGGTATCATTGACGCTGCTTCCTGCAAATAAATATACCCTAATTGGTGTTCAATTGTATTTCCAAGTGCAAAACCCTTTATGAAAAACCCACATTTATACCAAGGGATCTGTTCAAGGCCAAATCTTTTTTTCATTTCCTTTACAGTCACTTTGAGTGTGTTTACCCTTATTGACTTTCGAAGCGGTTTTAGAGAATATTCCTTAAATACTTCCCAGTCTGTTAGCCTATTATATCTTTCAATAAAATTTCTCTTAAACTCCATTAACCACAATTCTCAGGGAAAGTTTAAATAGGTTTGTCTATTTTTTTGGGCATGGAATTTCGCTTTGATCGTGGATTTTCTTTATATCGAAAAGAAGGAGATAGCGGTCTTATCATTGCAGCACCCCACTCTGGCCCTGCACTTGAAACTGTTACTTCCCGAGACCACCATTCCGAGACTGTTGCGAGTATTTGCTGGAAGAATATGGGTGGTACACTTATTATTTCCCATATGCCACGTAAACGCCTTCTTGGTGTTGATTTTAACCGTGATATCCCGCCTCAAAAACTTGCGCTTGAAATGTTTAATGTCTTCCTTCTGGCTTCAGATAACGCAATAATGGAAAATTATCGGCGCAACTATGGGTGGGTTGCCCGTGACGCTGCTGATTATGAGATGCGACTTAGTATTTATCAAAATTTCTGGGAAGAAATAAACAAAGGAGACTGCATCCTCCTTATTCACAGGGCCTTTTCCCGTATCAAAACCATACCGAGTATCATGGATGTTGTTTCTTTTGGCAAAAGAACAAACTTAAAGATTCTTAATGCGGTTGTTGACCACATTAACAAAAAATATTCTTCTTTTTTTAAGGCAATTACAAAAGACTATAGGAATGCAATCGTTTTTGAGAGTCGCCGGACTGTTCTGAAGATTATGCGTGTTTATGACGGCTTTGACCCAAAACAAATAGGTGTTGAGTTTCAAAAAAACCTTAAAAAAGATATTGAGGTCATATATAAGTACGCCGATAAGTACGCTGCGGACAATCTCAAGCGCAATTTTACTCCATACTACTTTGTTGAAGCAGTTAAGAATGCCGTTGTAAAGACACCTGAACCGCGCCTTACAGTATCTCATGTTTTTAGCGGGGATATTGCTCATGGACCAAAGCGCAAACTCCTACCTGATGCAAAACGCATTATCCTTGAGATTGAACCTTGTGAATTTATGAACCTCTGGCATCCACAGATGGCAGCTAGGATAATTCAAGATCTTGTGCGTGGCCTTCAAGAATATGGACCAGGGGTTGTAAAGTAAAGTTTATATATGGCTTTTTTCTAGCTTTATTATGACTAAGTGCAACCGTTGCGGCAACAATTTTGATAATTTCTTTAATGGATTTCACTGGTGTATATACTGTGGAAAGCAATTTATGTTTGACGCAAACCAACTGCGCGAACAGCAGGAATCAAAACACCACTATCGGGGTAGTGGTGGAGATGCGGAAGGTCCAAGAAAGGGAAATAAAAAAACACACAAGGTTTAACTATTTTCCGTTTACAAGGTTTTCTAATAAATCTGGCCTTCTCCTGATTAAATCAACAAATGCTCCTTCCATCATTGGGTGAATCATTAGTTCTTGGGGGGTTAACCAACAAAAACCGGGTTATCAACACCAATACCCAATTCTTCTTTCATTTCTCTTATTACTGTATCTTTTGGGTCTTCACCTGGTTCAACCATTCCTCCGGGTGGTCTCCATAGTCCGTATGCTGGACAAAGAACAAGCAGATATCTTCTATTATTTTGAACCAATGCGCTCGCAGTTAAAACAAGTCCATCACCGTACCTAGATAAGAATTCATCTCTAGCTGGGAACTCACTTGCCATCTTGTAGCAATTGCTTTGTTAGAACTTATAACTATTTTGCTTTTGAATTATGTTATGTTTTTTTCGTCTTTATGCGCTGGCCGGGATTTGAACCCGGGTCACCGCGTTGGCAACGCGGTATACTGGGCCACTATACTACCAGCGCAAAACAACACAATTTTCCAGAACTTTATATTTAAAGCTTATGGTAACTTTGTTATAATAAACCTTGAGTCTACTTCTTTTCCCTTATTTGCTTCTATCTTCAGGTTATTCCAATTGGCCTGAATTGTTGTTTGACCTTTTAATATTTTTGTCTGAGTTAGCTCAGCAAGAAAATCAACAAACCAGTCTAGGTCTTTTTTATCTTTAAATGATATTGTTGTTTCTAATTCCCCTTCTGCCTTGTGCACCACTTTTATTGGTTTTGCTGTACCTTCGCATTTTACCTGTGATACACCCTTATCATGAAGAAGCGGCTCAATAACACCTAATCCTGTAAAATCCCTAAAAAGGTAATACTTTATTGGTTCAACCATTGCAATGCGATAGTCTACCTTTTCTTTTTTTGCCGCCTTCTCTACTTTTTCTTCTATAAATTCATCATTTGCAATGATAGTCTTTTCTTTCTTGTATTTTTTTCCTATATCCTTTTTCACCCTTTTAATTATTGCCTCATTTGCAAACGGTTCTGCAACACTGTATACCAACTTCTGCGTATTTGGATCTTTGTAAATCGTTGCTGTAGCCATAACTTTATGGTCTGTAACGATAAGAGGGTATGTTTTCGGATAATCTTTTTCTACTTCATCTTGAACCGGTGTTCTTTCTGGAATTGGTGAATGGACTTTTTTTATTTCATCAACTTTTTCATGTTCATTTGTTTTCTCTGGAGACCGTACCTGAACTTGCTTTTGGGAGTCTTCTAAAGCAGTCTTCCATTTTTCTTGAATAGCCAATTGTACTTCTGGTCCTAGCCTTATATCCTCATTTATACCTTCTTCTGACTTTGTAACTTTCTCCTGTTTTATTTTTTTTGCAGCCTTACAAAGTTCAAAGAGAAACCTTTTTGCAACATCCTGCTCTCTTTCCTTTGCAACATTTTTTTTAACCAAGGATATAACTTCGGAGAACACTTTTTCACGCTCAATGGCTGCATCGTCGCGTATGAACTTAATATCCATTTTAGAAAGGAGAAGACCTTGGAATCGGCCTGGGCGGGAATCCTGAAGAGCTGTTCTCCTTGACATATTTTTCCAAGAGAAGAAGTCCACGTGCAATATTCTTATTTTGGTCTAGCAATTCATTGAGTCTTTTTGCTAATGGTTCATCCATATCAGAACGTATGTTCTTTGCCGCCTCTTCAAACAAATCAATCATTGTATCGAGTTTTTTTGTAAGTTTATTTATCGCTAGAACCACCTCTGTTGCTTTCTCTTGAAGGATGTGGTTATTTTCGATTAGATCATTAATTAATTTTTCTTTTGATGGGGCTTTTCTTAGAGTCTCCTTTTTTTCTTTCTGAGAATTTTTTACCATTGGTTCCCTCTTTTTTCCTGTTGTATACCAACGATGCTTGTATAAAAAGGTTACGTTTTGTTTTATTAAAAAAGAATTATTACATCATGTCTGGACCCATGCCGCTGCCATGGGGGGGCATTGCTGGACCTTTACCATCTGTTGAGCCTGCTATAACATCATCAATTCTGAGGATTAACTCGGCAACCTCTGCAGCAGATTTTATTGCCTGTGTTTTTATCTTCAACGGTTCAATAACACCTGCCTTCCATGCATCAACTGTTTTTCCCTTGAAAACATCAAGACCAGCCCATTTTACTTTTTTATCGTGCTGGGACTTTAGCTCTGTGAGCATATCTATTGGGTCAAGACCTGCGTTCTCTGCAAGAGTTCTTGGAATTATTTCCATTGCATCAGCAAAAGCCTGCACTGCAAGTTGTTCTCTTCCTGAAAGGGAATTTGCAAATTCCCTTATTCTTTTTGAAAGCTCTACTTCCGATGCGCCTGCACCTGCAACAACCTTTCCATCCTTCACAGCAGCACTAACGTCGCCTATTGCATCTTTTACCGCACGCTCAACTTCATCAACAACATGTTTTGTTCCTCCAGTCACAATAAGAGTTACTGCTTTTGGATTTTTGCAGTCTTTTACAAATGTCCATTGTTCATCTCCAATATGTTCTTCCTCAACAGTGCCTGCACTTCCGAGGTCTGCTTTTGCTATCTCCTTGATATTTGAAACTATTCTTGCACTTGTTGCCCTAGCAAGTTTATCCATATCTGATTTCTTGACTCTTCTTACAGCGTATATCCCTTCCTTTGCTAAGTAATACTGAACAACATCATCTATGCCTTTTTGACATATAACAACATTTGCTCCTGTTGCAATGACTTTTTGCGCTATCTCTTTTAACATCCTCTCTTCTTGGTCAAGAAAAGCCTGCATCTGAGTTGGATCATTAATCTGTATTTTTGCATCTGTTTCTGTGGTCTTTACCTCAAGAGCCACATCAAGTAGGAGTATCTTTGCTCCTTTAACCACTTTTGGCATTCCACTGTGTACCCTTTCTTTGTCGATTGCAATCCCCTGTATTAACTCTGATTCGTCTGTTCCTTTTCCTTCCCTTTTTTCTATTTTTATATCATCGGTGTTAACAACAAGTTTTCCTTCTTCTCTTTCTACAACTTGCTTTACTGCTTTTACAGCAAGATTTGCAAGGTGTTCTTTTGCTGCTTCTGCACCTTTACCAGTCATTGCTGTTATTGCTACCTTCTTTAACACATCTTCACTTTTTTCTGTTACTGATTCTGCTATTTCATTAAGCACTTTTTGTGCCCTTTCTGCCGCAAGGCGATACCCCTTTGCAATAACAGTAGGATGAATATCTTTATCCAACAGATTCTCTGCGTTCTTAAGCAGCTCTCCTGCAATAATGACTGCAGTGGTTGTGCCGTCTCCTACTTGGGCTTCCTGAGTCTTTGCAACCTCAACAATCATTTTTGCTGCTGGGTGTTCAATCTGCATTTCCTCAAGAATTGTTACCCCATCGTTTGTGACAATAATATCACCTACAGAATCAACTATCATCTTGTCCATTCCCTTTGGACCGAGGGTTGTTCTGACTGTCTCGGCAACAAGCTTTGCGGCAGCTATATTGTTTCTTTGGGCATCTCTGCCGGTTGTTCTTTGGCTGCCTTCAGCTAGTATAAATATTGGTTGATTTTGCGCCATTTTTACCCCCCTTAGCGATTAATTAGAGCGTGGTTTTAATTTGAATAATCTCTTATTTTTTGTTTATAAGCGTTTCTGTTCTATATTATCTGAAAGTTTATATAGACTCACCCTGTCTTTCTTATCCCGTATGGGTAAAACAAAATATATTGTTATTACCGGCGGGGTTCTTTCTGGACTTGGGAAGGGTATTGCTGGCGCTTCTGTGGGGTACCTTCTTTCTTCACGTCTCAAAGTTGTGCCTATTAAATGCGATGGTTACCTCAATGTTGACCCAGGTACAATGAACCCTATTGAACATGGTGAAGTCTTTGTGCTTGATGATGGTGGAGAAGTCGATATGGACTTTGGTCATTATGAACGTTTTCTTGGTGTAACCTGCAAATCTTCGTGGAACCTTACTATGGGTAAAGTTTTTTCTGAGATTAGAGAGCGCGAACGACGTGGAGACTACCTTGGAAAGACTGTTCAGTATATCCCACATGTAACAGACCTTATAAAAAACAATTTTTTTCAAATTGCAAAAGAAGAGAAAGCGGATATTTTACTTATTGAGGTTGGCGGGACTGTCGGAGACATTGAAAATGAACTTTACCTTGAAGCAGTCAGACAGCTTTATGATGATGTTGGAGAGAAAAATATACTCTACATACACCTGACTTATATTCCAATTTTAAAGGGTGCAAATGAACAAAAGACAAAACCAACCCAGCAGAGTGTAAATCTTCTTCGTGAGCGAGGCATTTCTCCAGATATCATTATTGGCAGGTGTAAGGAACTTCTTGATTCGCATGTCAAAGAGAAGATTTCGCGTTTTTGTAGTGTAAGCAAGGAGGCAGTTATTACCGGCCTTGATGTTTTTAATGTCTATGAAATACCTTTGATATTTGAAAAAGAAGGCATTAGCGAGATTATCCACAAAAAACTTGGCATCTATAGCCCTCCGAAACTTTCAAAGCTACGCCGCCTTGTCAGACAACTTGCAAATCCATCTAAAGAGATTACTGTTGCAATCTGCGGAAAATATACCAAGCTTGAGGATTCTTACATCAGCATTATCGAAGCGCTTAAACATTGTGGTGCAAATTTTAGCTGTAATATTAATCTCCAGTTTGTTGAAACAAGTAACGACGACGTTACCAATTCTCTAAATGGGGTAGATGGTATCATTGTTCCTGGTGGGTTTGGTGAACGTGGGGTTGAGGGTAAAATAAAGGCCATTTCCTATGCCCGTACGCACAACATCCCATACCTTGGCCTTTGTTATGGGATGCAACTTGCAGTCATTGAATATGCACGCAACATATGCAAGCTTTCTGACGCAAATACTACTGAAGTTGACAAACGCACACCTCACCCTGTAATTGACCTTCTTCCTGAACAGTTATCTGTTACTGACCTTGGCGGAACTATGCGTCTTGGTGGCTATGACGTGCATATCAAGAAGGGCTCTTTTGCACATTCACTTTTTCGGTCTGATGTCATTAGACGCCGTTTCCGGCACAGATATGAAGTTAATCAGGTGTATATTTCTCAGCTTGAAGAGAAAGGGCTCGTCTTTTCTGGGTATACTGAAGATAAAAAGATTATGCAAATACTTGAACTTCCAGACCACCCATTTTTCATGGGTTGTCAGTTTCATCCTGAACTTACATCCAAATTAACTGAGCCTGACCCGATGTTCTTGTCTTTTGTCGAGGCTTGCATTTCCAGAATGAAGTAATAAGTTTCAAGCGGTTTATTCTAATTTCAACCCAACTTCTTGTTTGGTTCCTACAAAACCCCATCTTTGCGGAAACCTTTATATATTGTTTTGATGCTTTTTTCTTGTTTATGAAGGACGAAAACCAACTTATTTCTTTAAGGCGTCAGAAAGTCAAGGCACTTAGAGAGAAGGGCATCGACCCTTATCCTTATTCTTTTCCAAAAAAACATGATGCTTCTTTTATTCTTGAGAATTATAAAAAACTCAAGAAAGGGGAGAGGGTCACTAAAAGATTTTCTCTTGCTGGACGGTTGATGAGCCTTCGCGTTATGGGAAGGGCGAGTTTTGCCCATCTGCAAGACCAATCTGGAAGAATCCAAATTTATATTCGTGAGGAAGACGTTGGAAAAGAATGCTACAAACACTTTACCAAACTTGACCTTGGAGATATTGTCGGAATTCGTGGAAGCGTATTTAAGACCAAAATGGGTGAGCTCTCAATTGCTGTGCGCTCTTTTGAACTTTTAACAAAGTCTGTCAGACCCCTTCCTGAGAAGTGGCATGGTCTTAAGGATGTTGAGCTGCGTTATCGGCAAAGGCATATTGACCTTTTGGTAAATCCCGAAGTTCGACGCGTCTTTTTAATTAGAAGTAAGATCATATCTTTAATCAGGGAGTTTTTATCTTCAGAGGGGTTTATTGAAGTTGATATTCCTACACTTCAACCAGTTTATGGAGGGGCGAATGCACGACCATTTAAAACGCACATCAATGCATGGAACATGAACCTTTATCTTTCTATTTCTCCTGAGCTTTACCTAAAGCGCCTTCTTGTTGGTGGATTTGAGCGCGTTTACACCCTTACAAAATGCTTTAGAAATGAGGGTGTTGACCGAACACATAACCCGGAGTTTACAATGCTTGAATGCTATATGGCTTATGCTGACTACAAAGATATTATGAAACTTACTGAAGAGCTTTATGAATATATTGCAAAGAAGCTTTTTGGGAGAACGACTATCAATTACAGGGGTAAGAAAATTGACCTTAAGGCGCCATGGAAACATTTGACACTTAAGGATGCCATCAGATATTACCTTAAAATTAATGTTGATAAGATGAGTGACCGTGAGCTTCAGACTTATCTTAGAAACAATAATTTGGAGTATAGGGGTGAGTTTTCGCGTGGGCTTGCTACCCTCCTAATATTTGAAGAGCTTGTTGAAGACAAGCTAACCCAACCAATTCACATCCTTGACCATCCAAAAGAGTCAACACCACTTTGCAAGCCTAAAAGGGGCAATTCTCATCTTATTGAGAGGTTTGAGAGCTATATTTGGGGGATGGAAATGGGGAATGCCTATTCCGAACTTAACGACCCTGAATTACAATATGAACTGTTTAAAGATCAAGAAGAAAGGGGACGCGGGGGGGATGAAGAGCACCACCCAATGGATAAAGAATATATCAAGGCATTAGAGATAGGTATGCCTCCTGCGGGAGGGGTTGGGATTGGGATTGACAGGGTTATAATGCTTTTTACAGACTCTGCCTCACTTAGGGATGTTATCTTGTTTCCGACTATGAGGCCTGAAGAATAATAAAAAGATTACTTATCAGTAGTTATAAAAACATCTCTTCTTGCAGCCTTTCATTAAGTTCCCCTCTAAGATTGGTCATAAGAAGGGTTGAGATTTCTTCTTTTTTATAATTTGATAAAAGCCAAGCAAGCTTGATAAATGTTGTTTCTGAAAGCATATCAGAGCCATCTCCTAGTACACCGATCTCCTTTAATTTTCTCTGGTTTTCATAGACATTAAGGTTTAGCCTTCCAAAAATAGTCTGTGGAGCAAGAACCACAAAAACCCCTTTTTTTACAAGCAAGGTCAAGGCATTGAAAATCTTCTGATTTTCTGCGGTTTTTTCGTCTATTTTTGTTGTTGAAAGGTGTCCAAGACCAGATGCCTCAATAACAAGGCCATGATAATTCTTATAGAAAAGCAACTGTTCTGCAAACATATTTGGGTGAAACCTAAACAGACCGATCTTTAAGTTCTCTTTAAAGGACTTAATTTGTAGCTTCCTTTTCTGATCTTTTTTAAGATAATGGCCTGTTAGAAACTCCACTGTTCCAGATTTATAGTAAACTCTTGCAATTGGAGAGGTGTTGACTGGCTTGAATGCGTCTCGCCTTGAAGAGTGAAATTTCCTTGTTTTTGTAGCCGGGAGTATAACACATGTTTTATCAGAAGTCTCTTCGTGCATGCATATTGCTACCCCGGCAAAATCCGCTTTTGTAATGAAATTAGCAGCAGAGATTAGGTTTGCTGCAGCATCTGAACTGCCCCTATCTGACGAGCGCTGCGCTGCGACAAGGAGGACTGGGTTATTAAGGCCCTCAATGGCAAACGAAAGAGCAGCTGCAGTGTAACCAAGCGTATCTGTTCCATGAGTGATAATAATGCCATCAACCCCGCTTTTAAGCTGTTTTTCAACCTCTTTTAATATAAGGTTATAATGGCTAAAGCGCATATCTTGAGACCACATATTGCGCAAAAAAACAGTTTTTATGTTTGCAATACCTCTTAATTCAGGAAACATTGAAAGAAGGTCTTCCGGGGTATACCTAGAAACGACCCCTCCAGTCTCATAATCTACAACAGAACTGATGGTTCCCCCTGTATGGATAACAGTTATTGTCTTGGTATTTTTTTGCTGTTTTTTTTGTTTATACATCACCTTTCTTATTGGTTTTTGTTTTTTTAAAATAACAGACTTTTTTATTGTTTTCTTTGGAATTCCTATGTTATACCCAGAATCAAGCTTTAGGACAATTGTATCTTTTACAGGACTTGGCATAACCTTTCCCTTATAGACAGCATCCTTTGTGGTTATTTCGACAATGTCCTGTTTCTTTGTGTCCATTCTTTTTAGTGCACTTTCTTGCATAAAAATCATTTATATAGTAGAATATATACTTTATTTAAAGATAACATTTAAATACTTTTTTAAAATACTAAATAAATTAATTATAAGAAAATGTTCATTGAGGTTTTATTGGGCAAATAAAACTTCCAACGTTTTGGGCAAAAACGTTGTTATGAACGAGCTTTACAATTTGTATTTATTGGGTAAAATAGTTTTTTATATGTTTTCTTGAAAGAGTTTTTTGGGCAATGTTTAACTCCTTCTAAAAAAGGTAGTGTTCGAAGTATGATATAAAGATTATTGTCTTCGAGTATACCAATAAGCAAAAAGACAAAACCCGAAGGAGGGGAAAAGGATGGAATTTATCGTACAGAATGCGATTGAATCTGCAAGGACCAATCAACCACAGGTTGAGGTTGGTCGGGCAAACATTAAAGTTGTTGGATGTGGTGGGGGAGGATGTAATGCCACAAACTGGCTTTTTAAGAAGGGTGTTCAAGGTGCCGAGATTATTGCCCTGAATACTGATAAACAACACCTTGATATTGTTGAAGCTGATAAAAAAATACTTATTGGTCGTGATCTTACTCGTGGGCTTGGTGCCGGCGGCTATCCTAAAGTTGGGGCTGAAGCTGCAAATGAGAGCCTGTATGACCTTAAAGAAGCTATCCGTGGCTCTGACATGGTTTTTATTACCGCAGGGCTTGGAGGTGGTACAGGAACAGGAGCAGCACCAATTGTTGCCCAAGTTGCACGTGAAACTGGCTCTATTGTCATTGGTACTGTTACTATGCCTTTTGATATAGAGCGCGCACGTATTGACAAGGCTGAGATTGGACTCCAGCAACTCCGCAATATTTGCGATACTGTTATTGTTATTGATAACAACCGCCTTGTGCAGATTGCAGGCAACCTTCCTATTGAACAGGCTTTTGCTGTTGCAAATGAACTTATCAGCACAATGATAAAGGGGATTGTCGAGATTATTGCTGTTCCGTCCTTAGTTAACCTTGACTATGCAGATGTAAAGGCGATTATGGCCAACGGCGATGTGTCTGTCATAGGTATCGGGGAGTCAACAAGTGAAAACCGTGTTGAGGAATCTGTCAGAAGGGCACTTTCAAATCCTCTTCTTGATGTAAGCTATCAAGGAGCAAGCGGTGCACTCATCCACATTACAGGTGGTGCAGACCTCACTCTTGACGAAGTAAGCCAAGCAGGCGAGATGATCACCGAAGCCTTGGATCAAGAGGCTACGGTTATCTGGGGTGCACGCATATCTGAGGATATGAAAGGCAAAATGCGCGTGATGACCATTGTCACAGGCGTCCAGTCACCTTATGTCCTTGGCAAGGTTGACCACAAAAGACCCAGTGCCCAAGCAGTACGAATGAGCAGCGAACTTGGCATTGACCTTGTTCGCTAAGGTCATCTTCAAGGGCAACCATACAACCCCCAAAGACCCCATTCTGTAGTGGTTGCCCTAATTCCTTCTTGCCGCCAATGCTTTGACCCTCCTTAGCGTTGGCGGAATTTATTTTTTCTTTGGTAACCTTTTTATTCACAAAAATTACATTTTCTTAGGCTGGGGTGGCAGAACGGCGATTGCACTGGTCTCGAAAACCAGGCCCTTTGGGTATCCAGGTTCAAATCCTGGCTCCAGCGTATAATTTCTTTTCAAGCCATGAGGAATTTGTTTGTGCTTAGGATGCCCAATATTCCAAAATCATGAGAATATTTATAAATCTCTGGTTGGTTTTACTTTTGTGCTCAAACTAGGCAGAATAATACTCATTGGTTTTCTTCTACTGGTTAACACCGCCGCTTTTGCTCAAGAAAATAATGGGATTAACGGCGAGAACCAAGATTCTATCTATTTTGATATTGGCGAGGTTAAGATAGAAGAAGGTGCTGGACTTACCCCTGACAGCCCATTATACTTTATTGATGATCTTGCTGAAAGGGTTTTTATTGGTAACAATCCTAAGAGGGTCCTGGCATACAAAGAAGAGAAAATAGTTGAAGCTAGGCTCATGATTGAAGAAGGGAAAATTGAAGAAGCTAAAAGGGCGCTTTTAAGGGCTGAAAAGTACGGCACTATTCTAGAAAAGGAAGTTTCTCCAGATATTGAAAGAAGAGCAAGAGAGAGTAGCAAGGCTATAAAAGAAGTTTTTACTGAACTAAAATATGATATTGAAGGAGATGAATGGGAAGATGTTAGGATACTTGTAGAAGAGCATGATAAAAGAGAAGATAAAATTGCACTAACTGCCAAAATATCAGGCCAAGTAAAGAGGCTTTGTGAGAGTTTATCTGAATTAGATCCATTAGAATATTCCAGGGTTTGCAGGACTGATAAAGATTCTCCAGAGTGGCAGAAGAGGTTGGACGAGGATTTGACCAAGGAGCAGGAACAAGAAGCCAGAAAGTTTTTTGGAATAATGTCAGAGTGTTTTCAAAATCCGAGAGAGTGTAGGTGCGAGGATATTGGTGTATCTTCTTTTGCCGATGCTTGTAGTGAGATAGCTCCCTTAGCCGCAAGATGTATGGATGGAGATGAAAGTGCCTGCACAGCTATGGAGAATATTGAGGACCCTATTGATCTGCTTCCACTTTACTTACAGGAGGTTATGGAAGAGGTAGAGGAAAGGTTTGGAGATACCCAATATGATTTGCATATTCCTAGCGAATGCAGGGAAGCTGGGGCCACGGACAGGAAAAGCTGTATGGGGGTCATGTTTAAAATCCATGCGCCTGAAGAATGTATAAGGGCGCTAGAAGAAGGAAGAATTAGTATTGATAACGAAAGGGAGGCTCGTAAGGCTTGCGAAGAAATTATGTTTACAGAAAATGCGCCAGAAGAGTGCGTTGAGGCAGGGATTAGAGATCCAAGAGAATGTGGAAAACTTATGTTTAAAACCAATGCCCCTCCAGAATGTATTGAAGCTGGTCTTACTGGAGAGTCAAGAGATGATGATAAAAAATGTAGGGATATTATGGAAAGGGTTATGGAAAAAGATCGCAGAGGGTCTGAGCTGTTTGGTGGAGCAGATTGTAGAAGGATAGAGAGTCCAGAAGAGAGATTGAAGTGTTATGATTCAGCACTTAAAGGGATAGATAGGGAGTTTGAAGAAAGAGCGGATTTTGAGGGACGCGGTCCTTCTGGCGGATGGCCTGAGCCTTGTGCAAGAGAAAATGCTTTTACCAGAGAATCATGCGAGAGAGTGATGAGTTCGTTTGTAGAGAGAGACTTTGAAGAAGAAAGATTTGAGCAACATAAAGAATTTGAGAGAGAATCTGATGAGTTTGAAGAGCATAAAGAATTTGATGAAACAATGGATAAAGACGAAATGCAAGGAGAACATCGGGGGGAAGAAAGGGTGTCAGAACCAGAGCAACACCAAGAAGAGTCCCAATCAGAACCTTCACCTGAAGCTAGCAGCGGTGAGTCTACTGGAGATGCAAGCATTACAGGTGGTGCTATTTCTACACCCAACAGGTTCTTGAAATATTATTATAGGTAAAGAAAAGAGCAGTTTTTTATATGTAACCTTAATCCGCATTATTGTGAAAAACAAACCCATAATTGAAATCAAGGGTGTGTGGAAAACTTATCAACTTGGAGAAGTTAGCGTTTCTGCGCTTCGCGGGCTTGATTTAACTGTCTTTAAAGGAGAGTTTCTTACTGTGCTTGGCCCTTCAGGTTCTGGTAAATCAACTGCAATGAATATCATAGGTGCTCTTGATACACCTACAAAAGGGAGGGTTCTTCTTGATGGTATAAATATTTCTGAGCTTTCTGAATCTGACCTTGCCCAGCTTCGAGGAAAGAAGATTGGTTTTGTTTTTCAGACTTTCAACCTTATTCCAAGCCTTTCTGCGCTTGAGAATGTAATGCTTCCAATGGTTTTTCAAAGTGTTGGTATTGAAGCAAGATACAGCAGAGCACGGGCATTATTAGAGCGCGTCGGTCTTGGGCACCGCCTTACGCACAGGCCTAATGAACTTTCTGGGGGTGAGCGACAACGCGTTGCTATAGCTCGTGCACTTGCAAATGACCCAGAGGTCATTCTTGCTGACGAGCCTACAGGAAACCTTGATTCAAAGACGGGGAGGGAAGTTATGCTCCTCTTTGATGAATTAAATCGAAAGGATAATAAAACCGTTATCATGGTTACTCACGACCAAGACCTTGTGAAGCACTCTGAACGCACATGCTATCTGCGGGATGGCATTATTGTAAAAGTTACTACCTCCAAAAGGGATATAAAGAAATGAATAACAACCCTATTTTGATGAAGCGATACCTTTTTTTTATTCTGGTGATCTTATTTTTTTCTCATGTTGCATTTGCCAAGACTGTTACCACTCCTTCTTTTGCACTTAATAAGACCGGCAGCATTGGTGATTACCCATCACTTTCTATTTCCCAATTCAATTACGAACCCTTTCCTATTGAACCTGGAGATACATTTGACTTATGGATAAAACTCAAAAATGTTGGCAACAGGGATGCACAGGGTATTAGCCTTGAGCTTGTTGATACATACCCTTTTCTTGGTGGTACGGATACAAAACGAAACGTTGGCACTGTTCCTTCGCAGCAGGAAGCACTCTTGCATTTCGAAAACGTTCGGGTTGCAGGTGATGCTCCAAGCGGCATCCACGAACTAAAATTTCGCGCACTTCATGGAGGGGCCTTCTCCGGTGAGGGACAAATCCTTAATATCCGTCTTGATGTCCGTGCAGTCACCCCTGTACTTTCCCTTGAAGTTGCAACAGAGCCTTCACGCATACCCCAAGGGGCTCCTGCTACACTCAAACTTTTCATCAAAAATACGAACACAATATTATTGAAGAACCTTGATTTTCTCCTCCTTTTTCCATCCGAGATTGTTCCTATTGGAGGTTCTAATGAAAAACTTGTTGACCAACTTATCCCTGGTGAGAGCGCCAATCTCTCCTTTGAAATACTTGCAAATGGTGATGCTGCTGCAAAAGCGTACAACATTCCACTTAATGTTACATACTATGATGCCATAGGAACCCGTTTTGAAAAACACCAATCTATTGGTATCCTTGTCGGACGGGATGCTGATTTTCTTACAAATATAGAGGAGAGCACCCTTTTTGAGAAGAAAACAAAAGGAAAGATAACCATTAGTGTCTCCAATGTCGGCCCATCAACGATGAATTTTCTTACACTCAAACTTCTTCCTTCTTCAGACTATGTAGCCATTTCCCCATCTCAAAGCTACCTTGGCAATCTTGAGAGTGATGATTTTGAGACTGCTGAATTTGAGCTTTACAGCAATGTTGACAATCCGAGGCTTGTTTTAGAACTTCGTTACAAAGACCCATATAATGTCGAACATGTACGCCAAGACTCTATTATTTTAAACACCTTCTCCAGAAGTGAATTAAAAAAATTCGGCATACAAAGCAACGGCTCCAGTAACATTTCAAGGTTTGCTGTTATTGTCTTGGGCCTTATCTTCCTTTATTTTTTCTATCGCAGCTGGAAGCAGAAACGAGAATTGCCTTTTGCCCTTTGCAATGGGCTTTTAGAGACTGCCAGGGTTGTTGCACGAGGCATACTCTTTTTTCGATGGCGGAATATTAAGCGACTTCCAAGACGCCTACGCAGAATATTTCAAGGACTATGAGCGGAGACTACTTTCGCCTTGCACTACGCAACATTTTTCACAGAAAGGTGCGCAGCTGGCTGACTGTCATCGGGATTGTTATTGGTATAGGTTCTATTGTTTCACTTCTTCTACTCTCAAGCGGTCTTGAAAATGCCATTGTCGAGCAGTTTGAACAAAGCGGCGCAAACAGGCTCTATGTCTTTCCAAAAGCACAAATTGCAGGTTCTTTTGCATCAAAGCTAACTGAAGACGATGCTTCAACAGCATCTTCTGTTGGAGGGGTGGAGTGGGTTCAACAGTACAAACTTCGCGGCGCTGCTGTCAGGCTTGGAAGGGAGGAGATTTTTATTTCCAATCTTTTTTCTGTTCCGGCTGAAGGGTTTTCTGAGCGTGCCAAGGGCGTCAGTTCATTTCAGCTTGAGAGCGGAAGACTGTTTTCTTCACAAGATACATTTCATGCCCTTGTTGGGTTTCGCGCTGCGCATAGCATATTTGATAAGGACATCCGCACCAATAGCAACATATTCATTAAGGACCAAAAATTCAAGGTAATTGGAATTTTGAAGGAGACTGGAACCCCTGATGACAGTGATGTTATTATCCCTGAGAAAGCTTTTACAAGCATATTTCCCGACTTTGGCAATGAGGTAAGTTTTATTGAAATCAAGGCTTCGGATGGCGTTTCTGTTGAGGATCTTGCTGACCGCATTGATAAGACGCTTGAAAGGGTGCGAGATGATGAAGAGTTTCTTGTGCGTACCCCTGAGAGTTTTCTTGAGGGGCTTACTTCTATTCTTCTTATTGTCCAGGTTGTTCTAGGTGGCATTGCTGCAATATCCCTTGTTGTTGGGGGGATTGGCATTGCAAACTCAATGTTTACATCTGTTCTTGAGAGAACCCGTGAGATTGGAGTGATGAAGTCCATTGGTGCTAGAAATTCAACTATTCTTTTTATCTTCATTTTGGAAGCCGGACTGATTGGTTTTGTTGGCGGATCTGCTGGTGTTATTGTAGGAATTGGAACTGCTATCGGGGTTGAGGCAATTGCCAAACAATCAGGATTTGGACTTTTGAAAATTATCATTGGGCCAGGTGTCGTTCTTTTCGGCATACTTTTTGCTATCATAGTTGGAATGCTTGCAGGGTTTATTCCAGCATACAAGGCTTCAAGGCTTGACCCGGTGGTGGCACTTCGAGGATAAAATGGATTTTAATGAATCTTTACGTCTTGCAATTCGCAACATTTCCAGGCGAAAACTTAGAACTGGTCTTACTGTTTTAGGGATAATTGTCGGAATTCTTGCGATTGTTGCATTAATTTCTCTCGCCCAAGGGCTTCAAGATTCCATTGGTACCCAATTCGGAAGACTTGGTGCCCAGAATATACTTGTAACAAAAAAAGGATTGACTGGTCCGCCTATAGGCGTGAGTGGAATTACCCAGCGCGATGTTGACTTTATTCGTGGATTTAGTGAATTTGAATTTGTTCTTCCGGGTGTTTTTGAGCCTGCTACTCTTGGCTTTGATGGAGAAAAGGTTTCTGTTTTAATTACGGCAACCGATGCAGACCTTTCTGACAAAAGAATTGAGCTTATTGATGTTTCATTTACTGACGGACGCAACCTGCGCTCAACTTCAAGCGGAGAAGTTATTTTAGGATACACACTTTCAAAAGAGACTTTTGACAAAGAAATTGTCTCTAACTCCCGTGTAAAAATCAATGATGCTTCGTTTAAAGTAGTTGGTATCCTTGAGCGCGAGGGGGATAACAATGTTGATAGCCTTGTGAGCATGACAAGAGAAGATGCTGACATACTCTTTAAGAGGGGGGATAGCATCAATGCTATCAATGCAAAAGTGAAAGATGGTGTTAATATTGATGAAACTGCTAGCAAAGTCAAGAGAAAACTTGACCGTTTTCGAGGCGAAGACGACACGGAAGTACAGACCGCAGCACAGCTTCAAGAGCAGTTTCGCACAATCACGGGAATTGTTGGAATCATTGTTGTCGGTATTGCTGCAATATCCCTTGTTGTTGGGGGGATTGGCATTGCAAACTCAATGTTTACATCTGTTCTTGAGAGAACCCGTGAGATTGGAGTGATGAAGTCTATTGGTGCTAGAAATAGTGAGATTTTATCCCTTTTTTTACTTGAGGCTGGAATTGTTGGCTTTTTTGGCGGCATTATCGGTGTTCTTTTTGGTATTGTGATTTCCCTTGGCATCCAGTTTGGTGCTGGACTTGCTGGTATTGAAATAAGTGTTCGCATCAACCCTTGGGTTATTTTTTCTGCTCTCTTTCTTGCAGTCCTTATTGGGATGATTTCTGGACTTGTTCCTGCTCTGCAGGCAGCACGACAGAAACCTGTTGATGCTTTAAGGTATGAGTAGAACCCCTAATCTATTCTTCCAAGTAGAAACTTTTGTTTTGGATGTAGTTCTTGTGGCAGTTCATTGTAAGTTTTTCTTGCTTCTTCTAATGCTTCTTCAAGTGTAGGCCATATTTTATTTCCGTTTTCTGGAGTGCTGCCATGTTCTAACCACCCTTGACCATAAGGAAATTCTCTAACAAGCTGATAATAGGTATGGTTGCAAACAATTATTTCAACTTTGTCTCCACCACCGTACACCTGGGTTTTTCGCATTGCTTTATATGGAAAGTCCATGGCTTTGGCGTCTAGTGATTTGCTTATAAATCTTTCTGGATTCAATCCTTAGAAAAACTTAGTTTTTTATCCTTATTATTTCTCTACTGAGCATTGAATTTGGAATATAGACAATATCCTTTCCCTTTGTTTTTATGCGAGTTTCTACGAGGTTTACATGGACAACTTTCCCTTCAATGTCTTTTACCTTTATGTAGTCCCCTTCTTTGAACCTATTTTTCCTGTAAATCATGAATCCTGCGACAACGTTTGGAACAAAGTCTTTGAAAGCAAGGATTATGAAGATAACAATGATAGCAAAGACGATAACAAGTATAATTTGCAGCAAGGTTGTTGTCAGGCCAATCTGGTTGAGCGCCATTATTATTGCTATAAAGTATACAACGTACCTGCTGAACCTTGTAATAAATTCTTCTGCAGGGATACGTACCCCCGCCTGTTCACGAAGAACCCTGTCAATCTCAAGCTCATGAATTACTTTTTTTACAATTTTACTTGTAAGTGTTGCTGCTCCTACACCGATAAAAAGAATTATGAGGGCTGTGAGAAGATTGATAAGTTCAAAAGGCATAGCTTTTCCTGTTGTTTTTCCTTTAAAAGCTTTTTTTATTTGGCGGCTTTGTACAAAACCAATCAAAGGGGAACATTTAAATTCTTTTCTGACTAGGAGCAGTGCATTTAACCTTAGTTAGATTTATAAAAAATGTTTATCCCATTGTTTATATGCCAATTAATGCCGGTATTGATTACCAGAGAGCAGAGCGCACATTCCAAGAGGCACCAAGTATTCGCGAGAAGATAAAGGCACTTGAAGAAATGCTTCGAACTGCCCCATCCCACAAAGGGGCTGAGAACCTCCGGGCGAATATCAAGAGCAGACTTGCAAAATACAAGGCACTTTCAGAAAAGGAGAAGAAGGGCGGTAGGCAGCCTGTCTCTATTCGAAAGGAGGGTGCAGCGCAAATTGTTCTTTGTGGGTTTCCTAACTGCGGCAAATCCTTTCTTTTATCAAAAATCACAAATGCGACACCAATTGTTGCCCCATACCCGTTTAGCACAATCAAACCAGAGGTAGGTGTTCTTGAATATGAAGGTGTGAAAATACAAGTTGTTGAAATCCCCTCATTTATCAAAGATTTTGTTTTTAAAGTGCAGGGAAGGCTTTATTTTAGCATTATTCGAAACGCTGATTTGGTTGTGCTTGTTGTTAAAAACCAGAAAGAGCTTTCTCTTCTTAGACGTGAATTTGAGATTGCAAACGTACACCTTGACCAAAAACGCCCAGATGTCAAAGTTACTAAAACTTCTGGCGGCGGACTGCAATTTTTTGGCCCTATTCCTGGGGAAGCAGCAGCTGTTCGCAAAATTTTCTTAGAGCACAACATATACAATGCAACTGTTGAATTTTCTCATTCTCTGAGCCTTGCAGAGGTCTCTGATGCCCTTGACGAATCTGCAGCTTTTCTTCCATCTCTTGTTATAAAAAACAATCTTAAACCTTTTGATGTAGGGGATATAAAACATTCAATTTGGGATAAACTTGGACTTATAAGAGTGTTTACAAAATCTCCTAGAAAAGAAAAAGACTACCCACCTGTCGCACTTCACAGTCATTCATGTGTGCAGGACCTTGCAGAATTTGTTCACAAAGATTTTCTAAAAAAGTTTAGGTTTGCCAGAGTCTGGGGAAAGAGCGCAAAGTTTGATGGTGTAAAAGTCAGCCTTGAGCACGAGCTTTCTGACGGCGATGTTGTAGAGCTACACTTGCTCTAGATGCCTTTTGGTTGCTTTGCAGATAACCTGTTGCAATCTCACTCCATCGTGACAAGTTTGCGCCGATGTCTACCCTATAATGCAGGTTGTCACCTTCAATGCTTACTCTTCTCACAGCTTCGTAGGCTGCTTGCCTTGCCTCATCAATTCTTGCTCCGCTTCCAACAATATGAAACACCCTTCCTCCAGCTACGTAAAAATTACCCCCCTCTTTTTTTATTCCCGCACCGTAAACGTTTACATTCCCCATTTTCATTACATCTTCAAGACCATAAACTCTTTTTCCAATAATAGAGCTTATATCTCCTGGATATCCTTTTGCAACACCAACAACACACACCCTTGAAAGGCCATCTTCAATTGGTTGTATCTCTTTTAGTCTTCTGTCAAGTGAGGCCATCACTAAATCTGCGTAGTTTCCTATTCCTGGAAGAATTACCTGAGCTTCCGGGTCTCCCCATCTTGCATTGTCTTCAATGACAAAGGGCCCATTTTCTGTTAATATCCCGCCAACATAAAGGATGCCTGTGTAAGGCACTCCTTTCATTTTCATTCCATGAATCTGCCTTTTTACAAGTGGTTCTTCTACTTTTTGGACAAATTCTTTTGTCATTGGAAGCGGAGCTACTGCCCCCATGCCACCTGTGTTTTTTCCCTGACCACCGTCTTGTAGCTGTTTGTAATCTTGTGCCAAACTGAAGGTCACCATGTGTTCGCCATCATTTAATGCATAAAGTGAAAATTCTTCTCCTTGGAGACCTTCTTCTATAAGGATCGTACTTGCCGCGTTGCCGTGCATTCGCATTTTCCCTATGGCTATTAATACCTCTTGAATATTTTCTGCCTTCTCTACACCTTTTCCAGCACATAGACCACTAGCTTTTACAAAAATCAAGGAGCTTCTATTTTTTTGGTATATCTTCCTTGCATGATCTGCTGCATCTTGCGGCTTACTAAAAAATGTATAATCTGGGATTGGCACACCACATCCCTTCATAAATTCCCTGGCCCAAGCTTTGTCCCATTCAAGGCGTGCTGCTTTTTTTGTTGGACCAAACACATGGAACCTATTTTTTTGAAGGAGATTTACGGTACCGCAGGCAATGGCATTATCCTGAGCAACATCAACTAAATCTGGTTTATAAGTTATTGCAACCTTTAAAATTGTTCTTGGGTCGTTAAGGTCTACCCTCTCTTCGAGAATTACTTCTTTTTTTGAGTCATGCAGTATAAGACAATTTCCTTTGGCTACTACCACCCTTTTTACATCTTTGTGTCTTTGATATAAGTCTGCAAGGACATGTGCCCGCCCACCGTTATCTACAATTAGAACCGTGATATCTTCTGGCATTAGTTTTTACTATCCCCAGTCTTCTACTTTTATCTGCTCTTTTTTCGCCCCAAGACCTTCAAGTATTTTTGTTGAGCTTTCGACCATTTTTTTTGGGCCGCATATGTAGAAAGCAGTATTTTTTATATCTTTTATGTGGCGCTCAACCATCTCTTTTGTGATGTGACTTGTTGTTCCAGACCATGGAGCCTTGCACTCTTTTGGTCTTGTAATCGTGATTTCTACATCACAATTTTCTTTTTTTGATAATTTTTCAAGTTCTCCATGATATATCCTATATTCCGTTGTCTTAAAACTTGCAATCATAGTAAATTTATTTTTCATTCCTTTTTCCATGCCATAACGAAGCATGCTCATAAGAGGAGCGATACCGCAACCACCTGCAAGAAAGACAACGTCTTTTGTCTCCCCATCTTTTAAAATAAATAAACCAAATGGACCCCGCAGTTTAACCGTATCTCCTTCCTTTAGTTCTTCGTGCATTTTTGTTGTTATAATGCCTTCTTTTTTTATTACAAACTGAAGCTTTTTTTTGTCTGTTGGTGAGGATGCAATAGAGAAGGCCCTTGGATTTTTTTCTTCTCCTTCAAGAATAACAGAAACAAACTGGCTTGGCTTATAGTCAAATATATCTCCCTCAACAGGGACCATATCAAAGATTTTTGTATCTGGGGTTTCCTGAATAATTCTTGTTATTTTATATTGAATTGGTTCAAAACGTGCCATAGGGGGTGGCTCTTTTGGGCTGTTTATATGTGTTTTGATTTATTTTTGGATATTGGGTATATTTTTAAATCCATAATCTCATCTAACTTATGAAAGGGTACAAAAAGAAGGTAGGTGGGCGGAGACATTCAATCATTGTAGGTTTTATTCCATTATTAAAAAGTCTTGAAACCAAGTTTGGAGAAGAAAATATAGTCCTTCAGCGTTTTCGCCCTATTCGAAATACGGATCCACAACTGAACCTTGCTCTCAAAGGGTATAATCATTCTTTGTGGGCTTATGTTCTTCAAGCAAAACATGGTGGGCGCATGCAATATTTTAATATACGAATCGGAGAGGGTGAATTAGCGAGGCTTGAGGACTTTGTTGACAGTTATACCTAGGCTGGTGCCTTTTGAGACCCAACACATATCCCCCACACAGACCAGATTAATTTAATTGATAAACTTTTTATAACAATTATATAAACCCATTAGCTACTCTAATAATAAACTGCCCATAGAAGGACAGCAGATGATGGATAATCGGCTACTAAACAAATTCAACGAAAAAAAGATTCTTGTAATCGGGGATATTATGCTAGATAAACACCTTTATGGCCATGTTTCAAGAATATCCCCTGAAGCGCCAGTTCCTGTGTTAAAAGTTGAAAGAGAATCTACAAATCCAGGGGGCGCTGCAAACCTAGCAAACAACCTTGCGCATTTAGGAGCAAAAGCCTACCTTTGTGGGATTGTAGGGGATGATGAACCACAAAAAATCCTCTTTAGAGAACTTGAAAAAAACAAGATTGATACCTCTTGTATCTTAAAAACCAACAAGCTAACAATACAAAAGATAAGGGGTATTTCTCACCAGCACCTATTTAGGGTAGATTATGAGGATTCCAGTCCAATATCTGAAGAGGAAGAAAGGGCTTTGCTCTATTTTATCAAAGATAAAATAACAATTGTAGATGCTATAATTATTGCTGACTATGCAAAGGGGGCATTAACAAGAAAACTCGTTGAGAGCATAATTTACATTGCAAAGCAGAACAATAAACTGATAACCGCAGACTGCAAACCAATTAATGTAGATTTCTATAAGGGTGTTGACCTATTAAAACCTAACAAGAAAGAAGCAATTGAAATGACCTTGGCAGACAACCTAGAAGAAGCAGGTAAAATCCTGAAAGAGAAGCTAGATTCAAACGTTGTAGTAACCCTTGCTTCGGAAGGCTGCTGTATATTTGAAAAGAACAAAGAACCGGTAACTATTCCTACAGTGGTAAAAGAATTTTATGATGTCGGCGGCGCTGGAGATACTTTTCTTGCAACCTTAACATTGTCTTTGGTGTGCAACAGCAGTTTAGTAGAGGCGGCAGAGATTGCGACCAGAGCATCTGGGATAGTAATTTGCAAACCGGGAGTAACAACCATCACAATTGAGGAATTAAGGGGATCTCTCTCCAACAACATAAAGACTGTAGTGAAGGACTGGGGGGAAGAGCAATGGATTGTTAATAATGGAAAATACTGTGGTAAGAAGATGCTGATAAAAGAAGACTATTATTGTTCCTACCATAAACATAAGATCAAAGATGAAACATTCTATGTCTTTGATGGGGATATAGAAATAATAAAAGACGGAAGTTATTCTAGGGTCAGTGGCGGTGGTGTGGTGCACATTGCTCCAGACCAATATCATAGTTTCAGAGCTTTAAAAGATACTATATTTTTCGAGTTTTCTACACAACATTTGGATGAAGACAGTTATAGGATAACGAAAAGTGGCAAAGGAAGCCATGAACAATGGAAGAGAGAGATAAAAGAAGCAGCTACGAATTCGGTTGAGAATTAAAAAGATTACAGCATAAATATATATATTTCTTAGAAAATTTATTTAAACTTATAGCAGATTGTGTTTTTATGGACGTTACTGGGCTAGACAGATGGTATTCAATAGAAGAATATGATCCTGAAGGCAAAGAGCTTGCTTCTATTATAAAACTTGGGAAAGTAGGTGGCAGGAAGGTGTTAATTACTGGTGCATACGGAGCCTTATCTACTTCTTCTAAGATTGCAGCATACACAGATTCACTTACGGTAGTTAATAGCAGCAGAAAAATCATAGAGTACTGCAAAAAGAAGAACAAAGGGATAGATTTTATGGTTGGAAATATTTCTAAGTTGGCTTTTCCTGATAATACATTTGAGGCTGTTCTTTGCCTATGGGGCGGGATGCATTATATGAAGAATAAAACAGCTGTTATAAAGGAATTAAAGAGGGTATTGAAGGACATGGGAATTTTGCTTATTGAGGAGTCTGATGAGAGCAGCGAATATGTCAAAATTCTTGATATGATTGCACCGAAGAGAAAGTCTAAGATTAAAGATAAAAGAGACGAATTGAAGAGGGTTTTAGAGAGTAATTTTGATGTAGCTGAGAGAAGCCTGAGAACTTATTACTATTTTAAAGACAAGAAGCAGTTCAAAGGATATTTTAAAAAGGAGATTACCTATGATGAGAAAAAGAAGTTTACCAAGAGAATGATAGAAAGGCTTGACGGGTATATCTCTAAAAAGAATGCATTAAGAGTTGAGGAAAAATCTTTTTTCTTTGTCTGTAAAAAGAAATAAATTGCAGACTACCTTACCCATAGAAAGGCTTAAATGCTGATTTTTAGCAGTTTAACTATGGATGACCAAGAATACTTTTACTTTGATGGGCAGCTGCACATTCCCCCAGACCGGATTAAAGAGGCATTAGAGTTTGCAATAAGAAGTGAGCTTAATGCCATTGCTTTTACAAACTATGGGAACACGAATCCTTTTGACTGCCTAGCAAGAAACAGAGATGATGGTGGGCTAAGGGTTATTGGCTCTAGTATGTGGGATATACAGCAAAAGTCTGGGACTGTGCTTAAGGTATCCAGTCCAGAGGGACATATCTTCGTTTTAAAGGGTGAAGAAGTTAAGACAAGACAAGGGCACGTTCTTGCCTGGGGTATTGACAGGGCTATAGAAGGTGGACTTGACATAAAAGATACGCTTGAGATGATATACCATCAGGGCGGCGTTGCGGTTTTTTCGCACCTTCTTGTTAAACTATTTCATGGGTGCGGGATGGATGTTTTTGATAAAATGTACCAGAGATTCGGAGGCTATCCTATTGGTGTTGAAAAGAATGGACAAATCTCTCCTCTGTGGGACATTATATTTGGACCTAATAGGAGGGTTCTTGAAATTGCAGAAGAAAGAGGAGTAGCTTGTTTTGGCACTTCAGACATCCACGGCGCTTATGGAGGACAGGTTACGAACATTGGGGCCAGATATTATACAAGCATTCCCTTAAGGCACATAGACCCAGACAAGATGAGAGGAAGCCTTGCTGAAGTTATGATTTCGAAGCCTGAAGTCGTTCAGGTTGATGGGGGTTCAAATTCTTTTCTTGAGACTGCTATCTGGAACCTTCAATCTCTTTAGATAAACAGAGGCAGTAAAGCTTACGATTTAATTGATGGTATGAAATCTGCTTTTGGCAGGTAATATTCTCTATATAAAATTTGTGTAGCACTGAAATATTTAAATAAGAGAGAATAAAATACAAGGTTGATAAAAATGGATGCTAATGATTTTGCATATATTGTTGAAACAGATAAAGGCTTTGATGAGGCTGTTGTTTCAGTTTTGAAAGCTGTTGAGCAAAAAGGCTGGGCTCTATTCCAGATCTATGATGTAAAGGAAAGGCTGGCTGCCAAAGGATTTGAACAGAAACCATTAAAAATAATTGAAATCTGCTCTGGAAAACATGCCAATAATTTTCTAAATAAGAATAGATTAATCTCTTTAGGCATGCCTTGCAAGATAAATGTTCTTGAAGAAAATGGAAAAATAAAGATAGTAGGCATGAAGCCAACAATGATTTCCCAATTCTTTCCAGAAGTTAGCCAAAAAGAAGCTGAACAAGTTGAAAGGGATGTTAAAGAAATTGTTGATAATGCAAAGTAATTGATGTTAAAGTTTGTTCGATCAAAAATAAATTCTCGCCCCTATTAAGATTTCTTTTCCGCAGAAAAAGACTATCTTGACACCCTGTCTAATAAATATTGACCACAGGCATTGTATATGTGCGAAGCACCGCCCCCAACTCTTTTCCGTTTTAAGTAATCCAAAAATTGAGTATAATCGCTGTTATGTCTCCCGTAGGGCAAAATCCTTCGGATTTTGAGTTTCCGCCGCCGAGCCCACTAAGTCTTCTATTTCCTGAACCATTCTTTGATAATGCTTTCAGCAGGCTTATTCCTGACACTCTGGGCAATTTGCGGTTGTGAAATATCGGGTAGAACAACATCAGTGGACCAATAGCCATAAGAGTCGACACCACCGACAGTAAAGTAATTATTATGCGTTTGCTTAATTGCTTCCATCATCGCTTCGTAAGCAACAGCCTGGGCTGAAAAGTCGACATCAAGATTCTTTTGATAACATGGTTCGCCTCCTCGCGCTATGCAGAACTGGTCTTCGCTCCAGCCTTTTTC